>JAEEGL014753113.1_pt1 | contig 13624 bp, 9 predicted proteins | sample 9134231 | NCBI WGS metagenome assembly JAEEGL01 (sample SAMN16246548, study PRJNA631951) | gut metagenome | biome: gut microbiome; feature: rumen; material: fiber-attached | host: Bos | place: Iran: Karaj | collected 2018-10
AGGGACTATGGAACAGGAGACCATCCTCATCCTGGATTTCGGCGGCCAGTACAAGCAGCTCATCGCCCGCCGCGTGCGGGACTGCCAGGTGTACTCGGAGATCTTGCCCCACACCACGCCTATAGCGGAGCTGCGGGCCAGGGCCCCCAGGGGCATCATTCTCACCGGCGGCCCCAACAGCGTCTATGACCCCGCTTCGCCTGCCTGTTCAGCGGAACTCTTTTCCCTGGGCATCCCGATCCTGGGCATCTGCTACGGGGCCCAGCTCATGGCCCATATCCTGGGCAGCCGGGTGGCCCCGGCGGACACCTCTGAATACGGCGGGACGGCCCTGTTCATCGACGGAGCCGATTCGCCCCTGCTGCAGGACGTGCCAAAAGAGACCACTTGTTGGATGAGCCACACCGACAGGATCACGTCGGCCCCCACCGGATTCACCGTGACGGCCCATACGCCGGACTGCCCCATCGCCGCCATGGAGGATCAGGCAAGGAAGCTCTTTGCGGTCCAGTTCCACCCCGAGGTGGTCCACACCCCAGAAGGCGCCGCTATGCTCCGCCGGTTCGTCCGGCAGGTGTGCGGCTGTCAGGGGACCTGGCAGATGTCCTCCTTCGTGGCGGACCAGATCCAGGCCTTGCGGCAGCGGATCGGCACCAAGCGAGTCCTGCTGGCCCTGTCCGGGGGCGTGGATTCCTCCGTGACCGCCGCCCTCCTGTCCCGGGCGGTGGGCAAGCAGCTCACCTGCGTGTTCGTGGACCACGGCTTGTTGCGCAAGAACGAGGGGGAACAGGTCCGCTCCATATTCGGCCCCCAGGGCGATTTCGATCTCGATTTCGTGGGTGTGGACGCCCGGGCGCGGTTCTTCACCGCCCTGAAAGGCGTCGTGGATCCCGAACAGAAGCGGAAGATTATCGGGGAACAGTTCATCCACACCTTCGAGGAGACAGCGGGCCGGCTGGGGGAGATACACTTCTTCGCCCAGGGCACCATCTACCCCGACGTGGTGGAATCCGGCGCCGGCAGCGACGGGGCCGTCATCAAGTCCCATCACAACGTGGGCGGCCTCCCCAAGGGCATCCGTTTCGAGGGGATTGTGGAGCCCCTGCGGATGCTGTTTAAGGACGAGGTCCGTGCGCTGGGCCTGGAGCTGGGCTTGCCCCGGGCTCTGGTCTATCGGCAGCCCTTCCCGGGCCCCGGCCTGGGGGTCCGGATCGCAGGGGAGGTGACCCCCGAGAAGGTCCGCATGGTCCAGGAGGCGGACGCCATCTTCCAGGAGGAGCTGCAGCGCTATGGTATCGACACCGGCGCGGGCCAGTTCTTCGCTGCCCTCACCAACCTGCGGTCCGTGGGCGTCATGGGGGACCACAGGACCTACGACTACGCCGTAGCCCTGCGGGCGGTGCTGACCAGCGATTACATGACCGCCACGGCGGCCCGGTTGCCCTATGACCTTCTCGACGCCTGCATGACACGCATCGTCAACACGGTCCCCGGCGTGAACCGGGTCCTCTACGACCTGACCAGCAAGCCCCCGGCCACCATCGAGCTGGAATAAGGCCCCGGGGCATCGGGCAGGGGAAACCCCCAAAAAGAAAAAAAGAACGCACCCTCTCTCGGGAAAGGGTGCGTGTTTTTTAGTGATTTCCTGTTGATCCAAAGGCCTGTTCCACCATATAGATCATCAAGATCCCGAAGGCCCCCACGTACACGGGCAGGAGCCATAGGCCTACCGTGGCAGCGAGGAAGCCGAAGAGGGGCGGGGCGAAGGTGGAGCCGATGTAGGCGCTGGCCATTTGGACGCCGATGATGGCCTGGGAATTCTCGGGGCCGAAATTGTCCGGCGTGGCGTGGATGATGCTGGGATACACCGGCGCGCATCCCAACCCCAGGATCACGCAGGCGGCGAGGGCCAGGATCGCCGGCAGCCCGGGGATCAGGAGCAGCGCCACCCCCAGGAACAGGATCCCCGTCCCCAGCCGGATCATGGTCCTATCCCCCAGCCGGTTGGAGACGAACCCCGCCAGGAACCGGCCTGCGGTGATGCCGATGAAGAACAGGGACGCAAAGGCCGCCGCCCGCTCCGGGCTCACGCCCCGGGTGGCGATCAGGTACGAGGCGATCCATAGCATGCAGGTGCTTTCCAAGGCGCAGTAGCAACAGAACCCCAAAAGAAGCTGCGGCACGCCCCGGATCTTCAGCGCACCGCCAACCCCCAGGACCTGGCCGCTCTTTTCGGCTTGACCCGCACCCTCGTGTACTCTCCACAGGGGCAATGTCAGCAACAGCACCCCGGCGATGGCGAACTGAATGAGGGCCACCGCCCGATACCCCGCCTGCCACCCGGCGCGCATCAGGGCCAGGCTCATGATATAGGGGCTCACGATGGTGCCAACGCCCCAGAAACAATGGAGCCAGCTCATATGCCGGGAGGTGTAGTGGAGGGCCACATAGTTGTTGAGGGCCGCGTCGATGGACCCGGCGCCCAGGCCGTAGGGCACGGCCCAGAGGCACAGCATCCAGAACCGGCCGGAAAAAGAGAACCCCAGCAGGGCGAGAGCCGTCAGCAGCACGGAAAGGAGGGTCACATATTTGGCGCCCAGTTTCTTCGTCGCCCGCTCCGACAGGAGGCTGGAAACGACGGTGCCGACGGAGATGATCATGGACACGAAGCCCGCATAGGACAGGGGCACGCCCAAAAAGCCGTGCATCACCGGCCAGCCCGCTCCCAGCAGGGAATCGGGCAGGCCCAGACTGATGAACGCCAGATAGATGACCGCCAGCAGCAGGGAAGCCATAAACGTGTTTCCCTATCCCCGGGACGTCAATTCCCGGGCCATGCGGCAGAGGCGGGAAACGTTGATGAGCAGCTGCTCCCGGCTGAGTTCGCCGGCCTTCAGGCCGTGCAGGATGTCGTCATAGTCTCTCTTCGAACCGGGCATGAACAGATCGCCGCCGGCCGCCGCCACCATGCGCTGCTGCACGGCGGGATGCTTGTTGGTCTTGCTGTTCATCATCGCCAGGACCCAATCGGTCATGACGATGCCCTCGAAACCGAATTCGCAGCGCAGCACGTCCTCGATCAGGTCCCGCCGCTGGGCGGTGTGGACGCCGTTGATGAGATTGTAGGAGGTCATGAGGGCCTTGGGCTGGCTCTCCCGGACGGCGATGCCGAAGCCCTTGAGATAGATCTCCCGCAAGGCCCGCTCGGACACCCGGCTGTTGCTGCCATAGCGGTTGTACTCCTGGTTGTTGGCGGCGAAGTGTTTGACGGTGGTCCCCCGGCCGGGATGGGCCTGGACGCCCCGAGTGAGGGCGGCGGCCATCTTGCCGCTGATGAGGGGGTCCTCGGAGAAGTATTCAAAGTTCCTTCCGCAGCGGATGGACCGGTGGATGTTCAAGGCCGGGGCCAGCCACAGGTGGACCCCGAAGCGCTCCATTTCGTCGCCTACGATGTCGCCGCACCTTTGGGCGAACTCCACGTCCCAACTCTGGGCGATGGCGGTGCCGATGGGCAGGGCGGTGCAATACTGCTCCTCTATCCTGGCTCCCTTCGGGGGCTTCCTCTCCCCCGCCACCAGATCCGCGAAAAACTTCACCATAGGGCCCATAAGCTCCGTGATACTCTCCGGCATGGTGCTTTGTCCGGCGGCATGGGTGCCCTTCCGGTCACGATAAAACTTCCGGGACAGGCGCAGGCCCGCGGGCCCGTCGGCCATGACCAGGGTCGGAACGCCCGCGTCGTTCAGCCGGGACGTGGTCTCCCCCGCCGCCCCAGCCACCTGGCTGCTGGCCTCGCCGATGACGCTGAGGGCGCCGAACCCCGAGGCGAAGGCCCCCACGTTGGCGTATACCAACTGCTCGTCGGAAAGGTCCCGCAAGGGATCCTCTATCTCATACGTCCGCGCCCCGGGCACGATCTTCGTCTCGATATCGTCCCCGGTGACCGTCAGCACGGGCAGATCGGCAGGCAGCACTTCCGATTCCCGCGATGCGGGCCGCCAATCCTCGAAGCCAGGCTCCCCGCAACAGGGATGGGTCTGAAGGGTCACGATCTGCTCACGGAGCCGCAGCAGGGCCGCCGGGCGGGTGCTGTCGCTGCTGTTGCCCACCCGGAGCACATACTCCCCGGCCTCCAGCACGTAGGCGGACCGGGCGGCGTCGTAGGCGGCGCAGTCACGAAGGTCGAAGACGGCCTCTGCCGTCTCCGTTTCTCCGGGCTGCAGGCGCTTTGTCTTTACAAAGGCCGCCAACTCCCGGGGCGGCCGATCCAATCGGCCCCCGGGGGCGCTCAGGTACACCTGCACCACTTCCCGGCCGGGACGGTCCCCGGTATTCTTCACCCGCACCCGGCAGGTGACGATGCCGTCGATCTGCGCGGTCTCCACGGGTACCCATTCAAAGCTCGTATAGGAAAGGCCGAAACCGAAGGGGAACAGGGGCCGCCGGTCCACCGCCTCGAAGTAGCGGTAGCCCACATAGATGCCCTCCCGGTATTCCGTGTCGTCGTGATCCCCGAAGGTGCCCACTGCAGGATAATCCGCCCAGCGGGCCCAGGTGGTGGTGAGCTTGCCGGAGGGGTTGGCCTTGCCCAGCAGGATGTCGGCCAGGGCCGCCCCCGTCTCCACTCCCAGCTGAGAGAGGAGCAGGATGTTCCCTACCTCCAGCACGGGCTCCAGGTCCACCGGCCCACCCACGTTCAGCACCAGCATGAACCGATCGAACCTCTGGTCCAGCGATAAAATATCCCGCGTTTCCGCCTCGGTGAGCAGGATATCTCCGGGCACCGGATCCCGATCGTTCCCCTCGCCGGAATTCCGGGAGAGGACGTAGATGGCCGCGTCGCCCTCACCGTCCAACGGCAGGTCATACTCCGGTTCCGGCATGGACTTGCCCATGCCGTAGGTGAAGATGTTGGTGTGATGGGCCCTGGCTTCCCGGCGCAGCTCCTTCAAAAAGCCCTGTTTTGCCTGAGCATGGGCCCTGTCGTATCCGTCCATCCACGCACCGGTGGTCAGGGTGAAACCCGCCTCCCGGAGCCCTTGCTCCACGGTCACGAAGTATCGGGAATTCACCTCCCCGGAGCCGGTGCCGCCCTTGACGGTCCGGCGCACGCCGTTGCCGTAAGCCGCCAGTTTTCCCGGCGTCTCCAGCGGAAAGGCTCCGTTGCTCTTAAGCAGCACCGCGCAATCCGCCAGATCGCCTCGGAGCAGAGCTATGTGTTCGCGTTCATAGGCTTGCATATGGTTTCCTCTTTGTTGATCTTTGTCAAAAGTATACACGGGATGCCCCTGCCGCACAAGGGCATTGCTGTATCAGCGATCCAAATACGCTCGCAGGCTGGGCAGCAAGCGGAGGCAATCGTCCCGTCCCAGGAAATACAAGTTCCTGAGCTTCATGACGTCCCCTTCGATGATGCCTACGTCGATCGGTCGCGAAGGCGTCACATGGAACAATCGCCCCGCTTCGTGCAGCCGCTTCAATTCGCTGCACTGCCGGTTATAGCGACGGGGGCCGTCCATCAGGGCCGCCGCCAGAGCCGGGTAATTCCGATAGATGCGGTTCACCGCGCTCTCCTCCCGGCGAATGAGCTGCTCCCGAAAGGCGGGATAGGTCCGATAGACCCGTCCAGCTCCGGGGAGCTTCCGGCTGATATACGCTTCGGCCAGGGCGTCAGCCTTGCGTCGGACGCGGCCCTTGTCCCGGAAGGCGGCTTCCCGGGTGCGGATGACAAGGATCTTTTCGAACCCCTGGTCCATCGCCCAGCCATACGGGATCTTGCAGGCGCAGCCTCCGTCCAGGTATGGAACGCCGTCGATCATGATCACGGGCGAGATGAAGGGCATCGTGGCGGATGCTCGGGCGGCGAGAAGGATGTCGCTGCATTTCCCCTTTTCAAAATACGCCGCCTCCCCCGTCTGGCAGTTGGTCGCCACGGCCACGAATCGCTGCTCGGGCCGGTCGAATCTATCCCGATCCAACGGCTCGATGATGCCCCGATCCTCCGTCAGAAAGCCCACATCCAGGATGCAATGACTGTGGAGGAAGGATTTGGCCCCGATGTAGCGGCTGTCGTGGCGGTACAGCAGATTCGTGCGGGCGGAGCGGCCGATCTGTCCCGAAACATAGTTCACCCCGGCCAGCGCCCCGGCGGATACGCCGATGACGCAGCTAAGGTTCAGCCCGTTTTCCATCATCACATCCAGGAAACCCTGCGTGTACAGCCCCCGGAAGGCACCGCCCTCAAGCACCAGGCACCCCGGCACCAGCGCTTCAGACGCCTGGCCCCGGGGGATGCCTTCGATGATTTCTTCCGTTTGCAGTTCAGATGAAAAAGGTGACATGGGTTTATCTTGCATAGCCGAGACAGGCAAAAGCCGTTCTCCCGTCGCTCCTATGCGTTTCCTCTCTTCCTCTTCCGCGGCGTCGGGCGCCGCTCCCTGCCCCATAGGCCCGAATGCCGCCCCCGCCTTCAGGGAAGGGGCGGATATTTCTTCATGTTGTATGTGTTTTGATAGAGTGCCGACGCTGCTTTGCCGTTCCCTGCCAGTTCGACGAGTCCCCCCGCCCGATATTGGGTGGACAGCTCCTTTGTTTTGGTCTTGCAGCCGGCGCAGGCGACCACCGCGATCGGCGGCTCAGCGTCCGGCTCCGCCCGAAGGATGGCTTCCGCTTCAAAAAGCAGCACCCCCACCCGGACGTGGTAATCGCCGGAAACGATGGCGATCTGCTTGATCTCGGGGTGGTCCCTCAACAGGATAGCGAAGGTGAGCCGGGCGTTGGCGGCGGTGGTATGGGAACCTTTCTCCACGATGATGCGCTTCTTGTTGATCCCCTGTTGCTTGAGCCAGGTCGACATCTGCCCCGCCTCGGTGGCGCTTTTCTTTTTGGCTGCGGTGCCGCCGCCCGTACAAACGATATAGGCGTTGGGGTACTTTTTGGCGCTCTTCAGAGCCACCTTCAGCCGCTCCTTCAGATGGTCCTTCATGGTGCCGTTGGCATTGAGCTGATACCCAAGGACCACGATGCACAGTTCGTTCGTGTCCGGCAGCCCGTCCGGCAGGACGCCGATATCGACCTTCACCCTGTCCTCCAGCGTCCGCCAGCGATCCATGATCTTGGACCACTTTTGGGCTGCAGCCGGATCGGCCTCCGCCATCTCCTCCAGGAGGGAGGCTATCTTCTCCGTCGCTCTCTCCCCATCCCGGGCATAATAGACCGCCATCTCCTCCACGATATCCCCTACGGGACGCGGTTCGGGGGTCGGCGCCGGCGTGTCGGTTGGGGCCGGCGTGTCGGTTGGGGCAGGGGTATCCGTAGGCGCAGGGGTGTCCGTAGGGGCCGGCGTGACTGTGGGCGAGGGCTGGGGCGAAGCCGTCGGCGCCGCGGGATCCATGGGCACGGGGATGACGGACGGCACGGGGCTCTCCACCACCGGCGCAGTGGGCGCGCAACAGCAGAGGAACAGCGCCAATCCCAGCAGCAGCCAGCATATGGGTCGCTTCATTTCGTCCACCCCTTTCCTGTTTGTGCATCAAAAGTATACCACATCGGATCCGCCGAAGAAAGGGCGGATCATCTCCCCCTCCTGCCGGGACAGGGAGTCATCCCTTGGGCCGCAAGGTGATGAGAACGTATTCCGAACGGCAACCGGTCTTGAAGCGGAAGGCCCAGTTGCTGATGCCGGAGGAAACGATGAAATCCGTGTTTTGCCGCCGCTCATGGCCGTAGCGGAGAGCATTTTCGCCGATCCATTCCCCCACATGACGGATGGGAATGAACTGGCCGCCATGGGTATGACCGCACAGCACCAGATCCGCGCCCGCATCCGCCTCTGCGTCGAAATCATGGGGCTGATGGTCCAGGAGGACGATATACCGGCTTCGATCCACAGCGCTCAACAGCTCAGCCGGGCTTTGGCGCCCGGAACCCCGCTGCTCCTCGGAGCGATCCTTTCGGCCCGCGACGACCAGGTCGTCCCCCAGGTCCACGGCCTCATCCTCCAGCACCGTGACCCCGTTTTTTTGCAGCGCCGAGCGGAGCTCGTCCCCCGACCAGCCCCTTTGAGAGGCGTTGCGGTAGCCCTTGTCATGGTTGCCGAAAACGAAATATACTCCATGGGTCGTTTTCAGCCGCCCCAAGGCGTCGCAGGCGGCCAGCATATCCGCCCGAGAGGTGTCGTCGTCCACAAAATCTCCCGTCAACAGGACCGCGTCCGGCTGCAGAGCGTTGATCCTTTCGATGTGTTTCAGGAACCCATCCCCATGGAAGGTGGCGCCGATATGGGCATCAGTGATCTGCACCAACCGCACCTCTCTTTTGAGCTTCGACGTTTCGAAGGCGTAGTCCTTCTCCCACACGTGATGATCGGCCACCCAGCCTCCGGCCAGGTAGGCCGCGCACAAAACCAGGGCCGCCGCTCCCGCCCAGTTGCGACGGGTCGTTTTCCTGCATATCTTGCCTGTCACGAAGGCTGAAAGATCGCAGATCATCCAAAATAGGACCAGGTGGAGGAAGCACACCGCCGCGTTCATCATCCCCCACAAAGCCCCCAGCGCCCCCAGCAACACAAGGAAGGCAGCCAGACAAACCAGCCGCGCCGTCCCCCTTTTGCCGCGGGCAAGGCGGAGCACCGCCTCAAAGCGAGCCGCCCGAAAGGAGATATAGAGGAGCCCGCCGGCAACTATCGCCAGCATGACCCCGATGATGGCCACCCACATGACCACGAGCGCTTACCCGATCAGATCTGCCAGCCCCTCTATGTCCCGAACGACCCGGGCCGCCACGATATGCCCATTCACGAGGCTGGGCTGCAGCTTTTCCGCGGTGCGGCCGATGCCGCTGCCGCCGGAGGTGGCGAAGAGCACGACCTGCTTTCCGGCCCAATCATAGCCTTTGCAGAAGGTGTTGACCACGTTGGGCGCGCCGTAATACCAGATGGGGAAGCCCAGATATACCTTGTCATATGACGCCCAATCCGCCACGGTGCCCACCACGGGCACGTCCTTCCTCCCGATCTTCTCCCGGTTGCAGCGGGCCACAGGGTTGGTCCAGCGGATGTCAGCAGCCGTATAAGGCTCCACAGGCTGGATCTCGAATATGTCCGCTCCCACGCGGTCCGCCAGCTGTTTCGCCAGGAACGCCGTGGTCCCTTCCGCGCTGAAATAGGCTACCAAAGTTTTCATATCCTTTCCCCTCCTGTTCGCTCTATGGGATAAATTTTATCCAAATCACGGGCAAAAATCAATAGGCCGTCCCGGCAAAAAAGAACGATCCCTCCAGAATCGGGGGATCGTTTGAAAAAACGCAGGCGATGCTCCGTCAGCAGAACTGACGCCAGACCGTTTCAAAAACCCGGTCGGCAAGGGCCCTGTATTTTATGAGGCCCTCATCGATATGTTCGTCGATCCGCTCGGCATAGGTCCTGTCCTTCATGAGCCGGGTGTTCACCTTCACGTTGACAGCCGCCCCTTCGAGGGCAGCCCGGCAGAAGCTGACGCCGGTGGCCGCGTCGGAAATGACCAGTTTGCTCCCCTTCTCGGCAAAGTCTCGCTGGATCTCAATGGCCTCGCAAACGAGATCGAAGATCTCCAGGGGCGCGGCCGCCGCGTCATGAAGGCACTTTTCCATGATCGCTTCCCGGCTGGGATCGTCCCTTGAGATGGCATAGGCTCGGCTGAGCGGCTCAAAGGCCACGGCATCCTTCTCCACACAGGCGAGGAGCCGCCGTCGCAGCTCCTGGGCCCGGTCCATAAGGGCGCGGACGTCCGCTTCCACCGAGGCATACTTCTTCTTGCCCACGGTGAGCCCTCCCACCATATCCCCCAGCGCAATGCCTACCGCCCCCACCAGAGCGCTGGCGCCGCCGCCGCCGGGCACCGGGGCCGGGGAGGCCAGCTTTTCTGTGAACGCTGCGACGCTGCCATCGATGAGTTCCATGAACCGCTCCTTATGCTTAGAACAGGCCGGAGATCACGCCGTTCTCGTCCACATCGATCTTCTCCGCCGCCGGCACCTTCGGCAGGCCCGGCATGGTCATGATGTCGCCGGTGTAGGCAACGATGAAGCCTGCGCCGGAGCAAACCTTCATATCCGTCACGGTCAGCGTGAAGCCCTGAGGCGCCCCCAGGAGCTTGGGATCATCGGAGAAGGAATACTGGGTCTTGGCCATGCAGATGGGCATATGATCGAAGCCCAGGTCCGTCAGCTGCTGAGCCTTCTTTTTGGCCGCTGCCAGGAAATCCACGTCCTTGGCATGATAGATGCGCCGGGCCACGGCGGTGATCTTGTCCAGGATGGGCGCATCGATGTCGTACACGAAGCCGAAATGATTCTCCTGCTCGCAAAGGCGGACCACCTCTTCGGCCAGGGCCTTGCCGCCCTCGCCGCCGTGAGCCCACACCTCGGAGAGAGCCACGTTCACGCCCAGCGCCCGGCATTTCTCCTCCACCAGATCCAGTTCGGCCTTGGTGTCGGTCGGGAAAGCGTTGACGGCCACCACACAGGGCACGCCGAATACGTTCTTCACGTTGTCCACGTGCTGGAGGAGATTCGGAAGTCCCTTTTCAAGGGCAGCCAGGTTCTCCGTGCCCAATTCAGCCTTGGACACGCCCCCATGGTATTTGAGGGCCCGGACCGTGGCCACCACGACGATGGCCGCGGGCGTCAGATTCGCCATGCGGCATTTGATGTCTACAAATTTCTCCGCCCCCAGGTCCGCGGCGAAGCCGGCCTCCGTGACGGTGTAGTCGGCCAGTTTCAACGCAAGGCGCGTGGCCATGACGCTGTTGCAGCCGTGGGCGATGTTGGCAAAGGGACCGCCGTGGACCAGAGCGGGCGTTCCCTCCAGGGTCTGGACCAGATTGGGCTTGAGCGCGTCCTTCAGCAAGGCCGCCATGGCCCCCTCAGCCTTCAGATTGTGAGCGGTGACGGGCTTGCCCCCGTAGGTGTAGCCCACGATGATGCGGCCCAGGCGCTCTTTAAGATCGGTGATGCTGCTGGACAGGCACAGGACCGCCATGATCTCGCTGGCCACGGTGATCTCGAACCCGTCCTCCCGGGGCACGCCCTGGACCCGTCCGCCGAGGCCGCTGACGATGTGCCGCAGCTGCCTGTCGTTCATGTCCACGGCCCGCTTCCAGGTGATCTGCTTGGGGTCGATGCCGAGCACGTTCCCCTGCTGGAGATGGTTGTCCAGCATGGCCGCCAACAGGTTGTTGGCCGCGCCGATGGCGTGGAAGTCGCCGGTGAAGTGAAGGTTGATGTCCTCCATGGGCACCACCTGGGCATAGCCGCCGCCGGCCGCGCCGCCCTTGACGCCGAACACCGGGCCCAGGGAGGGCTCCCGCAAAGCCACCATGACGTTCTTGCCGATCTTGCGAAGACCGTCGGTAAGGCCCACGCTGGTGGTGGTCTTTCCCTCTCCCGCAGGAGTGGGGGTGATGGCGGTCACCAGGATAAGCTTGCCGTCAGGCTTGTCGCTCAGATCCCGCAGCAGCTGCAGGTCGATCTTTGCCTTATAGTTGCCGTATAGTTCGAGATACTTTTGATCGATGCCGGCCAGGGCGGCGATCTCCGTGATCTTTTTCTTCTCACATGCCTGGGCTATCTCGATGTCGCTCTTTACTGTCATGATGCTTTCCTCCGTAGTTTCGGCGAGAAGACCCGCCTTTGCCGCAATTATACGACAAAGAAGCGGGTCTCGTAAATAGCTTTTCTGATTTCTTTTTTCTTTTCTTCTATGGCCTTAGGATGCGTCCTCCCTTGACGACGGCGCTCACCAGATTGCTGCCCATGCGATAGCAGATGTAGTTGAGATCCCGGGCGTTCCAGATCACCAGATCCCCCTGCTTGCCCACCTCCAGGGAGCCCAGCCGGTCCGCCCTGTTGAGCGCGGCGGCGGCGTTCAGCGTCACGGCGGTGAGCACCTCCTCCGGGGTCATCTTATATTTCAGACAGCCCAGATTCATCACGAACTGGAGGTTGAGACTGGGGCAGGAGCCGGGATTGAAGTCCGAAGCCATCGCTACGGGAACCCCCGCCTCGATCATGGCCCTTGCGGGGGCGAAGGTGGATCCCAGGTAGAAGCTGGTGGCGGGCAGCAAACACGCAACGGTTCCGGCCTCGGCCATGGCGGCGATGCCTTCGGGGGGACAGACGATCAAATGCTCCGCGGAAATGGCGCCCACCTGGCTGGTCAGTTGAGAGCCGCCGATGGGGTCGATCTCGTCCGCGTGGATCTTGGGGATGAGGCCCCATTGTTTGCCCGCCTCCAGGATGGTCCGGGATTCCTCGGCGGAGAAAACGCCCGTCTCACAAAACACGTCGCAAAACTCGGCCAACTTCTCCCTGGCCACAGCGGGGATGACCTCCTCGCACAGGAGCCGGATGTAGGCTTGCCGGTCCTCCTTGTACTCCTTAGGCACGGCATGGGCCCCCAGGAAGGTGGAGACCAAATCCACGGGGTGGGTCTCGTTGAGCCGCCGGACCACTCTGAGCTGCTTGAGCTCGTTGTCCCTATCAAGGCCATAGCCGCTCTTGGCTTCCACGGTGGTGACGCCCAGAAAAAGCATCTCGTCCAGGGCTTCTTTGGCCTTGTCGCAGAGCTCGTCCTCGCTGGCGCGGCGAGTGGCGTTCACCGTGGAGAGGATGCCGCCGCCCATGGCCAGGATGTCCAGGTAGGAAGCGCCGTGGAGCTTGAGCCCCAGCTCGTTCTGCCGCCAGCCGCCGAAGATTAGATGGGTATGGGCGTCCACCAGGCCCGGGGTCACCAGCGCGCCGCCCGCATCGATGGCTTCGGCGTCACGCACGTCTCTGTCGCCGGTGCCGATCTCGGCTATGACGCCGTCCTCAAGGAGCACATAGGCGTTCTGCAGCGTTTTTATCTGGCCCTGCGCCGCCCCCCGGCGGGCTGTTGCGCCCTCCGGTGTGGCCAGCATACCGATGTTTTTGACGATCAGCTTTCCCATGCTCATCTCTCTCAGGCGCCCATGCTGCGGACCGCTTCCGCCACCAGGTCGTCGTCCGCCACATAGGGCAAAGTGATATGGTCCGTCCCGGCGTAGAGCTTGTTATACTCGGCGGCGGTAGCCATGGCGTTTTCGTTCCGGGCCCAGCTCCTGCGGGCCACGCCCACCATGGTGTCCCAGGGCATGGCCATGCGCAGGATGGTGTCCACCCGCTCGGAGCCGTCCAGCACCATGCCAAAGCCCCCGTTGATGGCCCGGCCGATGCCGGTTCCGCCGCCGTTGTGGAGGGCGATATAGCTCATACCGCGGGCTGCGTTGCCCGCGTAGCACTGGGTCGCCATCTCCGCCATGATGTTGGAACCGTCCTTGATATTGGAGGTCTCACGGAAGGGGGCGTCGGTGCCGCCGGTGTCGTGATGGTCACGGCCCAGGATCACGGGACCGATCTCGCCGTTTCGGACCATCTCGTTGAATTTGAGCGCGATGTTCATGCGACCCATGGCATCTTGGTAGAGAATGCGGCACTGGGTGCCGACGACCAGCCGGTTCTTCTCGGCGTCCCGGACCCAGACATAGTTGTCGTAGTCCTGATAGCGCCTGTTATGGGTGATGATGTAATCCGCGGCGGCGCGGTCGGTCTTTCTGAGATCCTCAGGATC
>JAEEGL015065523.1_pt1 | contig 13624 bp, 11 predicted proteins | sample 9134231 | NCBI WGS metagenome assembly JAEEGL01 (sample SAMN16246548, study PRJNA631951) | gut metagenome | biome: gut microbiome; feature: rumen; material: fiber-attached | host: Bos | place: Iran: Karaj | collected 2018-10
ATCGTGGATACGTCTGAAAAGAGCGGACTTGTATTCAGACCGTTATCGCCGAAACTCGAAACCAAACTGTATCTCGTGTGGAAGAAATATCAAACGTTAACCCCTATTGCAGAACGGTTCTTGACCCAAATCCAATCGTCATTTTAACAGTATGCGCCGATCTTGATTACACGCCCGTCAAAGAGAAAGGACGACCGAATAGGATGGCGTGAAATGAGAGTTTCCGCTCCTCCGTCGCGGAAACTCGGTGGGTTCGAAGATTAGCTTCGTCTCCGCCGACAACAGGGGCGCCCCCGATCGGGGACGCCCCTGTTGCTGGGAGAAGATTATCTTTTTAACAAATGAGGTGTAACAGTTAAAATAAATACTGTTAAATCTGTTTATGGAAATATCACATATCATATCCAACGCTTTTCTTCGCAATAATCTTTATAACTGCAATTGTCGCAACGCAAATCTTTTCTCACAATAGAAATTTTTACGATATATGTTTCGATTTTATCAAGTTTTTTGTGTCCGGCAAAAACTATTTCCGGGCAATTGAGAATCGAACTCTCGTTTTTTATTCCACCGATATTTTTTATAAATTCAGCAAAATCACTGTCATTACGATCAATTTTTTGGGTATTGCATTGATCATTGATGTTAAACGATATTACCATCAACAACGCCTTTTTTTGGGAACGGTTTTCTGCCTCAATGATAGTCCCTGAAAGCGCAGAAAGCAACTGATATCTTAATTCTTTATGTTCTTCAGAATATGGTTTATTGAAAACCTTGCTACACAAACTGTTTAGCCTTTCTTTTCGGTTTGCTCCTTTGTCTTTATTCTTTTCGCCTTTTTTCAGCCACAAAGCAAGAGTGTCATCGAACTTCTCGTCGGCTTTTGCTTCGATGCCTATAACGATACTATTATTGTACAGAATCAAATCATGATTTCTGCCCCCGCCTATTCCCGGAAGTTGTGTGACGTATTCGGGGCACCAAACGTAATCATCGGAAGGCGATTCATCCGCATATGCTAATGCGGTTTTGATAGAGTATGGCAGGTCTGGAAGATTATCAGTAATGTATCTTGCAAGTTCCATCGCGCTTCTTGTGCATTTCCATTGCTTTTCCGAATCTTTTGGAGGCGCAAATCTATGCCAAGAATCCATATCTGTTATATTATTATAGTTTTTATAGACTAGACTCATAAATACACTTCCTCTTGTTATATGGATTATTCTATTTAAAAATAGGGCTACTATTCTTGGCAAAATAGCAGCCCTATTTTGGTGGAGGCGAGGGGAGTCGGACCCCTGTCCGAAAACCCGTCCTCAGGGCTTTCTCCGAGCGCAGACGGTTATTTCGCCTTTCGGCCCTTCCCGGATCCCTCGGCGCAAGCCGTCACGCGCCGTGGGCCGGTAGCTTCATCCTACATACCGGGGGCAAAGCTTATCCCGGCACGTTCACCGCGGTCGTCACGCCCGTATCCACCGTTGCGGTCCCGGTGGGCGGACGGCTGCCTTCAGTTAGGCAGCGAGTGCGTAGTTGTCGTTAGTTAATTTATAACGTACGGATTTTAGAGCGGACCCGCACCGCTGCTCGCTTACCATGCATCTGGATCCCCGTCGAAACCGGTACGCCCCCATGATGCGGCTCGTATAGTATACCACAGCACGTGCAAAAAAACAAACGGAATTTGCGCGCCCCGCCGTCAGCGCCTCCCGATCGCCCGGACGCCGGGGGCGTTTTCCCCGAGATAGGCGAAGATCTCGCCGCGGAAGGCGCTGGGAACGGAGATCACGAACCCGGTGGCTTCTTTGGAGAAAAAGCAGACCGACTCGTCGAATTCCCGCACGAAGGCGACGTTGTCCCACGCCATCCGGAGCACCTGCGAGTTCTCCTTGTTCAGCTCCGCGCCCCTCTCGTCCAGCGTCAGAAGGGAGCTCCGCGGGTCGTTCTTCAGGCCGCGCACCAGCCGGGTCAGGCTGCCCAGCGACACGGCGCAGAGGAGGATCGCGAAGCAAAACAGCCCCGCCGCGGCGATCGTGGCCCCGTCCGCGCCCCACACGGCGCCCGTCACGGCGACCGACACGAGAAAGGCGACGCTCACGCCGAGGCAGACCCGCAGCGCGGCAAACAGGTCCCGCAGCTTCCGCTCCGGCCGCTTCATCAGCCGGCGGTACTGGCCGACGACGTTCGCGGCCTCCCGGTAGAAAGCGTCGGTTGCCGAACGTTTTGAAATCTCAATGGTCATGGCGTCCTCCCGTTTCGCGCGCGCCGCGCACATTTTTGCGAGTTCATTATACCATTTCGCCGTCCCGTTTTCAATCCTCCCCGAAAGGGCGAAAAAGCGGCGGCAGACACGTCTGCCGCCGCTTGGGATCAAAGCGTTTACCTGGCCTTTTCTGCAAGCTCCTCCGCGGTGAAGGTGCCGAAATCCTCCGCCGGGTGCACGCCTGTCCAGCGGCCGTCGCCATCCGGCGCGAAGAGTGCGAATTCCGAGTAGAGGGTCGCCGCGGGCACGGGGTCGCCGCTCTCCGTCTGCACGACGAGGAAGGCGATATACTCGTCGCCGACGCACAGGTCGTGCCGGGCGACGTCCAGCAGGCGCACCGTGTCGTCCACCTTGCCGAACGGCCGCCGGATGCGAAGATACTCGCCGGCCGGCTCGCCGGCCAGATACTCGTCAACGCGGAAATACACGTCCGTCTCGATCATGCCGTCGGCGCCGATGCGGGACTCGCCGATGCCGGCCACCGTTCCGCGAACGCAGTGCGTGCAGGCATCCAGAACCATATCCCACGTGGGCTGCGCATAGGTTGCGGTCGAAGAGATCGCCTTCATCCCGTCGGTCAGAAGGCCCTTCAGTTCCGCGGCGTTCTGCATCCCGGTGAGCCGCGCGGCGATCTCCGTCGGAACGACCGCGGGCTCGGCAGGCGCCGCCTGCGCGCAGCCGGCGGTCAGCAGAAGAGAAAGACAAAGGATGAGAAGAAGAATTTGTTTCATAGACACAATCTCCTTTCGGTAAAGAATACCTTTTAAATAGAATTTCCTAAAACCAAACGATTAATACATAACGCAAAGTCCTAAAATATCGTCCTGCGTGAGCGTCCGCCGAGTTTCGCCAGCCGCAAAAGATCCGTACATGGATGCGCTTGGATTTGAACTGTGGCCCAATCCGAGAAGATGACCCAATTCATGTAAGCCAATAGAGGGGACATCATATAAGTTACTATATGCAGTTGCATCTCCAATAGGATAGTAAGTATTGAAACCAATATCTGCCTCGGCGATAGAGCGAAACGATCCATCCGGCTCCACATAAGCAAGCATATAAGTAATGCCAAGTACATCAACATCAGCCACTAATGGATCAAGATACACGTGGACAACTTCGTTGACATTATTTCCAAGCGTATAGGCATCATTTGATAAATATGGTGTAGCACTATACAAGAGACTTCCACAACCGCAACTGCTATATTGAATGCAATTTGAGTCCATCCATTGTAACGTCCAAGACGAGAAACCGGAATAGCAGTAAATCCACGCAGGGTAATCCTCGTAACCATACGGAAAGTCGACCGTATATGCCAAAGTGCTGGTATTTATCAAGAGAAGAATGAGAATGAGAAAAAAACAAATCAATAGTTTTTTCATAAATACTTTACATCGGCTAAACCGATAGACCATCCTTTCATTTTTTAGTTTAAAAACAAAACAATTTCAAAATCAAAACAATAAAGAACAATTACTCAATCTCCTTTCCAAAAAAATCATAACATTTATTTTATCATTTGTCAACAATTTAATAAAAATCCAAAACAAAAAAATGCAAAAAAAAACAGACAGCGGGAAAATCCGTCTGTCTGCGTTTTTGCTTTTTTGAGTGTTAAAATAGATCGGCCGACGGACAGACCCCGCGCAGGCAGCACCGCCCGCAGTCGGGGCGTCTTGCGTCGCACACCGCCCGCCCGTGCATCACGAAGCGGTGGCACAGGTCGTTCTGCTTCTCCGGGGCGATGATCGCGGCGAGCTCCCGCTCCACGACGGCGGGGTCTTTGGAGTCCGTGAGCCCGAGCCGCCCGGCGAGGCGGATGCAGTGGGTGTCCGCCACGACGGCGGGCAGTCCGAACACGTCGCCGCGGATGAGATTGGCGGTCTTGCGCCCGATCCCCGGCAGGGAAAGCAGGTCGTCCATCCCGCTCGGCACCTCCCCGCCGAAGCGGTCGAGAAGCGCCCGCGCCCCGGCGATGATCTGCTCGGCCTTGGTGCGGAAAAGCCCGCAGCTGCGGATGATATCGCACACCTCCGCGAGGTCGGCCTCCGCGAGGGCGCGCACGGTCGGATAGCGCGCGTAGAGCACCGGCGTCACGAGGTTGACGCGCGCGTCGGTGCACTGCGCGGAGAGCCGCGTGGCGAACAGCAGCTGCCAGGGCTCGCCGTAGGAGAGCGAGCAGACGGCCTCCGGATATTCGGCCTCCAGCAGGGCGACGACCTCCGCGCCGCGGGCGGCCTTTTGGGCCTGCGAAAGCTTTTCCTTCAATTTTACGGCCATTTTTCGTTCGCTCCCTTGCCTTTCGGCGGCATATCCGTTATAATAGTGTATCGTGAAATAATATGGGTCGATATCGCCCTTCGTCTATATCTTACCGCATGAAGAGGGAAAAGTAAAGCGGCCCGGCGCGAAAACGGAAAGCAAAAGGAGGTGCGTCGCCGTGTACAGGCCCCTCGCGGACATCGTCCGCCCCGAGCGGCTGGAAGACGTGGTCGGCCAGCGGCATCTGCTCGGCGAAAACGGCCTCCTGCGCGGGCTCATCGAGCGCGGGCAGATCCCGAATATGATCTTCTGCGGCCCCTCCGGTATCGGCAAGACCACCGTGGCCAATCTGATCGCCCGCCGCACCGAGCGCCGCCTCTACCGCCTCAACGCCACCACCGCCGGCACCGGCGACGTCCGCGACATCATCGCCGACACCGATTCCCTCATGGGGCGAAACGGCGCGCTCCTCTATCTCGACGAGATCCAGTATTTCAACAAAAAACAGCAGCAGTCCCTGCTGGAGTTCATCGAGAACGGCCGCATCACCCTCATCGCCTCCACCACCGAGAACCCCTATTTCTACGTCTACAACGCCGTTCTTTCCCGCTGCACCGTCTTTGAGTTCCGTCCCCCCGAGCCGGAGGAGATCCTCCCGGCCGCCGAGCGGGCCTTCCGCATCGCCAAGAAGGAGTACGGGGTGGACGCCGAGCTTTCCGAAGAGGTCCTCCGCCACGTCGCGCGCTCCTGCGGCGGCGACGTGCGCAAGGCGATCAACGCCGTCGAGCTGCTGATGCTCTCCGGCAAAAAGGCGCCGACGCTCGAGGACGCCGAGGCGGTCACCCAGCGCTCTTCCGTTCGCTTCGACCGGGACGGCGACGCCCATTACGACGCGCTCTCCGCCTTCCACAAATCCCTCCGCGGGTCCGACCCGGACGCGGCGCTGTACTACCTCGCGCGCATCCTCCAGGCCGGCGACCTGATCTCCGCCGCGCGGCGCCTTCTGTGCGTCGCCTCGGAGGACGTGGGCCTGGCCTACCCCCAGGCGGTCGCCGTCACCAAGGCCTGCGTGGACAGCGCGCTGCAGCTCGGCCTGCCCGAGGCGCAGCTCCCGCTGGCCGAGGCGTGCATCCTGCTGGCCACCGCGCCGAAATCGAATTCCGCCTCCGCGGCCATGGCGCGCGCCGCGCACGACGCCGCGGAGGCCGAACGCCCCGTGCCCGATCATCTGCGCGACGGGCATTACGCCGGGGCGGAGAAGCTCGGCCGCGGGCAGGGCTACCGCTTCCCGCACGATTATCCCGGCCACTGGGTCGAACAGCAATATCTCCCGGACGCCCTGAAGGGGCGCAGATACTACGAGCCGGGCGACAACCGCGCCGAGACGGCCGCGGAGAAATACTGGGCGGAGCTGAAAGCCCGCCGGAGAGGAGAAGACAATGGATAAGACCGACCGCAAAAAAACCGTGCTCTTTACCGAATCGGCCTTCAACACCTGCTTTGTTCTTCTCGTTTTGTTCATGATCCCCGCGTTTTTCTGGAACAAATACGTCTTCGCCGCGGAGGCGGCGATCGCGCTGCTGCTCTTCGCCTATCACCGGGCGGCGGTGAGCAAGCGCCGCCGCGCGCTGGACAAGTATATCAAAGAGAGCGTCATCAAGCAGGAGAACCTCTCCGGCTCGCTGATGCTGTCCTTCCCGCTGCCGATGGCGGTCGTGCTCATGGAGAACCGCACCGTCGTCTGGGCCAACGAGCGCTTCACCGACATGGTGGGCAGCGCGCACGTCTTCGACAAGCCCATCACCGAGATCTGCCCCGAGCTCACGCTCGACTGGATCACCGAGGGCGGCTCCGTCTTCCCGGGCAGCCTCGCCTTCGGCAGCCGGCGCTACACCCTCAACGGCAACCTCTTCAGCATCAGCTCCACCGGGATGCGCGGCCTGCTCGCCGTGATCTATTTCACCGACCGCACTGAGCTTCTCGAGGCGCAGGAGAAAATGCAGGACGACGCGACGGTCATCGCCGAGATCGTCTGGGACAACTACGAGGAGATCGGCAAGAACTGCGACGATTCCGCCCGCTCCCAGATCACCGCGAAGCTCGACGAGGCGGTGAACGAATGGGTGAGCGCCGAGCAGGGCTTCATGAAAAAAAGCGCGCCCGACCGCTTCCTGCTTCTGTTCTCCGAGCGCGCCTGCCGCAAATTCATCGACTCGAATTTCGACATCCTCAACCGGGCGAGCGACATCGTCGCCCCGGAGAGCGGCATGCCCGTCACCGTCAGCGTCGGCGTGGGCCGCGGCGAGGAGACCCTTGCGGAGAACCTGCGCGGCGCCCGCATCGCCTCCGAGATGGCGATGTCCCGCGGGGGCAACCAGGCCGTCGTGCGCAAGGGCACCAACTTTGAATTCTTCGGCGGCCGCGTGGTCGAGACCGAGCGCAGCAGCCAGGTGCGCAGCCGCATCATGGCAAACGTTCTGGGCAATCTCGTGGAGGAGTCCTCCAACGTGGTCGTCATGACCCACCGCGGGGCGGACGCGGACGGCCTCGGCGCCGCGGCGGCCGTCGCCCGCATCGCCCAGCATTACGGAAAGCCCTTCTACGTCGTGGTCGACCGCGTGCACTGCGACAGCCCGCGCATCATGGAGATGCTTTCCGCGGAGGAGGGCTACGGCGACGCCTTCATCGACGCCCAGTCCGCCATGGTGGTCAGCAACAGCAAGAGCCTGCTCGTCGTGGTCGACACCAGTCGCCGCGACTACACCGAAGCGCCGGACCTGATCGATTCCTTCTCCCGCATCGCGGTCATCGACCATCACCGCCGCTCGGCCGACTACATCATGAACGCCTCCCTCAACATTCAGGAGACGGTGGCGTCCTCCACCTGCGAGATGCTCTGCGAGATGCTGCAGTTCATCGTCCCGGCGGACAAGATCCGCGTCGCCGAGGCCACGGCGATGCTCGCGGGCATCATCCTCGACACCCGCGGCTTTACCGTCAAGACCGGCTCCCGCGCGTTCGAGACCGCCGCGTTCCTGCGCCGCGTCGGCGCCGACCCCGTGACGGCCAAGCGCACGCTGCAGGGCAACGCCGCGGCCTACATCGAAAAGACCCGGCTCGCCGGCGCCGCCTCCGTCTACCGCGACGCGTTCGTCATCGCCGTCACGCCGGAGGAAACGGAGCGCGCCGTCGCCGCCCAGGCGGCGGACAGCCTGCTGGACATCTCCGGCATCCAGGCGTCCTTCACCGTCTTTTCCTGCGACGGGGAGACCTGTATCTCCGGCCGCAGCCTCGGGCAGGTGAACGTGCAGATGATCCTTGAAAAAATGGGCGGCGGCGGCCAGCTGACCTCCGCCGGCGCACAGCTCCGGGATACGGGCGTCGAGGAGGCCGCGGAGACGCTTCGCGGCTGCATCGACCGGTATCTGGAGACCAGCCCGCTGAAAAGCGAATGAGAAAGGGGAACGGATATGAAAGTCATTCTTACGCAGGACATCCGCGGAAAAGGCAAAAAGGGAGAACTCGTCGAGGTCTCCGACGGATACGGGAGAAATTATCTGCTGCCGAGGAAACTGGCCGTTGAGGCCAACGCGGAGAATCTCAACCAGATGAAGACCCAGCAGGCGGCGAAGGAACACCGCATCGAGCTGGAAAAGGCCGCCGCGAGGGAAGCGGCGGAGAAACTTTCCCGCACCTCCGTCACCCTGCAGGCGCGGGCCGGCGCGGGCGGAAAGCTCTTCGGCGCCGTCACCGCGGGGGACGTGGCCGAGGCGGTGAACGCCGCCAACGGCACGGAGATCACCAAACAGATGGTGCTGCTTCCCGACCCCATCCGGACCGCCGGGAACTATGTCGTGAAGATCCGTCTGTATACGGAGATCACCGCCGAGGTGAAAGTCACCGTCGAAGCCGTGTGAGACGGCCCCGGCGGGGGAGATTCAAAAGAGGAGGCAAAGCCGATGGATGAACTGCTCGGCAGGCAAATGCCCTACAGCGCGGACGCGGAGCAATCGGTGCTGGGCGCCATGCTCATCGACCCGAACTGCATTTCCGAGGTGGTGACGAAACTGTCCGCCGCCGATTTCTACGTGCCCGAGAACCGGAAGATCTTCGAGACCATTTACGATATGTTCACCCTGTCCCGCCCGGTCGATCCGGTGACGGTGCTCGAGGAGCTGAAGGCCGCCGGCGTGTACGACGAGGCGGGCGGACGGGCCTATCTGTTCCAGATGATGGACGTGACGCCCACCGCCGCGAACGTGGAGAAATACGCCGAGATCGTCAAAGACAAGGCCATCATGCGCTCCCTTGCGGAGGCCTCCTCCCGGATCTACGACAACGCGATCTCCGAGGCGGGAAGCCCCAAGGACGTGCTGGAGAGCGCGGAGCAGAGCATCTATTCGCTGCGCCGCGTCGGCGAATCCGACGGGCTGCTGCCCATCCGCGGCGTCATCGTCAGCACCTACAACACCCTCTCGGAAATGGCGCGCTCCAAGGGCAAATATCCCGGCGTGGAATGCGGCTTTTCCGGCATCGACGCCTGCCTCGGCGGCCTGTCGGACGCCGATCTCATCCTCATCGCCGCCCGTCCCGGCATGGGCAAGACCAGCTTCGCGCTCAACATCGCCCAGAACGTGGCGCAGAAGAGCCGCAAGGCCGTGGCGGTGTTCAACCTCGAAATGTCGCGCGAGCAGCTCGTGATGCGCATGCTGTCCACCGAGGCGCTGGTCGACTCCCAGAAACTGCGCACCGCCTCCCTGTCGGACGAGGAGTGGGAGAAGATCGCCCACGCCTCCTCCGTGCTGGGCGCGTCGCCGATCTTCATCGACGACACGGCCAACATCACCGTGGGCGAGATCAAGGCGAAATGCCGCCGGCTCGGGGAAGAGCTCGGCCTCGTCATCATCGACTATCTGCAGCTGATGCAGTCCGGCCGCCGCACCGACAACCGTGTGCAGGAGATCTCCGAGATCACCCGCTCGATGAAGATCATGGCCAAAGAACTGAAGGTCCCGGTCATTTGCCTCTCCCAGCTCTCCCGCGCGACGGAGGGCCGGCAGGACAAGCGCCCCGTCCTCTCCGACCTGCGCGACTCCGGCTCCATCGAGCAGGACGCCGACGTGGTCATGTTCCTCTACCGGGAGGACTACTACAGCCGCGAGCCCGAGGGCAACAACGAGTGCGAATGCATCATCGCGAAAAACCGGCACGGCGAGACCCGGGAGGTCAAACTCCAGTGGCTCGGCCAGTTCACGAAGTTCTCCACGCAGGAGACGCGGTTCGATGATCCGATCCGTCGCTGACGCCATCGCCCGGTTCCGCATGGCGGAGCCCGGGGAGAAGATCCTCGCGGCGCTTTCCGGCGGCGCGGACTCCACCGCGCTGCTTTTGTCTCTGCGCGAGCTCGGCTACGAGGTCTGCGCCGCCCACGTCCACCACGGCATCCGCGGGGAGGAGGCGGAGCGGGACGCGCGTTTCTGCGAGGAGCTGTGCGCCCGCGAGGGCGTTCCCTTCCGCCTGTGCCGCACCGACGTCCCCGCCCTGTGCCGCGAGCGAAAGACGGGGGTGGAGGAGACCGCCCGGGCCGAGCGCTACCGCCTTCTGGAGGAGGCGCGCGAGGCCTTCGGCTGCGCGCACGTCGCCACCGCCCACAATCTGGAGGACAACGCGGAAACGGTGCTTCTGCACCTCACGCGGGGCGCGGGGCTGTCCGGCCTCTGCGGCATCCCGCCCGTGCGCGGGCGCATCATCCGCCCGCTGCTGTTCACCTCCCGCCGCGACGTGCTCTCCTATCTCGAGGCCCGCGGGCAGCCCTTCGTCACCGATTCCACCAACGAGTGCACCGACCTTGCGCGCAACCGCATCCGCCGCTGCGTGCTGCCGGAGCTGGAAAAGATCAACCCCGGCTGCGCGGCGGCGCTCGCCCGCACGGCCGAGCTTCTCTCGCGGGACGAGGCCGTGCTCGAGGCCGCGTCGGCCCTGCCGGAGCTCACCTGCACGGCGCTGCTCTCCCTGCCGGAGCCGCTGGCCCTCCGGGCCATCCGGCGGGAATACACGGCCTTTACCGGCGACGTCCTCTCCATGGACGGCTCCGAGCGGGCGCTCGCGCTCTGCAAAAACAAAAGCCCCTCCGCGTCGGCCGATCTGCCGGGGGCCCGCCTGCGCCGGGCCTACGACCGCCTCTTTTTCGAGGACCCCGACGCCCCCGCGGGCTTCGCCCCGCGCCGGCTGTGCGAGGGCGAAACGGTGATCGAAGAGTGCGGCGTTCGCCTGATCGCCGAGACCTGCGACGCGCCGGAAAACGTTCACAATTCGTTGAATTCTTTTTGGCTCTCCCGTGCTACGATAGGTGAGGACGCGGCCGTGCGGAGCCGCCGGACGGGAGATACCTTCCGGAAAAACGAAAACGGCAAGCGAAAAACGTTGAAAAAATGGTTCATTGATGATAAAATACCTCTCTATAAGCGTTCCCTCCTCCCGGTGATCGCGTCGGGGCCGAACGTGCTCGCCGTCGTCGGCTACGGCGCCGACGCCGATGCGCGCGCAAGACCCGGTGAGCGCGCGCTGCGGATCCGGGTGGAATCCCTTTAAGAAAAAACGCGCCGCGCACCGCGGCGAAAAAGGAGTCGTGCATGCTCGAGGACATTGAGAAAATCATTCTTACCGAGGAGGATCTGCGCGTCCGCATCCGCGAACTGGCCGCCGAGCTCTCCCGGGACTACGAGGGGAAGGACCCGCTGTTCATCGGCGTGCTGAAGGGCTCGTACATTTTTATGGCCGACTTGTGCAAAAATGTAACGATCCCCTGCGAGATGGCGTTCATCACCGCCTCCTCCTACCGGGGCACCCAAAGCTCCGGAAACGTGCGGACCGATCTGAACGCCCTGCCCCCGCTTGCGGGCCGCCACGTCGTTCTGGTGGAGGACATCATCGACTCCGGCCTGACGCTGAAGGTCATCGGCGACTCCATGAAGAGCCAGGGCGCGGCCTCGCTGGAGATCTGCGCGCTTCTGGACAAACCCTCCCGCCGAGTCAACGACCTGCGGGGAAAATACGTCGGGTTCGCCATCCCGGACGAATTTGTCGTAGGCTTTGGGCTGGATTACCGGGAGCATTACCGGAATCTGCCCTTCGTCGGCGTGCTGCGGCCGGAAATATACGGCGCATAGCCGCATCGCAGTCAAAGCGCCGTCCGCAGGACGGAAGAAAGTGAGGTGGACTGTTTGAAACGAAACAGTATCCGCGGCGTCATCATCTATCTCCTGATCTTTGCCGCCTTCATCGGCGGGCTGGTCTATCTCTATTCCTCTCAGGCCAAAAATCAGGTGGGGCTGACCTACTCGGAGGTGCTCGGCTACTTCGAGGAGGGCAAGGTCGAATCCTTCGTGCTGGACGGCAGCGAGCTCGTCATGAAACTCACCGACGGGAAAACGGCGAGCTACGACGTGGCCTATATCAGCATTTTCTACAGCGATTTCCAGCAGATCCTCGAGGACTATAAAGAGAACGGCGCGCAGGCGCTCAAAAACTACGACATCATCGCCCCGGCGGAGACGCCCTGGTGGGTCAGTCTGCTGCCGTACGTCATTCTGATGGTCGCCTTCGCCGTCATGTGGTTCTTCCTGATGAATCAGGCCAACGGCGGCGGCAAGGCGATGTCCTTCGGCAAGGCCAAGGTCCGCACCGTCACGCCCGACCGGAAGAAGATCACCTTCGCCGACGTGGCGGGCGCCGATGAGGAGAAGGAGGAGCTCTGGGAGATCGTCGAGTTCCTCAAGAATCCCAAGCGCTACGCCGACATCGGCGCGCGCATCCCCAAGGGCGTGCTGATGGTCGGCCCTCCGGGCACCGGCAAGACCTATCTGGCCAAGGCCGTGGCCGGCGAGGCGGACGTTCCGTTCCTGTCCATCTCCGGCTCCGACTTCGTGGAAATGTTCGTCGGCGTCGGCGCCTCCCGCGTGCGCGACCTGTTCGATCAGGCCAAGCGCACCGCGCCCGCCATCATCTTCATCGACGAGATCGACGCCGTGGGCCGCCAGCGCGGCGCGGGCCTCGGCGGCGGGCACGACGAGCGCGAGCAGACGCTCAACCAGCTGCTCGTCGAGATGGACGGCTTCGCCCAGAACGAGGGCGTGATCGTCATGGCCGCCACCAACCGGCCGGATATCCTCGACACCGCGCTGCTCCGCCCCGGGCGCTTCGACCGGCAGGTCTACATCGGCATGCCCGACGCGAAGGCCAGAGAGGCCATCCTGCGGGTGCACTCCCGCGCCAAGCCCATCGAGAACGACGTCGACTTCGGCGTCGTCGCCAAGGGCACCGTCGGCTTCTCCCCGGCGGATCTGGAAAACCTGCTCAACGAGGCGGCGCTGCTCTCCGCGCGCCGCGGCAGAAAGACCATCGGCATGCGCGAGATCGAAGAGTCGGTCATCAAGGTCATCGCCGGGCCGGAGAAGAAGAGCAAGGTGGTCTCCGAGAAGGAGCGCCGCCTCACGGCCTACCACGAGGCGGGCCACGCGGTCGTCTCCCGCTTCCTGCCCACGCAGGACCGGGTGCACGAGATCTCCATCATCCCCCGCGGCCGCGCGGGCGGCTATACGCTGGCCCTCCCCGCGGAGGACAAGAGCTATTCCTCCCGCAACGAGATGCAGGAGGAGATCGTCTCCCTGCTCGGCGGCCGCGTAGCCGAATCCATCGCGCTGGACGATATCTCCACCGGCGCCTCCAACGACATTTCGCGCTCCTCCGCCATCGCGCGCAAGATGATCACCAAATACGGCATGAGCGACCGCCTCGGCCCCATCACCTTCGGCTCCGACCACGACGAGGTGTTCCTCGGCCGCGACTTCGCCACCGCCCGCAACTATTCCGAGGACATCGCCGCGCAGATCGACGAGGAGACCAAGCGCATCGTCGACGAGGCCTACCGGCGCTGCGCCGAGATCCTGAACGCGAACCGCGACAAGCTCGACGCCGTCGCGGCCTACCTGCTGGAGCACGAGAAGATGGACGGCGAGACCTTCGCCCGCCTGTTCGGCGACGAGCCGGAGGAGAAGGCGCCGGAGGCCCCCGCGGAGAACGCGGCGCCCGCCGGAG
>JAEEGL015389450.1_pt1 | contig 13624 bp, 16 predicted proteins | sample 9134231 | NCBI WGS metagenome assembly JAEEGL01 (sample SAMN16246548, study PRJNA631951) | gut metagenome | biome: gut microbiome; feature: rumen; material: fiber-attached | host: Bos | place: Iran: Karaj | collected 2018-10
GATTAAAAATATATTTGTTAAACAAAATAACTGGATAGCAATTTTGTCTATTATAATTGGTCTTCCTTTAGGATTTTATTTAACAGATTGGTTATTTAAAACTGCAATAGAAGAGCATTATGATTTTGGCGCAAGTATAACAGTTCAAACATATATTATTGCTGCTATTGGAACTTTTGTGGTATCATATTTAGTATCTAAGTTCTTAGCAAGAAAAATTAAAAACATAGATATGGTAACAAGTCTTAAAGCTAATGAATAGTTTGTGATAGAGGTGAAAATATGGATACAAATATAATAATAGGATTATTAATTCCATTTCTTGGTACTGCACTTGGTGCTGCTATGGTATTCTTTATGAAAAATACCATGAATAAAAAACTAGAAAAAATTTTGTTAGGTTTTGCATCAGGAGTAATGATTGCAGCATCAGTTTGGTCACTACTTATTCCTTCAATAGATATGGCTCAAGAGCAAGGAAAAATTGCTTGGGTGCCAGCAGCAGTTGGATTTCTACTTGGAATATTATTTTTACTTGTGTTAGATAGTGTTATACCACATCTACATTTAAATAGTAATGAACCAGAAGGAATAAAAGCAAAACTTAAAAAAACGACAATGATGGTGTTTGCAGTAACTCTACACAATATTCCAGAAGGAATGGCAGTAGGTGTTGCTTTTGCAGGTGCTATGACTCAAAACACAGGAATAACTATAGCAGGTGCTCTTGCTCTTGCAATAGGTATTGCTATACAAAACTTTCCAGAAGGTGCAATTATTTCAATGCCACTAAAAAGTGAAGGAATGTCTAAAGGTAAAGCGTTTATGCTAGGCGTTCTTTCGGGAGTAGTTGAACCAATTGGAGCGCTAATTACAATTTTACTTACTAATCTTGTTGTTCCAGTTCTTCCGTATTTATTATCTTTTGCTGCTGGTGCAATGATCTATGTTGTAGTAGAAGAACTAATACCAGAAGCACAAGATGGAGAACATTCAAATTTAGCAACAGTAGGAGTAGCAATAGGTTTTGTAATTATGATGATACTAGATGTAGCTCTAGGATAAGAATTGAATGCAAACTATAAATAGTAAACCTTTATATTTAAGAAAAAACAGGGACAAAAAAGTCTCTGTTTTTTTATATAATATTAATATTATATTTTTATATAAATTATTTGCAAATTTTGTAATTTGTGATAGAATATAATCAGTTTTAAGAGGTGGTATATATGGCACTAGAGACATTACGTAATTTATTTAGTAAATTTAAAGGAGAAAGTCAGGAAAGAGAATATTCTTCGAATATAGATAGAGAATATTCAGACTACTTTAAGGATGAAGACTGCCCTTATGCTATTACGCCTAAAATGGCTGAAGAAATAGCTTCTAAAAGATTATATAAGGACTATGTAAAAAAATGCAAAGAAAGATATACTGGATTTTGGGTTACAGATGCAGCCATGGATGTAGTAGATATTGAAGATAGAAAATGTTATTTATATCAAGTTAAAGAGGCAGATATTGCTTGGAGAAAAAATGGGGATAGCTATGATGGTATTGTTTCTCCTGAAGGACTAAAATATCTTAGATGTTTAGTAGATGTTAATACAGGAGATTATAAATATTATCCAGATAAATAGAAATAATGGGGACTACTTTTAGTAGTCTCTTTTTTTTTGCTTTATATATTATTTTCTATTTATTTGTGATATAATATTTCCAAGGTTAGGGGTGAGTAAGTATGAGACTTAGAAAATATAAAAAAGATGATGCAATTGAAATAGTAAAATGGATAAAAACAGAACGTGAAAAAGCACTTTGGAGTGCAGATAGATATAAAAATTTTCCGGTTCTTCCAGAAGATATAAATGAAGAATATGAAAAAACAGCAAAAGTATGTAACATTTATCCAATGACTCTAACAGATGGAAATAAAGTTGTAGGACATATCATACTTAGAAATCCAACTGAAGATAAGAAAGTATTTCGTTTTGGATATGTTATTGTATCTTCAAATATTCGTGGAAAAGGATATGGAAAAACATTACTTTTAGAAGCAATTAGATTTGCTAAAGAAAAATTAAGTGCTAAAAAAATTACACTTGGTGTATTTGAAGAAAATGAATCTGCACTTAAATGCTATGAATCTGTTGGTTTTAAAAAAGTTGAAGTTGGAAAAGAAACATTCAAATTTGAAGATGAAAAATGGTCTTTCGTAGAAATGGAATATGAATTCTAAAGGAGATATTTTTATGGAAAAAGTAAAATCGTTTTTCAAAAAAGCATTAGATACTATAAAAGGTAGTATTAAATCATTTCCTCTTACAATTATTACAATTGTGCTTACATCATTATATTTATGTGGACAAGTGATGTGGTATTTTTCAAACGAAGAGGATGTATTAAAACTAGTATTTTCTGCTGCTATATTTGCAGTTGGTACTTATTTTGCAGAAGTTATTGCAAAAGATTTAAAAAAGGAAAAAATTCCTTTGTATATTTTATCTTTTTTAAGTGCAATAGGATTTTATATAGTAATATCAAATGTAGAAGATGCCGCACTTTATAATGTGGCAAAATTAAGCTTTTGCTATATTGCTTCATTAGTTATAGCAAGTGTTTATATGCAATTTAAGGATAGTAATATTTCTTTTGAAGCTTACTTTAGAGAAGTAGGAATTTCTAGTATTAAAGTAAGTTTGGTTTATTCTATAATGTCTATTGGTGTTACACTTTTAGGATTTATTATTTATGAGCTTTTTGATTTTATAGATATGGAAAAATTCTTTGCTGTAACTCAAATACTTGTTGCAGGATTTTTCTATATACCTAGAATGTTGTATATTTTTAGAGTTAAAGAAGAAGAAAAAGAGAGCAATGGTTTCTTTGAAGCATTATATAAATACCCAGCAGGTTTATTAATATGTGCGGCTTTTGTTATTATATATTTATACATGTTTAAAATAATAGTGAGCCAAGAAATACCATCAAATGTTATATTTAGAATTACTGCAGCGTTATTTATAGTAGCTGCTCCTTCTTGGACTATAATTAATAGCTATAAATTTAAAAATTTATATGAAAAAGTATTTAAAATATTACCACTATTATTTATACCATTTATTTTATTGCAAGTTTATAGTTTAGGTGTAAGAATTTCAGATTATGGATTAACACCTGTAAGATATCTAGGTGTAGTATTTGTTATTTTTGAAATACTATATATTCTTGCTTTTCAATATAAAAGAGAAAAGATACATCTTGTAATGCCAACAGTTGCTGTAGCACTTTGGATTATATTACTTGCACCAGTGGTAAATTTAGATAGATTATCTCAACTTGCTCAAATTGGTAGAGTTAAAGAATATTTTAAAATAGAAAATATTGAAAACACTTCTTATGATAAAAAAATGAGAATATACAATGCATATCACTATTTAAATTATTTAGATGATGGAGATGAAATTTTAGATAGTTTCTTAACTGCAGATGAAAGAAGAGCAATTGAAAATTTAAAAGATACTACTCCAGTACCATATATTAGAAATGATGAAGAAGATGGATATCCAGTAAGTGAAACATTTACATTAAGAAACTATCAAGATTCTGTGGATGTTCAAGGTTATTCTAAAGTGTATAAGTTAGATTATTCAACTGGATATTATTATGGACGTGAAAGTGATAATGAGCACTTTACATTCGTAAAAGAAATAGGTGATGACAAAGAATTAGATTATAAGCCGATAATAGATAAATTAATAGATGATAATGATAAAGGTATAGAAATCTATGAATTTGATCTTGATGAACATAATCATATAGTAATAACATATGCAAATATTGAATGTGTAAATAAAGATTTTATTAATCAAGTAACTATAGAAGGTTGGTTGTTAGTAAAATAAAGGAGGGAAAAAGATGGAACATATTATTTTAGTTAAACCAGAAGAAAAATATGAATCTCAAGTAATGAGTGCAAGACAAGATATATTAGATTTAGGTGAGCATTTTGATGGCTGTGAAGGTCTAGAAGATGTTAGTTCATACGCTGAATGGTTGGACTTTGAAAATAGACTTAAAGCAAGATATGGGAAAAGATATGTTCCATCAGATATATACCTTGCAGTAGTAGAAGAGACAGATATTGTTGTAGGTATAATAGATTTTAGACATTATCTTTCAGATTTTTTACTTCAATATGGTGGACATATTGGATATAGTGTGGTACCTACTCAAAGAAGAAAAGGATATGGAACTGAGATGTTAAGAATATTACTTGCTCAGTTGAAGCAAAATGGACTAAATAAAGCACTTTTATGTGTAGATAAAGAAAATATAGCTTCAGTAAAAATTATAACTAAAAATGGCGGAATTTTAGAAAATGAAGTAGAAGATGGAGCTGGTTTTACAGATTCAGGTATTATTCAAAGATATTGGATAGAATTATAGAGGTGAAAGAATGAAAATTGTTTTAAGTGGTTCTAAAAAATTTATCCCGAAATTTTTTGAACTTGAAGAAAAACTTAAAGCAAAAGGATATGATGTAGTTGTACCTCAAGAGTTTATTGTGGAGATGACAAAAAGAGATGGTTCGCTTTTACATTTTCAACAAATAGACAAAGATGATGTAGATGCTATACTTACAGTAAATGAAGATAAAGGGAATGTAAAAAACTACATAGGAGCAAATGGATTTGCAGAACTTGCTTTTGCTTTTTATAAAGGAAGAAAAGTTTTTCTTTTAAATGATATTTATCCACCATATGAAGAAGAATTAATTGGTTGGGATGTAATACCATTAAAAGGAGATATAGATAAAATAGATGATTATCTAAGGAGGTAAAATATGAAAACAGTAGTTATAACAGGTAGTGCTAGAGGACTTGGATATAACATGGCAAGATTTTTTAGAGAATATAACTATAATGTTGTCCTTAGCGATTTAAATGAAGAAAAACTAAAAATTGCTAAAGAAGAATTAGAAAAAACACCAAGTGAGGCTCAAATTACTTATACAACTTGTAATGTTTCAAAAATAGATGAATTGCAAGCTTTAATGAACTTTGCTATTGAAAAATTTGGTGAAGTAGATATTTGGATAAATAATGCGGGTGTTAACCAACCTCAAAAAGCAATTTGGGAGTTAACAGAGCAAGAGATTAATACTATAATAGATGTTGACCTTAAAGGTGCAATATTTGGTTCTAAAGTTGCAATTGAACAAATGTCTAAACAACATAAAGGTGCTGTATATAATATAGAAGGATATGGTAGTAATGATGCACATATGCTAGGACTTAATATGTATGGTACTAGTAAACGTGCTGTAACTTATCTTACAGAGGCACTAGCACAAGAGTGTGACGCTAAAGGTAATGGAGTAATAGTTGGTAAACTTTCACCGGGTATTATGATTACAGAGTTTACTACTCATTCACTTGGTAATGATAAAATAGAACTTGCAGAAAAAACTAAGAAGGTATATAACATTTTAGGTGATACACCTGAAACTGTTGGAAAATTCTTAGTAGATAAAATGGTAAATAATACTAAAAATAATGTTAAGTTTAACTGGCTAACAAATGGTAAAGCATTTACTAGATTTTTAACTGCAGGATTTAATAAAAGAAATTTCTTTGGTGATGATCAAAAGCTATTAACAGATGAAAATAAAAAATAGAGGTGATAATGTATGGAAGATAGAATAGAAGATGAAAAAAATTCAATTTCTTCAATAATAAAGTTTTTGGCTATTTTGATTATTATTGTTGGCTTTATTATTAGCTGCTTAAATCAAGTGATGTTAAATCCAAATATACAATTTGAACAAATGTTAATTCAGTCTCTTATGAGTAGTTTAAATAATAGTGTCATTGCACTTTTACTTTATGGCTTTGGAGAGATGATTCAAATATTTCATGACATTAGAAGAAAGATGTATGAAAAAAAGTAATAATAGTTAAATATAAAGATGTAAGACTTATGTTTTACATCTTTATATTTTGCCTGTTTTATGGTATAATCTTGTTGAAATTTGGGATAATTTAAAAGGGGGATTTAAATTATATGAAAGAATTAGAATTAAAAGTTACAGGAATGCATTGTGGTGGCTGTGAAAACAGAGTCAAAAATGCAGTTGGAGATATAAAAGGAGTAAAAAGCGTTACAGCAGATCATGAGGCATGTAAAGTTAGTGTTGAATTTAAAAAAGATGTAGATGAGGCCGTTGTTACTCAAGTTAAAGAGGCAATTGAGAGATTAGACTTTAAAGTTGAAGAATAATTATTGGAGAATAAGTTATGAAGAAAAAGATATTAAATATTGAAGGAATGACTTGTTCTGCTTGTTCTAATGGGTTAGAAAAATATTTAAATAAACAAAAAGGAATAGAAGATGCAACAGTAAATCTTGTTATGGCTACTGCATCAGTAGAGTATGATGAAAATGTGATTCAAGATTCAGATTTAGATAGATTTGTTAAAGAAGCAGGTTTTAAAAGTTTAGGTGAAAGACCTAAAAGTGGAAATAACAAGTGGGCAAGAATGTTTTTAATACAATTTGCATTTTTAGCAATTATTCTTATGTATATATCTATGGGACATATGGCTGGCTTTCCTATTCCATATGTAGTAGATAAAATACATAATCCAATTGTTTATACAATATTTGAAATTATTGTAACTATTAGTTTCTTAGTATGGGGAATAGATATAATAATTAATGGATTTAAGAACATTTTCCACAGAATGCCTAATATGGATTCTCTAGTAGGTGTTGGAGTACTTGTAAACTTCGCATATAGTATGTTTAATGCAGTAAATATATTTCAAGGAAAAGTTCATCTTGTGGATAACTTATACTTTGAATCTTGTGCAATGATTATATTATTTATTAAACTTGGAAGATATATAGATAAAAACAATAAAGCAAGAGCGGTAGATAGTATAAAAAATTTAGTTACTATTACTCCAAAAAATGGAACTATTAAGAAAAATGGCAAAGAAACAGTTGTAACTATAAATGAAATTCAAAAAGGAGATATTGTTATTTGTCATCCAGGAGAAAAAATTGCAGTAGATGGTAAAGTTATTCTTGGACAATCTCATACGGATGAATCATTTATTACAGGTGAATCTAAACCTGTAAGTAAATCTATTGGAGATAATGTTCTTGCAGGAAGTATAAACTATGATGGGTATATAGAATATGAAGCTGAAAGAATAGGAAAAGATTCAAGTATTTCTCATATAGTAGATTTAGTAGTAGATGCTACAAATACTAAGGCACCAATTGCAAAATTTGCAGATAAAATTAGTGGAGTATTTGTACCAGTTATTTTTGTAATAGCAGTTATAGCATTTATACTTAATTGGGTTATTACAAAAGATATTAACTTAGCGTTAAATGCGCTAGTATCTGTACTTGTTGTTGCTTGTCCTTGTGCACTTGGACTTGCTACACCTCTGGCTATGGTTGTAGCTCTTGGAAATGGTACAAGAAAAGGAATAGTAATTAAAACTAGTGAAGCATTAGAAGGCTTAAATAATATAGATACAGTTATTATGGATAAAACTGGAACTATTACTAAAGGTGAAATGGTAATAGCAGATGTGTATTTTGTAAATATGCAAGAAGATAATTTAAAATTTCTTAGAAGTTTAGAGAAAAAATCTAATCATCCACTTGCAAAAAGTGTTGCAAAAGAAGAAAATAATCCTTTAGATGTGACAGAATTTAGTGAAATTGCAGGTAGAGGAATTAAAGGAAAAATTAAAGGTGTTATGTATTATGCAGGAAACGCAAAAATGCTTGATACTTTGGGTGTAGTTAATACATTAGAAAATAAAGAAGAAGAATTTTCAAAAAAAGGTGAAAGTATTATATATTTTGTAAAAGAAAATAAACTACTTGGAATAGTTGGGCTAAGAGATGAGGTAAAACCTAGAATAAAAGATGTAGTTAATTCTCTTAAAGAAATTGGTAAAAAAGTAGTTATGCTTTCAGGAGATAATGAAAACACAGCTAATATTATTGCAAAAGAAGTTGGAATAGAAGATGTGTTTAGTAATATTTCTCCTGATGGGAAATTAGAAAAAATACGTGAGTTAAATACTAACCAAAATGTAGTTATGATAGGGGATGGAATTAATGATTCTCCTGCACTTAAAGAGGCAACAATTGGAATTAGTGTTTCAAATGGTACAGATATAAGTTCAGATTCGGCAGATATTATGCTTTTAAATGAGGATATGTCTAATATTTTAGATTTGTTTAAATTAGGAAATAAAACAATGAAAATAATTAAACAAAATTTATTTTGGGCTTTGGGATATAATTTGCTTATGATACCACTTGCAACAGGGCTTTTGACTATAACACTTAATCCAATGATTGCATCTTTAGCTATGACTCTAAGTAGTTTAACTGTAGTATTAAATAGTTTAAGATTAAGAAGGTAGAATATGTATTATACATATATGTTAAGATGTAAAGATAATTCTATTTATACTGGAATTACAACGGATGTAAAAAGACGTATGAAAGAACATAAAGAAAAAGATGTAAAAGGTGCAAAATATACTAAACATCATGAGTTTTTAAAACTTGAATGTGTCTTTTCTAGTGAAAATAGAGTTAGTGCATCAAAACTTGAATATCACATAAAGAAATTAAGTAAAAAAGAAAAGGAAGATATAATACTTAAACATAATTTAGATGATTATTTAAGTGAAAAATTAGATTGTACTAATTATACTATTGTAGATATAGAAAGATTTTATGAAGGGAATGAAGGAAGACAGTAATGATTGATACAAGAGACGGAATAATTGGACTAGCAATAGGAGATGCAATGGGAGTACCGCTTGAGGGAATGGATAGAAATGTTCTTTTAAATGAACCAGTTACTCAAATGCTTGGAAATTTAGCACATAATGTTCCAGTAGGTGCTTTTTCAGATGATACTTCTATGACTTTAGCAACAATTGATGCAATACTTGAAAAAGGTAAAATTGATACTAAAGAGATTGCAGAAAATTTTGTTAATTGGAGAAACTATGGAATATATTCATCTACAGGTCTTGCGTTTGGAATAGGTAATACTACAAATGAAGCTATAGATAGGCTAGCTGCTGGTAATATGAAACCTGAAAAATGTGGGCTTAAGGAAGCAGAAAATAATGGAAATGGATCACTTATGCGTATGTGTCCTATAATTTATTATTGCTATATGAAAAAAATGAATAGTAAAAAAGTACTAGATGTTGTAACAAAAGTATCTAGTATAACTCATGCAAATGAGGTAAGTATTCTTGCATGCTTTATGTATGTAATGTTTGGAATAGAATTATTAAACCAAAGAGATTTATATGCAGCTTACCAAAGAATTAGAACTTTAAACTATTCAAAGTTTTCTGAAGAAGCTTTATCTAAGTTTGAAAGAATACTTGTTAAAGATATACGTACACTATCAATAGATGATATTAAGTCTACAGGATATGTTGTAGATACATTAGAAGCTTCTCTATGGGTGTTGTTTAATACAGAAAATTATAATCAAGCAGTAATTGGTGCAATAAATTTAGGTGGAGATACAGATACAATAGGTGCATGTACAGGAGCCCTTGCAGGAATTGAATATAGACTTGAAAGAATTAATCCTATATGGAGAGAAAGTCTATTAAAGTATGATTATATTGACAATATGTGTCATGCTTTTAATAAGATGATAAACAAGTAAGAGGTAATCAAATGAGATTAAAGGTAGCAAAAAATATGGAAATAAATCAATATTGTAGAAATATTTTACAATATGAAGTACAATGTAAGTGAACAAAAGAGGAGAAATTTTTATGGAAAAGTTTAAGGTAAAAAATATAATAGTAATTGCAGCATGTTTAATACTAGGTGTAGTATTTGTAGTAGCAAGTTATATGGTATTAAATTTTAAAATTAAAGATAAAACAAATATTGAAGAATATGCACAAGTTTTAAGTGAGTTAAGAGAAAATAGCGATGCTCATAGCGGACTTTTTATATTTCCAGAAAATATAAATGTAGATAATATTAAAGAATATAAATATTTAACTCGTGATGGTCTTTTTGATGGTAGTTATTTGTTCTATCTTGTAACATCTTATTCTGATTCAGATTATGATGTTGAAGTTGAAAGACTAAAAAATATAAAGGCAGAGTATCCAGATGCTGTAAAAAATCCTTTATATAATAAAACAGAAAATCCTGCATATATAACTATTTTTGATGGTAATGGTAGTTATGAGTATGCGCTTATAGATAGTAAAAACAAAACAATAGCATATGTTTTTAATCAATTGTTTGAGTGGAAAGATGTAGAAATAAATGAAGAATATATGTTAAAAAATTATTCTGTTAATTCTAATGATAAAGATATTAACCAAAATGGATATAATATGTATTATTTTTATGATAAAAATGGAATAGGTAAATCATTTAATGAAATATAATTGGATAATCAAAAGCAAGTAATAGTTGTATATTACTTGCTTTTATGATATTATTTAGCTGTACGAAAAAGAGGGATTATTATGAAAGAAAAACTAACAGTAGGATTATTTATGGATTCGTATTTTCCAATGATTGATGGAGTTACTATGGTTATGGATAACTATGCAAAACGTCTTGGAAAATATGGAGATGTTATAGTTTTTGTACCAGATGTTTCTAAAGGGAAATTTGATGATTCGAAACTTGGATATAAAGTTGTAAGATGTAAATGCGTAAAAATGCCAGCATTAGATTATTCTTTCCCTATACCACATGTAGATAGAGCTTTTATGAAAGAAATTGAAAAGTATAAGCTAGATATTGTACATATTCATTCACCATTTGTAATGGGAAAACTAGGAATAGCATATGCTAAAAAGCATAAGATTCCTGTAGTTGGAACTATGCATAGTCAATTTGAACAAGATTTTAGACGAGCAGTTAAATCTAGACATATAGCAAAAGAATTGAATAAAGTGCCAATTCACGAGTTTAATAAATGCGATGAATGTTGGGCAGTAAATAAAGAAGTAGCGCGTATTTTCTATGAAGATTATCATTGCAAAGTTATGCCTAGAGTAATGAATAATTCAACAGAAATGCTTCCTCTACCCGATCCAAAAGCTGCAGATGAGAGAATTAATAAACTTCATGGGATAAGTGAAGATGAAAAGGTATTACTATTTGTTGGAAGAATCAATAAATTAAAAAATATTTTCTTTATTATAGATAGTTTAAAGGTAATAAATGAAAAGTATCCAGATTTTAAATACAAAATGCTATTTGTGGGTTCTGGTCAAGATGAAGATGAATTAAAAGAAAAAATTAAGAAAAATCATATGGAAGATAAAGTTATAATGGTTGGAAGAGTGACAGATAGAGAACTCTTAGCATCATATTATAAACGTGCAAATCTATTTCTATTTCCATCATTATATGATGCATCATCAATTGTACAAATTGAGGCTGCAAGTCAAAAATCTCCAACTATGTTCTTAAAAGGAGCAGCTACAGCTTCTACAGTTACAGATAGAGTAAATGGATATTTATCTGAAAATGATCCAGAAATCTATGCTAGAGATATTGTTAATATATTTAAAGATGAAAAAGCATATAATGAGCTTTGTGAAAATGCATTTAGAGATTTATATAAAAATTGGGATGATACTGTAAAAGAAGTATATGAAAGATACCAATATTTATATGAAAAAAAACAAAGAGAAAATGCAGAAAAAGAAGAAAGAAAACAAAGAAGAAAAAAATTAGAAAAATAGAGGGATAATATGAATAAAAAAGAAATTTTTAGAACAATAAAATTTACATTATTTTCAATTAGTGCTGGAATAGTAGAAATTGTAGTTTTTGCACTATTAAATTTAATTCCAAATTGGAGCTACTGGCCAAAATATTTAATTGCACTTGTTGCATCAGTTGTTTGGAACTTTACTTTAAATAGAGAATTTACATTTAAAGCAACAAATAATGTTCCTGTTGCAATGCTTAAAGTTGCATTATTCTATGCTGTGTTTACACCAGTATCAACAATTGCTGGAAACTATTTAGCTGAAACATTATTATGGAATGAATTTATTGTTACAGCACTTAATATGATAGCAAACTTTATTCTTGAATATTTATGGGATACATTTGTTGTATTTAGAGGAAGTATAGATACTAAAGAATCTAAGAAAAAAGAAGTTAAAGAATAGGAGTAAAAATGGAAATTAGAGATCTTTATGATAAAGATAGAAACTTAACAGGAGAAACTATTTTAAAAGGAGAAAAAATTCCTGAAAACAGATACATTATAGTAATGCTAATATTTATACAAAATAGTGAAGGTAAGTTTTTAATACAAAAACGTAGCAAGCAAAAAAATGGACTTTTGGCTGCTACTGGTGGACATGCAAAAACTGGTGAAACTAGTATTCAAGCAATACAAACAGAAGTAAAAGAAGAAATTGGACTAGATTTACCAGAAGACAAAATTGAATTATACTTTAGTGGTAGACAAGATGAAGAAAGAGTATTTTTTGATGATTATTACATTAAGCTAGATATTGAAGATATTTCTAAATTAAAGCTTCAAGAAGAGGAAGTTGAATCTGTTTGTTGGATGACAAAAGATGAAATAATTGAGGCAAAGAAGAATGGTACATTCTTTATGAACCACTTTGAAGAATTTGAGACTTTGATAGAATGGTTAGAGGATAAAGAAAAGGGGATATCTATAGAACAAGAAACAAGTAATAAAGAACAGTATATGGATTTATTATTAGAAGCAGATCCTAGTAAAAAGTTAATTAATCATTATTTAAATATGGGTGAATTATTCGTACTTAAATATAATAATGATATTGCTTGTATAGCTGTAGTAGTAAAGATAGATGATGAAACAGTAGAATTAAAAAATGTAGCTACTAAGGAAATTTATAGAGGTCAAGGCTTTGGAAAGAGAATGATTAATTTTTTAACATATAAATATAAAGTTAATTATAAAAAAATGATAGTTGGAACTACAGAAAATAATATTCCGTTCTATGTTAAATTAGGTTTTGATAACTTTGAAAAGACTATAAAGAATTTCTTTATAGATAATTATGAAGAAGAGATATGGGATGGTAAATTACAATGTATAGATATGTATTACTATTCTAAAAAATTAAAATAATAAGAAATACGCGGGTGATAATATGGATAAGAAAAGATTAATTATAGCAGTTATAGTTATTGTACTTGAAATAGTTATTATGGCTATTATTATAAGATTGATGCATCCTAGAGCATATGATCCGGTTGCTATAGGTGAAGAAAAATTCACTTTAGATGATAGTGTTGAAATAGAGGAAAATGTTATGAAGATTAATATAAATAATGAAGAATATGTTATAAATGTTGAAAATGAAACATTAATGGAAGAACTATTTAATTCACTTCCTGAAAAATTTACTATGACAGAACTAAATGGAAACGAAAAGTATTATTATTTAAATTCAAATATGGAAAATGCAAATAGTGTGGCAGTAGGTCAAGTTCAAAAAGGAGATGTTATGCTTTTTGGAAGTGATTGCCTAGTTATTTTCTATGATTCTTTTGAAAC
>JAEEGL015618485.1_pt1 | contig 13624 bp, 10 predicted proteins | sample 9134231 | NCBI WGS metagenome assembly JAEEGL01 (sample SAMN16246548, study PRJNA631951) | gut metagenome | biome: gut microbiome; feature: rumen; material: fiber-attached | host: Bos | place: Iran: Karaj | collected 2018-10
ATAACCGTCATAGGCTTCTGTCAGCTGATTTCTTTCATTATAAACAAACGAACGTTCGTTAATATTTCCATCAATCTGTTTTGTTATATTTCCAAAAGCATCCAGAAGATTTACAGTTTTGTATTTTCCACCTTCAGTAACTGTTACAGTCCTTCCGTCATCTGAATATTCATAGTCAATATAATAAAGACTGCTGTTTTTATCCGGTGAGTTACCAACAACTTCTTTTGTTATTCTGTCTAAACCGTCATATTCATAAAAGACTTTTCTGCTTTCACTCTGAAGACCGCTGACTCTGCCCCGCTCGTCATAATAATATCGTGTAACAATTCCATAGCGGTCGGTCTGAGATTTTATGCTTCCATCAGGATAATATTCAACTGTAACAGATCTTTTGTTTTCTTCACCAGCCCCAGAAATCATTCCATCTTTATAGGTGTATTTATACCAGCCGCCATAAGCAACCTGTTCAGCGCTCAGCCTTCCCTGTCTTGTATAACTTCTTTGATACACCTCTCCGTTACCGTCTGTGGTTTTTACCAGATTTCCATAACTGTCGTACTCAAAGAGATTTCTTCTTCCAAGCGGGTCTGTTACAGTAACAAGACTACGGTTCCCATTCTGCAATCTGTAATCAATTTTCTGAAACCAGACTTCCTCAGAAGAAGACTTTGACTGTCTGACTTCACTAACCCGTCCATTCTTATATTCGTATTGTCTGATCCAGTTTTCGCCCGAGTCTTCCTGACCATGCTGGATTTCTGATTTCAATTTTCCTTCTGGTGAATAGGAATAACTTGTGATAAGTTTTTCTGACTTGTCATCACCCGCGTAAACTTTTAATGGTAAATGACGTCTGTCGTATTCAATACGTGTCTTATGAATCTCACCTGTAACATTATCTTTCTGAATGATTTCAACAAGATCTTTTCTTCCATTTGTAACATAAGTGGTTTCAAGTCCGTTATAGTTTTTCTGAATTGTCTTATTTCCGCTGTATTCATATTCAGCTATCAGCACCCCTGAACTTTTGATTTTTGTGATACGGTTGCGGCTGTCATATTCATATTCTTCTGAAATTCCACCTGTAGCTTCTTTTATCAGATTACCGTAAGCATCATATTCATAATCTGTTACAATCGGATTCTGACCGTAAATAGTTTTTCTGATATTCTGCCCATTTGAATTATACTCACAGGAATAAACTGTTTTCCCACCCTTCTTGAATTCTGTAAGATTTCCTTTTGAATCCCGGATATACTCTTCAAAAACCCCATCCCTGTCTATCCAGGAAGTAACAAGTCCATGGTTATCATAAGTCCAGGTCTCACGGCTACCGTCACTATAAAGTGCAGAAGTCTTATTCCCCTGCGAGTCATATGAATAGCCAGTCACATTTCCGTTTTCATTGACACTGACAAGATTTCCCTTTTCATCATATTCATTTCGAATATCGCTGCCATCTGGTCTAAGCTCTCGGATAGTTCTGTGTTTTTCATCATACCAGTAAGTACTTCTGTTTCCGTCGTGGTCGATATAATCCGTGCGCATTCCACTTCGGTCATATTCAAAAGACTCAGAAAAACTTTCTTCATTTACAGTAGAAGTTGTAAGGATTTTTCCATCGGCAGTTTGTTCACCGTAAACAAACTGAACCATACTTCCGTCGCATTTGGTAAGTGATATCATTCTGCCGTTTGAATCATAATTCATCGAAACTGTATCGCCGTCTGTGTCTTTTACCGAAGTCAGATAATTTCCTTCATAAGAATAAAGCACTGTTTCATCTGGCGACCGTTCGTTAGTTATCTTTCTGATAAAATCTCTGGTATATTCAAAGCGGTATTTTTCTCCGAAGGAAGTTTCTACGGCTGTTATCTTTCCGTTCACAGCCCGTTTTATTTCAGCACAATTTCCGTTTCTGTCTGTAATTTTGACTAAGAATCCTGTGTCATCAAAAATCTTTGTAATACCTGAACTTTCTACAAGAAGTAAACCTTCGCCATTTTTCCTGCACTCAGAAATACTTTTATCTTCTTCATTCTTCCACACACCGCTGTTTTCGGAAGTTTCATAAAGAATATGCGGATAGCCGTCTTCATCTATAAAGGTAAGTGTATCAAGGCCTGTTTCTTCATAATAGGAAGGAGATCCTGTAAGCATGACCTTTTTATTATGATTTTTTCGTTCGTTATTTATCTTTATAACAGTGCTATTATATTCCTCTGCCTCCTGTTGAATTCTGACGACTTCCGCTTTTAAGTTTTCTATACTTTGCAAAGCTTCATTGAACAAAAGCAAATCATTTTCAAGCTCAGTTTTTTTTACATTTACTTCATTACGTAATTCTTCAATATTCAAATATGAACCGCTCTCCGCTGCAAGTTCATTAATACTGTTTTCAATGGAATTACATTCTTCGATTCTTGCATTAATTTCTTCAACACCTGTTTCAAGACTGGTTATTTCAAAATCAGATAGGATTATTGCCGTATACTCTGACTCCTTCTGTCTAAGTTTGTCTTTTTCCTGAATAAGTGCTTCATATTTTTTTTCTACAAGAGCGTCTATTCCGTAAATTATTCTCTGGTCTAAACTGAAAACCCAGCCTCGTCCAAGTCTAGAAACAATTGTATCATCTGATTCATATTTTCTTTTAATTGTAAGAAGCCGTGTCGAAATATCATTTTCTTCCAGACAATATACTCCGACAGAAGCCTTAACCGGATCGCCAAGTTCTGCTGTATTCTTTTCTGCGGCCGAATCTTTTTGAGCAGACTGATTTCTTTTATTTGCTGCTGCAAGCTCCCGTGTTGCTTTCTGTATATCTGCATAAGCGTCTTTCAGTTTAGCTTCTATCTGTGCTGTTGATTCTTTTGAATTTTTATTTGATTTGATACTGGCTAATTCATTCTGTAACTCTGCGTAACGTCTCTGATATGCTTCATATCTTGCGGCAGCACCAGCATCACCTCCGCCTTCATCGTCCCGGTCACCGCCACCTTCTTCTCTATCCTCGTCACCGCCACCGCCATCATCATTCTGGCCGTTACCGCCTCCCCCACCTTCTTGTTTTCCTTTACCTGTTTTACCAGTAACATAATCATGAAGTTCTTTCGAGGTTATCTGTTGTGTATCATGAGTTCCTGGATTACTCGTATTTGTATAATCCGCAAAAATTTTTCCGTAAACTGATATTATCACTAAAATAAAAAACAAAAATTTCTTTTTCATAAATCACACTCCTAAAAACTTGTATAAAATAATTTGTCCAGCAAACTGCCGGAGTTTCCGTTTCTGGTCGGAACCCACCATCGACTTTCTTTGATAAATGCACACTGGTCTGTGCGGTTTTCATCTTTCAAATAATCTGAAGAATGTTCACTTGCTATTGTTCTTGCCCCACTCTTCGGAATCAAATGTATTCCTATTTCTGCACAATTTGTTTTACTTGTTTTTACAGACTGCCTTAAAACTGTCCTTAAATTCTGAGCCGCTCTTCTGACATCTGAATCACTACTGTTTTCATAAAGCTCAGACATGGCCTGGATATCGATATATAAATCACTTCTATATTGGGGATAACTGTAACTCTTTAGGTTCAGGAATGAATCAAGAACACTACTTCTCTTTGAGGAATCAGTTATATACAGACTAAGTTTCTCGGCAAAAGCCTCAACTCCAATCATTAACTCATTCAACCTGGAATTATCAATTATGCTTGTTTTGACTGAAGAAGAGGCAGCCATACAATCTGCAATTACACCGGAAGAATAGTTAGAGGCTTCAAGATTTTCCAGAAGCATTTTATAATCCCAGCCATCCGAAGGAGTTACACCGGGACTGGCAACTGTATAATCAGAAGAAGTCTTAAACTCATAAATATTTTCAAAAATGGCACCGAAACAGGTATCAAAGCCAATTACAGACAGCCCCTGATTTTTTAGTGCAAGTCCGATATCACTCACACACATATAGGATTGAGTTTTATCATCAACAGCGACTGCCCTCCAGCCGGTACCATGCCCCCAAAGAATCAAAGCATATTTTTCAGCGGGATATTCAGCCTTCGAAAAATCAATCAGTTTTTTGAGGACATTATAATTTGCCATATCCAGTTCTGTTTCTTCTGAAGCTGAAAGGCCAAGTGGCGCACAAGACAAACGTTTTGAAACAAGATAACCGCCATTACTGTTGTCATGCTTTATTTCAAAAAGGCGGGTATCTGTCCAGTCACCATTTGTTTCGTCATAACCTTCAGAGCGATCCAGGAGGACAATTACATTGACTTTCTCAAAAACAGCCTCTTCCATAGCTTTCATATTTCTCAAGGCATAACTTTCAAGATCATTATCAGCGGCCATATAGACAATCAGAGTTAATTTCTTTTCAGAAGTTTTTGTCTCCGGTTCCTGCTTCCGTGTATCATTATTCAGATTGATTCTTTCCGAACTAAACTGGCAGGCTGAAAAACCAAAACCTAAAAGAGAAGTCATCACAAAAAGAATTAAAAATCTTCTCATAAGGACTCCTATTTGAAAGCCATCAATCCATAGGGATCATTCCAAACTGAACCATCAGCATATACAATTCTGCTTACATATAGATAATCAACTAAAAGCGACTCCTCAGGAATTGTGTACATATATTTATCAAGACTGATGCATTTTTTTATCGAATCACCGGCATCGACAACTTTCTCAATATCAAAGGCTATGCGGCCAGAACATTCAGAAGCGGGCTCCCCATCTCTATCAAAAAGAAAAAAGACTATCGAAAATTCGCTGACATCTTTTTCTGTCTGATTTATAAATTGCAGATCCAGTCCACAGACAGAATAATCATCTGAATCAGATTCCATCACAAAATCCCCTGCAATAAGATAAGGAAGTGTCTCCACAGGTGTAATTGAACAAGCCGAGAAAACGCCGGCAAATAATAATCCAAGTGTAAGAAAAAGATTTTTTTTCATTTAATACAGGCCTCCAATAAATCACAATAATTCTTCAAAAACTCAGTATGCGCACCTTTCGTTTTTTTGATTTCTGACAAAAGCCGTTTTTGCTCTTGTCCTTCTTTTGATATAAAAAACTTATAAGCATTAATTAAGGCTTCTTCTTCAGAAAACTTTTCACATTCAATACTTTCCAGCAAATCAAAAGCAAGCTGTCTTTCATTTCTGAGAAGAAGGTCTTCAGTTTTTTTAATTGCCCCCTTAAAGGAAGTAATCTGAAAACAAATAATTTCTGTCCGCTTATGAAAAAGATATTCTGTCTTTTCAAGTCTTGTATAATTTTCTTTCTGTCCGGAAAGATATAAATTTCCGGAAGAGACATTCTGAATAACAAACACACCGCTATCATTTGTGATTGCCGATTTACTGAGTAGTCCATCTTTCGTACAATAGATCACAACTCCGGGAACGGGATTATTATTTTCATCAACCACAAGTCCACATAAATCAGCCTGACCGGAAAACTTAGGTTTTGAAGCACAGGATAAAAACAAGAATGAAGCCAGAAACAGGCAGAAGAAAACCATCAGGCACCTAACTAAAGATTTCATAACGCCTCCATTTTTCGTATTATTTTGCCGGCAGAATTTTTATAGAAGACTGTCGAAAGGCCATCCCCCTTTTTTATCTCACCAATTTTTTTGAGATCTGAAGGAGGAGCCGCAATCTGGACCGGCGGCTTTTCTGAGCTTTTTATTCGAGGGACAGATTTTTTGAAATAAATCTGTTTTCCGTCTAAAAGGCTGATATCAAGTCCCTCCGGCAGATTTTCATCAATTCCCAGTTTCACTTTCGTTCTTTGTCCATCATCAGATCTGATAGAGAGGCAGGAAACCGCCATCCCATATTCACAAAAGAGATTTCTCAGATTTTCAAAAAGACGTCCTGAGGATTCTGATGTCAGCTTTGGAATCTGAAAATCAATGGCATAAGGAGAAAATGTTTCTGACAGCAAGACCGCATCGTCCGCCTCAATTATTTCTCTTACCGCCCGGCTCACTTTTCCATCAGTCGCTTCTCTTGACTGAACCGTCCCAATCCCCGAAGAGCCACCTTCGAATAATAGCTTCTGCGAGCATTCCACTTTCATATAAGGAAGTCCCTTCACATAGGAAACAGATTCCCGGCGGGTGACACTCTTTTCAAGCCCATCAAGCATTTCCGGAAAAACATTTTCCAGTTCGGCAGAAAGACATTCCTGAAATCCATCAATCCGCCATTCGAAAGAAGAAATACAGGGAGCGTGATGCTCGCCACTATGATTGTCGCGGCCTTCTCTGCCTTCGCTTCCCAGAACTTCAAAAAATCTTTTCCCAATAGAAGAGTCTACCGAAGCCGGGGCCTCGATTTTTGTTTCACACAGGGACTTTGCCTCTGGCGAAAGGTTTACCTCCATCACATCACCTTCCGCCTTTGTCGCGCACCCCGCAATCACAAAAATTACAGAAACAATAGAAAGAATCGCCAAAGCACAGGCAGCACCGCAGACAAGCGTCTTAATCCGCCTGCTCACAAAAAGACGACTACCTGAGCTTCTCCCTCTTCTGATATTTTCAATAAAAAAGCCTGTCCCAGCCCAGCCGAGTTTCCCCTCATACTCCGCAAGCTTACGCTTATGAATCACGAAAACGTCCGTAAAGACCCCACTCTTTTTCAAACCTCTGATTTTCACATCAAAAGTAAATTCATCAGAAAAGCAGGGATGCCTTTTTTCCAGTTCCGAGCACAAAAAGTTTTTTCTCCGTCGCCCGAAAAGATTTCTAAAAGGAAGAAGAATATCGTATTTTTCAACATCATATTCGCGAATCAGATTTTTCTGACCACTAAATTTTTTCCGCTGAATCATTTTCTCCCGCCTCCTTCTACAAGCTCTGACGCTTTCTGTAATAAACTTTTCCGCTTCCATAAGGACCTGACCAGCGACCAGAAACAAGAGAATCCTCAATCTTCCAATCAACAGATTCCAGTTTCCACATAGCCCTGCAGGAGTCCGCCCACTCATTAAGATTTTCAAATCCATCGCCGCCTTCACAGGTTCTGCAAAAACTTTCCGGGATAAACTTCACACAATCCTTTTTCATACGCATTTCTTCAATCTGAAAATCCATCTCTCTGATAACTTTCAGCTCACTAGAAATCAGTGGACAAAAAAGAGAAAGAAGCACCGTCAGAATTACGATATCTACCAGCCTCATATACACCTCGTTCAAATCTCGTTCAAATCTCATTCCTGAGTCTGGTTATTTTCTTCCAGCTTCTCGACCGCCACCGAATAAACTTTCTCATAATGCTTCAAACGGCTTTTCCTCTCATAAATTACGGATTCAAAAAACATCGTCATTGAAATACAAAAGACTATTGCGGCCGCAATTACAGTTTTACTTCCAGGAAAAAATGTCACAGGCTTCTCCTTCTCCGCCTTCTTTACCGTCGGCGCCGTATGAGATAAGTACAAAGGGCAGGTTCGCAGGAACCTCTGACGGCATAAGGGAACTTTCAGCGCTGAGATACTTAAAATCGGTTCCCCACGGATCATTGCCGGGCTTACGGTCAAGGTATGGTCCGTTCCAGTTTTCCGGTACAGGATAGAGAACTGGTTTTTCCCATAATGCTCCAAGTCCCTGTTCCGAGGTCGGAAATCTTCCGCAGTCGAGGAAGTAGGTCTGGAGTGCAGAACTGAATTGAGCAATCTGTGTCTTTGCGGCAGTTTTTCTTGCGGCCCCGATAAGCTTGGACGCGGACAAGACACTTCCCGCTGTAAGAATTGCACCGATTGCGATGACGACAACCGTCTCGACATAAGTAAAGCCTTCTGCTCTCTTTTCAAAATTCTTCCGAAACTTTTTGAATCCATACTCTAACCTCCTTTTTAATGAATTCTTTTTTGTCATTTTTTCAAACCTCCTGATTTTTTATATCCAGCTGATATCATTGATAAAGGGCATAAAAAAGGTCATCAAAAGCACAAGCAGGAAAGCCCCTGTAACAATAATGAAGAGCGGTTCAATGAGCGAAAAACAAAGACTGCTTCTGGACTCTCTTTTGTTATCCAGATAAGCCGCCATCCTCCCGAACAAATCCGTCTGGCTTCCGCCAACATCCGCATAATACAAAGCTTCAATTAATCTGCTCTCTCCACGGAGCAAGCCAGAATTAAAAGCCGAATTCAAATCCATTCCATAGCTCAGTTTTATCCGTGCAGATTCCAGCAATCTTCCTGTTCTGCTTGAAGGCCCGGGAATCTGAACCGCACAGCCCACAGCCTCCGAAAGTTCAATTCCATTTCTGATTAAAAAATCAACAGCTGTAAAAGCCTCAGACAATCCCTTATCATCTGACATCTTTATGATGATGAAATAAGCTGCGAGTATACAAAAAAGAAAAACAGCCGTATCTTTTACAAGAAGCTTAAAATCAACATTCCCGATATAAAGTCCGACCAGAATACAGGCCGCAATCGAAACAATAATTACAAAGACCGGATAAACAGATGCCTCAAAAAGTTTCTTTTTATTTTCAGAATCCCTTTTCAGTTTTTTATTCAGATAAGTGATTGTAGATTTCAAGTCGCCGTTTTTTTCTGCAAGAAGAACAAAGGAAATATAGACTTCATCAAACTTAATAAATGAAGAAGTCTTCAAGGCATTCGATAAAAGGCTGCCATTCTCAAGAGCAGAATAGATTTCTGCTGCAGTACGACTTACTGCATTCTTCTTTGGTTTCCGGCTCATAATCAGAAGGCTGTCAGAAAGTTCAAGCCCCTGAAGAACAAAAAGCTCATACAATATTTTTGTGAATTCCGTCATTCTCAATTTCTCCTCTATAAAATGGCACACGAACCAGAGGCTGCTTTCTTTTTTCGAATGCATGCACCGACTCCTGAAAGCGCTCAGAAAAGTTTGTAAAATGGCTGAAGACCTCCTCAAGCTCGTCAGCTGTCTTCTTTTCGCCAACACCACTCCTTGCTTTCTCAAGAGGAATTGCAACATCCGCATAAAGACGGATATCATTTCCTATATAATTCAATTCCTGACATATAAGTCCCCGCAAAACCGAACTCAAAATATTCCGTTCAATACCAAGATCTTCAAGACGCAGAAAAGATTCGCCCGCACTTCCTGTGTGAAGGGTTGCAAAAACCAGATGTCCAGTCAAAGAAGCCCGGATTGCCGCCTCCGCACTTTTTTCATCACGGATTTCTCCAATCATAATTACATCAGGATCCTGTCTGAAAATATGATTAAGAGCATCATTAAAACTGTCTGCATAAACTGAGGCATCTACCTTTACCTGTGTGACACCAGGAATCACATATTCCGGAGGATCCTCAAGACTGATAATTTTCAGACTGCCATTACACTGTTTCTCAAGTTCAATAAGAAGTGATGCAATCGTGGTAGACTTTCCCGAACCCGTAGGTCCGCATACAAGCACAAGACCATTTTTCTCTCTGATTAATTTTTCAAGAATTTCAAGCTGTCCGATATTAAAGCCAAGCATATCAAGAGCAAGAGGAATTCTTTCCGTATCCAGCAATCTGATTACAACAGCTTCTTCCCCTTCATATTTACTCCCAATAACACTCATAGTCGAAACTCGCAGGAAAAAAGGATTCTTATTTCCATAAATAAAATGTCCATCCTGACATCGTCTCTTCTCCAGCAGATTCATCCCCGCCAGCAGTTTTATTCTTTGAATAAGTTCAAGACTTTTTTCTTCCTGAAGCTCAAGCAGTTTTTCTAGACTTCCCTTTACCCGAAGCTTTACACAAGTTCCTTCAATATGAATATCACTAGCCTTGCGGACTCTTGCTTCATTAAGAATACTATCCAGAAGAATAACAGCCGCAGCCTCTCTTTTACTCTTTGCAATTTCAAGTTCTGCCTCTTCCCTCACACGCTTTTCTTCAGCCCTGTATAACTGCGAAATACATTTTCTGAGCTGAACCCGAGTACCCGAAATAAATTCAACATGAGGCATATTTCTGAAAACCTCTGGACAATCCTTAAACCGCAAAACAGATTCAATATGATTCTGAAAAGCCCTCTTAAGTCTTTCCTGTAAAATCGTATCCGACAGATTCTCAACAAGAAATTTGATATTCACACCATCCTGCTCTAAAACAGCCGCACCGTTATAAAGACAGTAGGCAGGCGTCAACTTAAAATTAAAACGCTCCATTCAACAGATCCTCCATTTTTTCTTTTATCCAGGCAAATTCAATTTCGTTCTCTCCCCTCACTGACTCCTGATTCTCAATATGAGGAACAAGATAAATCACCATCTGAGAGCTTTCCTGAATTTTATTTTTTGCTTTAAAAAGATTTCCCAGCAAAGGGATTTTAGAAATCAAAGGGCTTCTTTTTTCCTGCCCGCTTTCAGCCGTCTGAACTAATCCACTCAAGACAACCGGTTCCCCGCTTTTACCACATACCTCAGTAGTCACAATTTTTTCCGAAGTCGGCGGAGGATTTCCTGTCGAAGCAGAAGTATCAGTTCCCTGACGCGAAACAGAAGCCGTTACCTTACTCGTAATAAGTCCATTACCACTCACCCATCCGAGTACATCAATTTTTATACCCGAAGCAATTTCTCGAGTAACACCAGAATAAACAGGAAGGCCCGTCTGAGGATCAACATTGTTATCACGATATCTGTAAGTGTTTGTATTCTGAAAATGAATTTCCTGACCAGAAACCCCATGCAACGTAGTATCCGCATAAACCCTTGTACGGTTTTCTTCAATCGAAGTCTGAAGTTCAGCCGCAAAGGTCAGCCCGAACGAGGTTACCACATTAAGATTAAAACTCATCACCGAGCCCAGCACCGCAGCCGCACCCGTTCTGTCACCCGCAGAAAGTCTTTTCACCCCGAAGGATGAAGACCATGAGTTTTGCACCGTCTCGTCATACTGTAAAATCAGAAGATCATAAGAGATACGCTTCACAGGTCTGTCGCAAACTTCAAGCTGCTGACAAAGATTATTGTAAGCCGCTTCAGTTCCTTTAAAATAAATCCGCTCAGAATCATCCGCGATAAAAAGCGCAGCCCTATCCACAGCCGGCGGTAAATGCTCAAGAAATTCTTTAGGCTTCAGATAACGCAGATTTACGACATAAGTATCCGTCTTAATATCAACCTCAGAAATCAGAGCCTCAATAACAGACGACTCTTTATCACTAGCCAGACACAAGAAAGAAGTTTCATCCGGCAGCGAAATAGTTTCCAGCTTCCCCGCTCTCTTAAAAAGAAAGGTTAAAAAATCCTGAGACTTAACATAACGCAACGAATATTTGTGCCAGCTTCGCTTTCCGTTAACAAGCTCACTTCTGGAATCAGCGTTTTGAAAAATGTAATACACACCATTTTCAAAAAGATATGCATAGCCGTTCTGAGCACACAGCCTGTAAAGAGTATCCGCAAAATTTCCACCGTTAAAAACAGACCTCTTTATTTTCCCGTCCGCATCAGAAAGAAGACAAAAGCTTTTATCCAAAGGAGCCACACTAAACAAATAGTCCAGCACTTCAGAAAACCTGCAGTCAGCCACATCAACCGAAAAACCGCCGTTCTCCGTTCCTTCAATCCGCATATAACCCGAAGCATACTCCGCCTTCCGACCGGCATTCTTTTTCACAAAATTATAACCAGCCTTATCACGAACAACTTCATAGTCACCGAATCTCTTAGCAAGATTCCCCAGCAGCGTCTCAGCACTCATTCCTTTAAAATGCACCGAAATCTTCTGCGCCGGCAGCGTCTCAAAGTTCAACGCACAATCCATCACTTCCGAAAGTTTTTCCACAATCTGCACAGGCAGCAGATCCATAGCGTCCAGAGAATAAACACCACCTTTCTCCTCCACCAGAATTTTACTTACCGTCCAGATCTTTCCATCCTTCCTCACAAGCAGTCTGTTACTTTTCAAAAAAGCCTCAAAAGCCCGATCAAAGTCTCTGCCCGCAAATTTCAAATCTCCTCTGCCACTGACAGTGTCATCAGGAACAATCGAAACATCAGCATCCATCGACACCGCGAACAGAATGTCCTTAATCTCACAATCCGAAAAATCCCAGCTGAAAGCCGCACCTTCAGCAACCGCAGAATAGAAAGCGCAAACCAGCAGCCCAAGAAAAATCAGACCCTTTTTCGCCTTCCCCAAAAACGCAACAGCCAACCGTCTCAAGATTCTTTAACCTCCGCCTATATAGTTGCGCCAGTTTTCGTTTTTTGACAAAATTTCCCAAAAATTCTTCAAAAAAATGCATTTTTTTTTGATTTTTTTATGAATTCAGGAGGGGAAAGCCTTCCCCTCGCTCCAACCGCCTGCAGCGTTTTCCGCTACCCCTTCTCCTAGGGGCCTCCCCTAAAACCCCGTTTTATACATCGTTTTGAAAAAAAGATAAGACATCTTCACAAAAAAAGTGCTTCCGTTGGAAAGCCTATAGTCTTTCCCACTCCGCACTTTTTTTGTGAAACTCCGTGTTTCTTATATTTCGTAATCTCTTTGAAAAGAATTATTTTGAATCAATTTACATACATTTTTGATGTTTGAACGCGGAAATGAATCTTAAAATTGTGGGACGCAGGCAAGAAAAGGGAAAGGGGGGCCCCGGGTCGAGAAAAATCAAGCGAAGCGAGATTTTTCTCAGGGGCACCTGGGGGGATTCCTATTCCCTTTTTTGCCGTCGCTGGGACCCGCAATTTTAAGATTCATTTTTTCGAATATTGAACAGTTTTTAAGAATTCATTAAAATTGTGTTATCAATCATTTCAGGAGGTTTCATATGGATAGTAGTTCCGGGTATCCCATACGTTCAATGACAAATAACAAAGACCTCCTGATTCTCAACGCTTAGTTTTCATTCACATCAAAAAAAATCAGAGAGGCCTCAAAGTATGAGAGGTTAATCATGATTACATATTGGCAGCAGATTGACGGCCAGTTTACAAAGACCAAAAAAGACGACATTAACTCAAAGCTTCCTCTGTGGATTGACGCGCGCAACGTAACCCGCGACGAAACCGCTTTCCTTCAGGAAGAATATCAGATTGAACAGGACCACATCCTCGATATTCTCGACCCTGATGAGCTTTCACGAATCGAAGACGGTGACTCTGGCTATATCCTTACAATCGTCCGTGTTCCGGTTTATGACCCGACCGCAGAAACTCCATATTTTACTGTGCCTGTCGGAATCATCATAAAGGGAAAAACAATCATCACCCTTTGCTGGACCGACTGCGAAGTACTTAAGGACTTCGGTTCAAACCGTGTGCGCAACGTCCGCCTCAACGATTTTCCGTCTTTCATTGTACACATCATCAACCGCGCAAACCTGAACTTCCTCCGCTACCTGAAGGAAATCAACCGCCGTTCTACCAGCATTCAGAACGAAATGCGTCTGGAAATTGAAAACAAAGAAATTATCCTCATGCTGGGACTCGAAAAATCTCTGGTATATTTTACGACTTCCCTCAAGAGTAATTCACTTTTGCTGATGAAGATGAAGAGCACCAAACTCATTAAGTTTGATGAAGATGACCTTGATTTTGTTGAAGGCGTTACAATCGACAACCGCCAGGCAATTGAAATGGCCGACACTTACG
>JAEEGL017324575.1_pt1 | contig 13624 bp, 8 predicted proteins | sample 9134231 | NCBI WGS metagenome assembly JAEEGL01 (sample SAMN16246548, study PRJNA631951) | gut metagenome | biome: gut microbiome; feature: rumen; material: fiber-attached | host: Bos | place: Iran: Karaj | collected 2018-10
AACTCCTTGCGGTATTCAAAAAGCACATAGACTATTCCGATCGCTCCAATTGCCGCAATTGCCCAAACTGCCACAAATGTCGATTTCTCTTCAAATTTTTCTTCTTTTACTTCAAAGTCTGCCCCTTCATTTTTGACGATTTTTCTACAACGACTTAGCTCAGGATTCGTTTCATATCCCTCCGGGCCCGCTTTGAAAGCCGCCGAGGTAGTGGTCGTGTATTTTTTACATCGATTTGTCAAAGGATTTCGATAATAACCTTCCGCGCAAGGCTTTAAAGTAGAAATAGTAGTTGCATATTTTTTGCAACGATTAGTTAATGGGTTTCGGTAATATCCTTCAGGGCATTCCGCTAATTCTGTCGAAAGGGAATTAGCTCTCACGCAATTTCCAGTTTCTTCGTTGATGACTTTTCCGAGCGGGCAGATTTTATATTTTTGGTAACTATTTTCTTCTCCAGGCGTTGGAGAATAAGTCTGAAGCCATTGTTCTTCACCAGCATCATCATACCCAAACTGAGCAAAAGCCACCGCTTTCTTCTGTCCGTTATAATAAACTAAACTATCCACAATGCTTCCGTCGACGTCGACAATTTCCAGAAGATTTGAATTCACAGGGTTTTTCGTCAAATTAAAATCTGGATAAAAAACATAATATTCTTCAGGAGAAATTGTCCCAGAAAGCCCATATAATTTATTTTTATATTTCAAATTACACCCATCAAGAATGATTTCTTTGGCAGTAGAATTAAAAAACTCAACAAATTGTTCTGAGCTTTCCGTTTCATAATAAGTTAGAATTTCAGAGAATTGAAGGCCCTTGCAAATCGGCTCTTTTGTCTCGGCTTCCTTTTCTTCGTTCTCTTCGCTACTTGTTTTTGAGTCTTGGTAAACATTTTTTGCTCCAGGCGTTGGAGAATAAGTCTGCCGCCATTCTTCCTCTTCGTCGTCAAAAAATCCAAATTGCGCTAAAGACATTCCTTTCTTTTGTCCTTTATTAATAATCAGACTGTCAACCACGCTCTCATCTCTATCTACAAGCTCAATCAGGTTCGAACTAGTTGGATTTTTCGTTAAAGCAAATCCTAAATCCTTAGGATATATAACAAAATAACCATTTTTAAGAATTGTTCCAGTAAGTTCATGAAGTTTGTTTTTATATCTCAGCGTACATCCTTCCAAATCAACATTCTGGTTTGAAGAATTAAATAGTTCGATGAACTGTTCATCGCGACTTTCTTCATAATAGGTTAATATTTCCGAAAATCTCAAATCCTGACAAATTGGCAAATTATCTTCTTCGTCTGCGCCGCCTTCTTCACCACCTTCACCATTATCATCTTCCACAATAATTAAAACCTCCCGTCCTTCTTCCCATTCTGGCTCATAATCCTTCGAATGAGAGAATTCCATCGTCTCAAGATCACGAACCAGAGTTGTTCGTGGATTACTAGAAAACTTTTTTGGGCCGTTACATTCTGGAAACGCTCCCCAACAAACCGAATCAATTTCTTCTCCAGAAAGTTCCAAAGAAACTTTTCCTCCATCTTGCGCCAAATTTACCGAAGAATAAACTAAATCCGCTTCCGCCTCTTCAAGATTGTCGTTTTTGATTCTAAAAAGTAACTTATTCCCAACCATCACCGTTCCTTCAGGAAATTCAAAAACTGATTTTTTTGTCCCTGACTTATTTTCATAACTAACCACTAACTCAGTCAGAAGTAACGGGTCTTCTGTAGTTTTAAAAATTTCAATTAACTCTCCAGAATTTCCACTTCCACCGGCACTTACGGCAAAAATAATTAAGTTCTTTTCTTCTTCGAGTCCTTCTTCAAGATCATCTTCAGATTCCGTCTCTAGTCTTTCCGAATCATCATTTCTGGTTTCTTCACCTTCATCTTCGTTTTCTTCAGCCTCAGCACTTTCATCATTTTTTTTCGGCGCATCTGCCGTTACCGGATTATAGCCAGTCGCTCCTATTAAAAAACAAAGTAAAAATGCTAAAATCAAATACCTCACTCTATCCATACAAAAAGCTTATCATATTTTGCTTTTCTTAGCCAAGCATAAGTGTGTTATAATTTTCTTATGGCTATAGTCAACATTTCCATCATTTTGCTCTGTGCTTTTTCTCATGCTTTTTTCCAGCTTGATGCTGGTGGACTTCTACTTCTTTATCACGCAAGTCTCGGGAAACACGTTCCGAAAAAAACTCGCATTCTTGCCTCAAACTTTCTGCTCGGTGTAGCTTTTTTTCTTGCTCTTTGCTTGCTTGCCGCGGCATTTTTACTTTCCACGCTTGCTGACGGGACTCTTCCGGTTAGTTCACTCTCAATTCTTGTCGGGCTACTTCTTGCCGTTTCGCTTATAATTTTTACCATCTATTATCGTTCCGGTCGTTCGACCGAACTTTGGCTTCCACGTGCCGTCTCCCGTTTCATCGGCAACCGTGCCAAAGCAACTTCTTCTCGCGTCGAAGCCTTTTCGCTTGGCATGATGACTTCTTTTGCAGAAATACCTTTCTCTCTCGTTTTACTCGTACTTGCCGCAAACTCACTTTTAACTCTTTCTCCACTTTCCCAACTTATTGCTATTCTCCTTTATATTTTCATCGCCACTCTGCCACTCCTTTTCATCCGCGTCTGTGTCCGCCAGGGAAAAACCATTGCCGACATCCAACGTTGGCGTCTAAAAAACAAAACTTTCCTTCGCGTGCTTGGCGGGGTTGGTTTTGTTGTTCTCGCGCTCTTTATCTTCGCTTATAAAATCGCCGGGGAATTGTTCTAATGAAAAAATTCGAAGCTTCTTCCTACTCTTTTTCCATCGATGAACTAGAAAAAGATTTATTCCGCGAAGCCCGCGCCCTTCGAATTCACGGCGGGTTCGCCGAAGCAATCATCGGGAAGGTTATCCTCGCTGTTGAAAGTTATACAAAAACCCATCCCGTTGTCACCGAAAACGACATCAAAAAACTTGTCTATACCGAACTCAAAAAATATCACAAAGATTTTGCCTTTTTTTACCATAACCGTGATAAAATAATATAAATGGTCACTCATTTATTTTCGCATCGAAAAAGAAAGTCTCCTCGTGGTGATTCTATTATTGAGGTCTTGATTGCTGTGGCGATTTTTTCTGCCATCGCCGTTGCCGCCCTTGGTATCATGAACAAAGGCCTAGAAAATGCTCAATCTTCCCTAGAGACGACTATCGCCCGCACCGCTATGGACACCCAAGCTGAAAAAATTCGTTTCATTGCTGATTCCGTCACTTCTGATCCCGCCACATATGCTGACGAATGGAGCGACCTCGTCGATGATGCCCTTGATACATCTTCTGGATCAGATACTACCGTCTATAACAATTTTATTAATAACTACAAAATAGGCCAAGTTGCCGACTGTAACTCAATTAGTGGATTAGGAATACCAAACCCTTTCGTCATAACAAGCAATAACGGTATAGTAAAAGTTTCTAATTTCTCCTCCTCCGCCATCCCTGACCCTACTACTGGCGGTCTTTTCGTTGTTGCCGTGAAAAGCCCGAACGGAGGCGATGTTCCCGAATACTTTGATTTCTATATCAACACTTGCTGGACCGAACCTGGCTTAAAAATCCCCACCAAACTTTCCACCACCATCCGCATCCAAAACCCAGAATATGTAACAGCCGAAAAACCAGGAGACACCCCAGAAGATGACCCTGACGAGCTAAAAATCACCTACCATTGGTTTTCCGGAAGTAACCCGCATCCAGATTTCACGAATCAAAATTACGCCAAAGGCTGGGTTCAGGGTGATGGAGATGCTATCAGCTATAGCTATAGAAGCCTAACCACAGACAGTCCCGCCACACGAACGCTTGAAAGGCGTAATAATGGCTACTTATCAATTGGCAGTAGTTCGATTCAAATTCTAGACAATAATCAACGATACAATAATTATGACTTTAAAGGATTTACTCTAAATGGCGATCCTGATGGTGACGTAATAAATCGTCTAAGCTACACCTGCTGGGACCCTCAACCAAGCGTAGCTGGCAATCCGCTCGAGTGTGAATGGGATGACAGTGGCTCAGACACTATTGAAATCTACGCTCATTGGAAGGAAATCCCCAAAATCCCAGTCTGGTTCTATTGCATCAAATACTCTTCTACGAACTCAGGTATCGCTAGCGGTTATGGAGCCTCAAGCGTTTCTGGCAACGTTCTCCCGACTTGCCGTAAATACTATGACAACTCTGGTCCTCATGACGTAACAACTGCCAGTAATCTTGGCTATAGTGTTGGTAACAATTTTACTCAATATGCCTGGAGAACAGCAGCAGGACAATGGAACGGTTATGATCCAACAAATTATCAAAACGCAACATTCGTCATTAATGGCGGCACAGATTATGGCGTTCCAGTTGGGACGAATGACTCCATAACTCAATATATAAAAGATGATGACCAAAGTCATGGGACAACGACGATTGCTAGCCAAATCGCCGCCAACGAAGAGCTCCAAGCCGTTTATTCAATAACCCTTTTTCCTCAATGGCGCGCAAATATTGATATTGACGGCGATAGCGACGATAGTTGTCGCAACGGCAGCAAAAGTTCATGTGCGCTTCATATCGTCATACGTTATGATAAGCACGACTCGCATACAGTAACTACTAAACCAAAAGTGGTTTTTCAGTCGTTCGTTAGAAAGGACGGTACGGTTTTGGTTAAAAATCAATGTACAAAAACCTTCTTCGGGGTTTGTACACAGGATATGTACTCGAATAGTAGCTATGGCTATATAAAAATCGAGTCTAAGGACGACGCTGAAATTGCTGAAGGTATAACATATGATTCTAACCACCGCATCTTTAAAACTGACAACTGGAAATATAATGACTATGATTTAACATACGAACTGAATATTGATCCAAACAACGAAGCAGATACACTGTACCTAGATGTTCTCTCTAAAAACAACCAGAGTGGATACAAAATAAACTATAATAATAAGACTACTGAAACGATACGCTACAGACTAAGGGATGGGACAACAAAAAACATCACACTAAATCCTGGTAATGGAAACGACAAGCTTTGTTGGAGGGTTCTCGCCCTAAAACCTTCAGACGGATCACTTTATATCAAAAATGAGTTGACTACAGACAGTACCGACAATGCTTGCTCTACGAATTGGGTGGGCGGTAATACCATTCCATTCTAACCCATTGACAAATTAACTCGTTTATGCTAAAATGAAGATAAGCCTGAAAAACCGGTGGTTTTCTTGGAATGTCTCGCTCCCGAGACTTTTTTCTTGGGGTGCTCCAGATAGCGCCGGACTTGAATTTGTGTTATAATATATATTATATGGAAAAAACTCGCGCCCTAATTTTCGATTCTTATTTCGATGACTATCGTGGTGTTGTTCTTTATGTCCGTATTTTTGATGGAAGCATTCCAAAAAATTCCGAAATCAGAATGATGGCAGCGAAAAAAACTGGTATCGCTCTCGAGGTTGGAATTTTGAACCCAAACATGTCCGAAAAACCCGATTTGAAAGAAGGCGAAATCGGCTACATCGTGACAAACCTAAAAACCACCAGCGACGCTAAGGTCGGCGACACCGTCACTCTCGCGAAATCCCCAGCCGAAACTCCACTCCCAGGTTATAAAAACGTCCTCCCGTTTGTCTATGCTGGCTTCTTCCCAGTTTCTAACGAGGACTATAAAACCTTAAAAGATGCTCTTGAAAAACTCTCACTTTCTGACTCCGCTCTTGTGTTTGAACCAGAAAACTCCCCTGTTCTTGGTTTCGGCCTTCGCATCGGGTTCTTAGGTCTCCTTCACATGGACATCATCCGCGAGCGACTTGAACGCGAATTTAATCTCGACCTCGTCGTCACCAACCCTTCAACAAACTATGAAGTCACATTGGAAAGTGGCGAAGAACTCGAAATCAAATCCGCCGCCGACCTTCCAGATCAATCTCTGATTCGCGAAATCCGCGAACCTTGGGTAAAGGGTGAAATCATCGTTCCAAAATCCATGATTGGCAATGTTTTGAATCTGATTGTCGAAAAACGTGGACTCCAGAAAAATCTCAGCTACATCGAAGATCGTGCCATCATCGATTTTGAAGCCCCAATGGCAAATCTTCTTACCGACTTTTATGATCAACTCAAATCCGCCACTTCCGGCTATGCTAGCTTCAACTATGAACTTGCCGACTATCGCGCTGAAGATTTAGTCCGTGTTGATTTTCTCGTCGCCGGCAGCCGCGTTGATGCACTTTCAATCATGTGCCACCGTTCTGAAGCCGACGCCATCGGCAGGGAAGTGACAAAAAAACTTAAAAGTGTCATCCCGCGCCAAAACTTCGAAGTTGCCCTCCAGGCCGCCATCGGCGCCCGCATCCTTGCTCGCGAAACCATCGGCGCCTATCGCAAAGATGTCACCGTAAAAATCCACACCGGCGACCGTGACCGAAAAGCCAAACTTCTTGACAAACAAAAACGCGGTAAAGCCCGCATGAAACGCTTTGGCAAAATCGACATCCCGTCCGAAGCCTTCACCGTAATGCTTAAACGCGACTAAACTCTTTTTACTTTTACCATCGCGGTGCGGACGACTTGTCCGTCATAAAGATATCCAGGGCGAAGCGTCTCGGCGATAACTTCCTTTTCGCCATCACCTTCCTCAACCATCACCGCCTCATGCAAATCCGGATTGAATTCGGTTTCTGGTTCGGAATTAATTTTTTCAAGAAGAAGTTCATTTTTTAGTTTATCGATTGATTTAGAAAGTGGGGAAAGTTGTTCTGGATAAGTCGCAACTGCGCGGTCGATATCATCAAGTAGCGGCAAAAATCGGAGGATTGTTGCAAGTTTTTCAATCTGTTTTGCCTGAGTTTTTTGCGCTTCGGTTTGTTTTCTAAAATTTTCAAAATCCGCACGAGTTCTTTGTAAATCGTTGGTGAGCTCTTCAACCTGTTTTTTGAGAATTTCGACTTCCGAATTATCAGCCGGTTCATTTACTGGCTCGTTAATTTGCTCGTCAGCCTTTTCGTCATTAATCGGTTTTTTTGCTTTCATTTTTCCTCCTTAAATTGTTCTTTCCAGCATATTTCCAGCTCTACGTACGAGCGACATGACTTTCGAATAATTTTGGCGCGTCGGACCAAGAACACCGATATAGCTATTGTCGGAGAATGGAGAACGGAATTTAGAAATAATTAGCGAAACGCCGCTAGATTTTCCAATCGGATTTTCTTGTCCGATGAAAATATTAAGAGGCTCGCCAGGTGCTGCTTCCTTAAGCCATGGTTCAAGATTATCAAGCAGCTTTGCAACGGCGCGGACTCTTGCGTTGTCAGAAAATTCTGGTTGCGTAAACAGGCGAGAGATTCCCGCAAGATAAAGCTGGTCGCCAATGGTTGCGAGTCCCAAATTACCGGTCAGTTCAACCAAAGAATCAACCGCCGCGCGAATTGTTGCGTCCGCTCGTGATTGGGAAGAAACGCGCACTTCGAGCGCATGGAATCCGCGATCGGGTAGAGCTTTAAAATCCTCTCTATCAATTTCTTTATCATTTTCCTCGGTCAAACAGTTCACATAGTAGCGATAACCCGCATCAGTTGGAATGCGTCCAGCCGAAGTGTGAGGCTGGGCGATGAGTCCAAGCTCTTCGAGCCTCGACATTTCTGCGCGAATTGTTGCAGAAGAGACATCAAAAACTTTCGCAAGCGTTACGCTTCCGACCGGTGCCGCCATCTCGGCATATTCCTCGATGATGGCGAAGAGAATTTCTTTCTGTCTCTCGGTTAAAACCATACCTATATTATACAAAATTAGCACTTAAAAGGCAAGACTGCTAATTTCTAGAAAAGGTTATAATGTTGTAAAAATTACAACATTATTTTTATCTCTGTAAATTTCTAGTTTTCCACAATTTTTTTAAAAAAACATAAAAATTTTCTTGACAGCTGAGCAAGGACTTTATATGATAAAGGTGTATAACTCCGAATTGGGAGTTTTATAGGTCAATAAAAATAATCGCAGTAAAAATGCAAATAAACAGAGTTTATTTCTAGTTTTTTGGATTTCGCAGCATCCAAAGATGAAAAGAATAGACTCAGGGAGGAAAACAAATGTCAACAATAACAAATCTACAGGTGAAATTATATTCCACCCAGGAAGACGAGCCGGTCAACCCGGTCAATCCTGATATTCCAGATACAGGCGGTGACGAAGAGATAGATGGTCCAGGCACTGGTCTTTTTACCGTCATCGACACGACGAACGGCCAAGATTCTAATGGGATTGATATCGCGCCTATCGCATTTTCGCTTTTCGCAATTTTGATTATTTTGGCGTTTGGAATCCCAAAACTTATCAAAAAGATTCACGGTAAGAATGCTGAGCGTTATGACCTAAATTCTAAAAAATTTAGGAATTTCCGCTTTCTTTCGACCATCTTAGCATCTTCCTCCTTGCTAGTTGGTTTGGTTACTACTGCGTTTGGTCTCGCTCCAAACTTGGACCCTCTTGATGTTGAAGCTGCGGAAAAAGTCGTCATTGATGCGCCAATTCTTGACACAAACAATATTGCCGTTGTCCACTCAACAATCAAGCTTCCTGCTTCTGTAAACGGTTCAAGGCTTTATATCTCCTCGAAATATACTAGCCTTGTCGATATTAACAACCCGAAATATCAAATCCCTTCCATTACTGAAAAAGGGAAGCTAACGGATAATACCTATGGTATCTATATTGGTAAAGATAAACCATCAGCAGACTCAGAATTTTATCCAATCTATGATCTCGCAAAACTCTATAGTATTTTCGAAACTACGTCCCAAAACGCTGAAACTGTCGATATTTGGTATGGTGTTCGTTCGAAATCAAACAAGGAAGCCACCTACTCTGTCGATTTGACTGTCGAAGCCACCGAAGGCCTTCGCATTATGCAAGAAATGACTCCAGAAGTTTGTGCGGAACTTAAAGTTGGTGTGATGGACTATAAATTCCTTGATATCCGCGATGACAAAGTTTACAACGTTGCTCGCTACGAAGACGGCAACTGCTGGATGGTTGACACACTCGATCTCGACCTCTCTACAGGGACAACTCTTACTAGCGCTAACACTAACCTTCCCGAAGGCACTACATACACCCCGAATACCAACACTACAACTAACATAGAAATATGGGAGTATGCCAACCCCTTCTCCGATGAATATAAACCGAAATTAATGGAATATACCAGATTGAGACTAAATCTCAGAAGTGCAGAATGTAATGAGGACAATGAAAGATGGTGTAAAGAAGAAGGAGAGGAAGGTTATGATGAGTGGATGTCAACAAAAAACTATATCTCCGATCTCATCACTGGCAGCTATCCATACGTTTGGGACAAAAACTATACCCCTGACTCATGGTTCCCCCTCACGGAAGAGGACATTGTGTTTCTTCGCGAAAAGCTCCTTAACTTCTTCGGCGTAGAAGAACTTACCGAGAAGGAAAAGGAATGGAACAATAGTTTCAATGATATAATTAACGATTCAGCTCAAAATGTATTAATACATAAATGGGACGAATTTTGGCAAGGAGACTGTAACGCGATTACCGCGGGGGATGAGTTTGCCGACGCTGACAGCTATAAATCATGGTGCAGAGAACAGGTAGACCGCTATAAGACGCTCCTTTACGATGAAGCATTTAAATCTGGCGAATATAAAGATTTCCCTCACTATTCGCTCGACACCACTAACCAGTCCGACGGAAACTACTATAATCTCCTTTCTGCTACGGCTGGCACACTTGAAACTCACTACAATACTCCATCAGCAGAGAACGATTATGACAGCAGTGCATATTTCACGACAAGCGGTTCAATTTGTCCTGCGAACTGGCACCTCGCGACCAAAACTGATTTCAAACATATCATGTCTGCCAACAAGGTCCAAGTTATTAATGAAGGCGACGGCATGACCGTGTACGACAAAAAACTTAGTGCCAGCTCAAATTTTCTTACGAACAACGGCTTCTATCTTGCCGTAGATGACGACGAGTTCTTTAGTAGTATTAGTGACATATTTCCTGCCCCAGGAGTCCATAAAGAAATTTCCATCCCTGACGAGTATGTTGAACAAATCGGACTGTCTCACGCAACTCTTGAGTCACTATCTAACATTGGTTATTACATAGAAATGGATGTAGCAGGAGGTGGTTCTCTGGCTCAGTCTCTAAGCGATTACAATTCGATGATCAGAAACGGTCTTTCCGTTCGCTGTGTTGCCGACTCTGAATTCTCACTTAGCTTTGATGGCAATTCCGACTCGGACGTCTCCAACCTTCCAGGAGCCAAAAAAGAGAAGAAGACTGAAGAAAACGAAGAAACGGGTGTAACCTTCACCATTCCAGACACCGTTCCGACCCGTGCCGATGGCGTCGAATTCATGGGTTGGGCAACCTCAAAAACTAATGCCGCGAACTTCATTGCTAGCTACCAACCAGGTGACGAAATTACGGTTTATGGCATGGTTACCCTCTATGCCGTCTGGAATATAGAAGCTCCTTATAAAACACCGAAAGCCATCTATACCGAAAACCGTTATCTGACCTTCGTGTATGATAAAAAAAGATATGCTGTTGGATCAACATTCAGAACAGATGCTGGATCTTCGAAAATTACCGAAGTCTTCCACGAAGACGCCTTTAAATATACACCTCTCACAACTGCTTTTGGTTTTGATAACATGGGGAATATACTTAACGATACTAGCACAGCCGAACAATATTTCCCAGGTTGGTCTACAATACATTTCGGTCAAGACTCAGATGGCGATGGTAAGAAAGAAATACTGGGTGAAGAAGTCGCACGTTATGACCAAATCGATTTCGAAGCCTCATTTAAGGACTATAAACCAGAGAACACTCAGTTTTGGTTTGCGCTTAACTGGACTGCCGATTATAGTAATACGACTAACATCAACGTCAGTGAAGTTAAAAACATGCTCGGTATGTTCATGTGGGATATGAATGCTGAATTTAAAGTCAATCCTGAGACTGGCAAAAAAGAAATCGATACTGAAGGTACCACAACATCAATGAGTCTTGACTTTACAGGTTGGGATACTTCTAAAGTCGAAAACATGTCCACTATGTTCGCCGGCTTCTTAGCTACGAATATTTACAGGGAACTCAAAGGTATAGAAGATCTCGATGTTTCTAATGTTACCAATATGTATGGTATGTTCGAGTATACCCGTGGTCTGAAGAATGATCAGATAGAGCAACCTGAACCTCTCAAGATTGACTTATCCAAGTGGAATACATCAAAAGTAGAAAATATGGCTGAGACATTCTACGGTACGGGTGGCCTAGGAAGCGAAGCTGATGCTATTAGTCTTATGATTAGTGGCGTTTCAAACTGGAACACTTCTAGTGTCACCAACATGGATTCAACGTTCCGTGGCAGTTACCTTGCTTATGACTCTCTCGACCTATCCGCCTGGGATACCTCGAAGGTCACTAATATGCACGGCATGTTCGCTAATCTCCATGCTGAGAAACCCGAAGGTAAAACAACGACCTTAAACCTCTCCGGATGGAATACTTCTAATGTCACTAATATGTCGGGTATGTTTGGCGATGCTACAAACCCAGATCAACTTGGAAGAGGTAGCGGCTCCCACGTTGACGAGCTTAACCTTACTAGTGTTATCAAGCCAATTAACGGGAAATTCTATAAGACTGGTTGGGATATCAGAAAAGTCGAAACAATGGACAGAATGTTCTCTAGAGGCGACTACACCACTATCTACGCCAATCGCGACTGGTCTTCAACATCGGCCAGCACTACAGAAATCTTCAAAAACAGTGATAATCTCGTTGGTGGTAACGGTACAACAAACAAGAATGGCAGTTACTACAAAACGATTGCTTACGCCCGCCCAGATGGCGGTCCAGATTCGGCAACTCCAGGTCTATTCACCGATCCATACGCCACCATCGAAGAATACGAGCCTGAAGATACCTATGAATACTATGGCACCAGTAGCGGAGAACCAGATACGACAACCGAGCCAGGCACGACCGAACCGAGTACCGGCACCACTTCGCCTAACTCCACAGAAGAACCTACTGGACCTCTCGGTGTTATCAACAGAGCTAGAGTTGAATACACTGATACTGCTCTCATCATTGTCATCGGTACTTCTATCGCTCTGGTCATCACTGGCGCACTCGCAATCTACTTCATCGAGAAGAAAAATAGAGAAGACGACGAGGACGAATTCTAAAAAAGAACATAAACTCTAACGTGTAGAAAGGGCACAACCCCCTCCTTCGGGAGGGGGATTTTGGTGTTTTTTTATTATCTGTTAAAATAGACCCATGGGAATAAACCGCGTAGTTGACACCACTTCCGACGAAAACGATTCTGAAGAAAGAAGAATCGAGATTTCTCTTCGTCCAACTGTTTTTTCCGAATATATCGGTCAAGAAAGATTGAAAAACAATCTTAAACTCGCTATCGACGCTGTAAAAAAACGTGACGACGGAACGACTCTCGATCACGTTCTGCTTTATGGCCCTCCAGGACTAGGGAAAACTACCATGGCGAATGTTATTGCTCATGAACTCGGTTCGAACCTGCGTGTTACTTCTGGCCCTGCTATTGAACGCGCCGGCGATCTCGCCAGCATCTTAACTAATTTAAGTGACGGGGATGTTCTCTTTATCGATGAAATCCACCGTCTTCGACGTGCCGTTGAGGAAGTGCTTTATTCCGCTATGGAAGATTATAAACTCGACATCGTGATTGGCAAAGGTCCTGCCGCTAGAAGCGTTCGTCTTGATCTCCCCCATTTTACTGTTATCGGTGCCACTACTCGCACTGGTTCGCTCGCCGGCCCACTTCGCGATCGCTTCGGGATCATTCACCGTCTCGAATATTACAAAGAACCTGAAATCGAACAAATTATCGGTCGCACTGCGAAAATTCTTAACACCGAAATCAAGCCCGAAGCAACCAAACTTCTTGCCACTCGCTCTCGTCTCACTCCGCGTATCGCCAATCGCCTCTTCAAGCGCGTTCGTGATTTCGCGGATGTTAATGGTGACGGAATAATTGATAAACCAATCGCCCAAAAATCCCTTGATTTGATGGAGATTGACGAACTTGGTCTCGATCCAGCCGATCGCAACATGTTGAGACTCATGCTCGAAAACTATGGTGACCGCCCAGTCGGCCTAACCACCATCGCCGCCCTTACTGGCGATGAAGCATCAACCATTGAAGATTATTATGAACCCTATCTCCTCCAACTTGGTCTGATTGAACGCACTCCTCGGGGTCGACTTGTGACCGAGAAAGCGAAGGATCATCTAAATTCCCTCAAAATATGATAAAATAAGGCTAATATGAAAAAATCTCTAGAGGAACTCCGCCACGCTCGTAGTCAAAAAGACTTTCCGTTTCTTTCCCTCGAGCCTGAAGAATATGTTGAACTCGTCATCACCCGTTCGACCTATGCTCTCGTCTTTATTTGGTTTATTGCTATCGTTGCAATCCTTTTGACAATTATCTGTGCCATCATTATTACCACTTCAACAACCGGCGAAACTCTCCTTCC
>JAEEGL011205872.1_pt1 | contig 13623 bp, 7 predicted proteins | sample 9134231 | NCBI WGS metagenome assembly JAEEGL01 (sample SAMN16246548, study PRJNA631951) | gut metagenome | biome: gut microbiome; feature: rumen; material: fiber-attached | host: Bos | place: Iran: Karaj | collected 2018-10
GCACTCGAAATTCTCCCGCATCTGCTGGTCCTGGTCGAACAGGAAATAGTTCGCGCCGAGAACCTGGCTCATCTGCTTGGCCTGTGCAACCGTATTCGCCGTCCAGGCATAGCTGGGGTTGACATCGTGGTTACCGATGGTATAAATCATCGGGGGGCCTGGCCCGGTTTGAATGCGCCCTCGTACAGTGTCTTGAAGTATCCGGTTTCCTGTTCAGCTTTTCCGGGATGGTCTGTCAGGTCACCCGCTACGACGACCGCGTCCAACCCGTCCTCATCCTTCACCGAGGCCCGCTCCTTCAGCTGACGAAGCGCCGAGGAGAACTTATTACCCGAGTCGTTGTTTGTGCCGGACACATGCGTATCGCTGATGGCACCGAAGGAGAAAACGATGCGATTCTCATCAAACACATCCGACTTGCCGGACGCATCGGACATATCCACAGTGAAGCGGGCGATATGACCCGCCTTCAGATCTCTTCCGGAAGGGAAACTGACGGTCTTTTCGAACGTGCCCGCGGAAGTCGTCGCAACCACTTTCAAGCTGCTCCCGCTCCAATCGGAAGGGATGCAGGCGAACCAGACCGCCCCGGGATCCGTCGCCGCGACCCGGATCGTCCGTACAGCGGACACAGCCTCCAGGGTCCCGGCCTGCGGTGTCCAGCCGAACGTGCCGGCCAGATCCCGGTCGGAAATGAGCTCCACAGCCGTCAGATCGCCTTTCAGATTCGTCAGGGAAAGCTTTCCATAAGCCGTCAGATGGCAGAAAGAGAGCTGAACCTGGGACGGGACACCGTCAAAAGGACCCGCCGAAGCACCAAGCAGCATCGCGGCCGGATCCGCAGAGAGCGAGGAAGGCGACTGCAAAGCCGGTACGGTCAAACTGACCCTGCCAGAATGGACGTCCGCCTCCACGAAAGCGGAAGCCGGGCTGAGCACATCGAACCGGACACTTCCCTGCTCCGACGGCAGGTTCGCGGAAAAGAAGGCCCTCCTGCCACCGTCCGAAAGCCGGGCAGTCAAGACGCCCCGGTCCGTGGAGGCGTTGACCTCCTCGCCATTCAGCAGCAGCTTGACCTGGTCCCCTTCCTGCCAGACAACCGGATAGCTGTCCCCCTCGGGCTCCGTGAACGCCGTCCGGGTCAGGCCGTCCGCAGTCTCAAAAACAACCGGCCGGTCCTGGACCAGGCTTCCCTGCTCCTCAGCGACCGGCATCCTGCAAGCGGCCGTGATGATCACGGCCGCCGCAAGAAATCCCAGATGAAAGGTTCTCATTATTATTCAGCTTCTGAAGCAAGATACCCATACGGGATCAGCTCCCACAAATCGATATAGCCATTGCCACTGTATGAATTCTCAAACAGGATGGCCATGTAACGACCGGAGACCGCCGGTCGGGGCGTTACCGTAAATACATCCTCCGAACGGGTGAAAATGAGGTCGAGTTCAGGTTTGCCAAAATTAGTCAGCGGATCCACGTCATTCGGGTCGTAAGGCTGCGGTCCGAGATACATCTTGACATTGCGGATGTAGCGATAGACGTTGTTGGCCGGATTCTGATAGAAATCAAAACTCGTGATGATATAATTCTCTCCTTCCTGCTTCGTGTCGTTGGACAGGATCTTAGGGAACACTTTTGCAGGCGCACCGGTACGGGCCGAGTGCCAGCGGTTGTTGGTCGTGATGATACCATCGAAGATCTTGTCACAAGTGAACGTGCTGTACTCCTGTCCCTCCGTGACGGACACGCCCCACGTAGAAGTCGGCAAGGCATAGACGATAGGATTGGGTGACTTGGTCCAGCTCACCGTCCAAACGGTGTCCACGCCAGCCTGCGGCAGGAACGCGGAGCGGAATTCGAAACGCTTGCCCTTGGCGGCCTTGGGAAGGGTGATCGATACCTCGTCAGGTTTCATCCAGGGACTGAGGACGACTTCCCCGTCCGAGTTCTTATAGCGGAACTGGGTGGCAACCATCTCATCCGTCGACTTGGTCATGACCACTTCGGCATCCTCATCGTCAATCTTGGCAGACAGGATGGAGCGTTCCGCATGGGAAAGCAGCCAGCTTTCGCCGAAAGGCGTCGTCGTGATTTCCGTAGCCAGGGATTTGTGCCCCTGCCCGTCGTAGTTGACGACATCGAAGGTATAGGAACGGTCTCCGAGGTCACTCACCCAAACCTGCAAGGCTTCATCCTGATAATCAGAGCGAGAGAAGACCAGCGAGTCCGAATAGTTGTCCCAGAACAGCTTGGTCGTCCGGATGGAGGGGTCCATCGGGGCTTTCCACTCCAGCAGGACGCGCTGATAGCCGGATGTCGCTTTAAGCTCAACGGGCTTGGCTGGATAAATGTATCCGCCTTCCTTGACAAATTGCTTGTACACCGTATCTTGTTTCCCGCATGCGCACAGCGCTGCGGCAAAAGCCAAAATGCAGACTATCTTTTTCATACGCTTACTCTGTTTCATTGATCTTACCGAATGGCGTGACCTCACCGGTCTGGACCTGGCGGTTGGAAGTATTGTGTCCGAATTCGAAGGTCGTGAAGGTGTTGGCAAACACGACTCTCAAGTAACGCAACGGCTCATTGCAGCGAGGATAGGCATCCGGATCCAGTTCAAAGTCATTGCCGGCATTGTAGGTCTCGCTGTCCTCGGCCGTGACGGTACCGGGCAGGCCGTTATCCAGATAGCCGGAAGGCTTGGCCTGCGTAAACTTACCGAGGCAGAACCATGTGTCGTCAAAACCATGCTCGTTGCCTTCGACAACGGTTCCCTTCGGCTTCGTATAGGTTCCGTCGGCCTCCAGGTTACCAAGGCTGCCCCAGAACTCATAGTCTCTCACGGCGCCGCCGCCATAGATCACGTAACCGATACGGGGCAACGTGGCGATACGGCTGATGGATGCCGTACGCTGTCCCAGGCCCAGGTCGATCGTGAGCCAGCAAGGACTGGGGTTGGACTCGCTGCTGGCGAAGAAATGAGGCGTCTGGCTCAGTCCGGAACCGTCCCAGAGGGACTCGACCGGATAGTAGGATGTGTTGGCGGAAGGACAGTTGTCATCCGCGATATTGGCGTTTTTGAAGGTCAGGACGGTGTCCAGCTTAACTTCCACCAACGGGGTCAGCACGCAATAGGACGTGTCGGAAACGTTGCCCCAGTGATCCCGGACATAGACGCCGAACAGCGCCTCCACCGGCTCGATGCCACGGCGGGAAAGGGAGATGTTGTTGGAGGAGGTGAACAGGGTCGTCACTTCCGTCAGGCGCATTTCCGAAGGACGCAGTCCCAGATGGGACGGATCCGGATCGCGGAGGATGCAGATGGCCAGGTCGGATTTGGACTCGTTGCCCTCCACACGTACCTTCACGCCTCCGAACGAACCCGTCAGTTCGGGATGGACGGTCCGGATCGCCGGCGTCAGCGGATTGACGGTCACGGAAACACCCTCGGAACGCTCCTCGTTGACGTTGAACGCATACAACTGGATCGTGTGAGGATCGGTATCCGCAAAGCCTTCCACGGTCAGGCTGTCCACATAGCGGGAGATCTTGGCGTTGACCGTCTGCCCGTTCCGTTCATATTCTGCGACGATTCCTTTCAGGTATTCATCGTCCGGAATGGTAACCTTGATCACGGCACCGCCGGCGATGCTGCGGACGCTCTTGACAGACACTTTCCCGGGCACCGGCACGTTGGCGGGCTGGTCGATACGGCCGCCCAGCTTGTCCGAGCAGGAAGAAAGGGCCATCAAGGCAAACAATATGATGATGATCTTTTTCATGGTATCGTACATATTAATCATTTACCAACCCAGATTCTGGATCAGGTTGGGGTTACGTTCCAGATAGTAGGTGTAGATCGGCCAGAAATAGTCCTTGAGGCCGAAGGTCTGGGCGGCGACCAGGCGGCGCGCATAGTAGTCTTCCGGATTGGACCCGGCGACGGTGAAACCGTAAATGCCTTTCTGGTACTCGTTGGCCGCCTCTTTCCAGCGACGGATATCCCAGAAGCGCTGGCTCTCGAAGCAAAGTTCGATCAGACGCTCCCGGTGGATGATGTCACGCATGCCATACTGAGACTTATAAAAGCCGGGATTGTTGCTGTACTTATCCCACGAATCCTGGACGGTAGGGATACCGGCGCGCTCCCGGACGGCATTGAGGTACTGCATGAGGTCCGCACTGTGCTCACCGGTAGGTCCTTCCGCTTCGTTGATAGCCTCGGCATACAGCAGGTACAAGTCGCTCAGACGGATGATCGGCCAAGGGTACCACCAGGTGACACTGGCATTCTGACCGGTGACGCGGCACTGGATCGGATAGAGCTTCTTGGGGAAATAACCGGTGACCGGACCGACTTCCTTACCGGATTTGCCCTGGGCTCCGCCATTGCGGCATTCGATATGGGGAACCTGTTCGGGAGCAAGATTCTGGTAACTGCCCAGCATGCCCATCCATTTACCGCCGTCGAATCCCAGGAAGGAATAGAAACGCGGTTCACGGTTGACGTTCATCTGAACGGTCGTATAGCCATATTCAAGGTAGTACGAATGATCCTCGGGAGCGGGAACCAGTTCCATCGGATTCACCCCGGTCCATTCCAGGTCATTGTTTGTAGGAAGGCCGTTGCGCGTCAGGAACTGATCCACGATCTTGAGCGGAACGCCGATGAAACGGTATCCCCAGGTCGAGTGGGAATAGTCCGTCATGTTGGGCATCGTCCACTGCTGGAAAGCGGTAAGCTGGCTGCCGGTCTGGGTATTGCCCCAGATCAGCTCGCTGGTCCAGCGCTGATTCACCGCACTGCGCAAAGTCAAGGTGCGCTTCAGGGAATCCACCATGACGTAGTTCAAGGCGATACCATTGTCGAAGTCATACAAGCGGATATTGGCCTCCTTGCAGACATCGATGGCCTCCTTGCAGGCATTCATCGCATATTTCCAGCGCTCCAGTTTCTGCTCGGGCGTCTTCTGCGGGAACAGTTGAATGCCCCGGTTGTCCACCAGCGTGGCTTCCTCTTCATTGCCGTTGAAAAGAGGGCTGGCGGCGAAGACGGCTACCTTCGCCTTGAAGGCTGCGCAAATCGCGCGGTTGGCTCGTCCGAGCTCATCGGTGGAGTTGTTCTCGACCGGCAGGTCGGGCATGGCCTTGTCCAGCAGTTCCAGCACGAAATTGAAGCAAGTATCGATCGGATCGCGGTACACACGCACCGTCTCGACATCCGCATCCATCGGAAGGCTCTCGCGGACAATCGGGACAGGACCCCACTTCCGGATCAGGTGGAAATGGTAATAGGCCTTGAGGAAGGTCGCTTCCGCCTTCCATTGGAGTTTCTCCGTCAGGGTCATGTCCGGCACCCGGTCGATATTCTTCACCAGGATATCGCAGCAACGGATGCCTTGATACATCGAAGACCAGTCGTTGGCATACATACTCCTTTCACCGGGCCCCAGAAGACCCTTGGCGATCTGGAAATACGTATTGGGGACGCGGGCCGACGTGTTGGAAACGACACGGCCTTCGAGGTCCCATAATTCATCGCCGGTCAGGAAACCCGAGTCTCCGGCCGGAGCACCGTCCTTCGGCATGTAAGCATAGCACGTCGCCAAATAACGGATTGCCGTAGAGCGGAGGTTGAAGGACATCTCCTCGGTCGCGATGCCGTCGTTCGGAACGACATCCAGGTATTTGTCGCAAGCGGCCGTGACAGACACGAGTGCCGCGACGCCCAAGATTAAAGTCAAACGGTTGAATATCTGTTTCATACGCTCATCCTCCTATTTGAATGTGACATGGGCACCGATGTTGAAGGTGCGCTGGATAGGATAATTGAGGCCGGAACTGGCCAGCTCCGGATCCCATAGTTTGAAGCGGCTCCAGCAGAGCAGGTTGTTGCCCTGGAGATAGATACGGAGATTCTCGATGCGAAGGCCTTTCGTCCACTTGTAAGGAAGGGTGTAACCCAGCTCCAGCTGCTTGAGGCGCAGGAAGGAACCGTCACGCATCCACCAGGTGCTGACCGCGGAGTTGTTGTAGTTGGGCTTGGCGCTGTAGCGAGGCCAAAGCGCATAGATGTCACGGTTGTTCTCACTCCAGTGGCTGTCAGCATAGGCCTTGAGCAACTGGGTGTTGTTGACGAACGGGGCCGTTCCTGCGACATTCGCGGAAGGGTTGTAATTGGTAGAGGCATCGATCCAGAAAGACTCGTTGGCCAGACCCTGGAAAAAGACCGAGAAGTCGATACCCTTCCAGCCCATCGAGGCGCCGAATCCGTAAATGATTTCCGGTGAGGTAGGCATACCGATCGGGACACGGTCCGCATTGGTGATCACGCCGTCCCCATTGACATCGGTGTACTTGATATCACCGCCGCCATACTGGCTTCCGAAAGATACCTGCGACGGGCTGTTGGCCGCTTCTTCATCGTCAATGAAGAGGCGCTCGGCCAGGTAGCCCCAAGTCTGTTTGAGAGAATAACCGACATGCTGACGATAGGATTCCGGATAAGTAGGCTCCTCATACACCAGGTAACGGCTGGTCGAATAAGTAAAGTTTCCACGGGCGGAAGTCCAGAAATCCTTGTTCCAAACCTGTTTGTAATCCGCCTGGATATCCACGCCCCGGGCCTTCGCTTCACCGATGTTGGCATAGACGTCGGCCTGCAGACCCATCGTCTCAGGGATGTCGGCACGTCTCATGAAGATGTCCTTGCGGTGCTCAGTGAAGTATTCGGCGATGATGTCGATCTTGTTGAACAGGCCCAGTTCGATGGCATAATTGGACTTGTAGGACTTCTCCCAGGTAATGGCTTCATTGGCATACCGCAGCACGTCGATTCCCGTATAACTGTGGTTCCGGGTCTCACCGAAATAGGCGGCCAGCGAACTGCTGCTCATATTCATCTGCGAGAGATAGTAGAAGCGGTTGGAAGAGTCACCGATATTGTCGTTACCTACCAGACCGTAGGATGCACGGAATTTCAGGTTATGGACAGCCTTTTTGGCATTCTTGAACCAAGGCTCGTTCGAAACGACCCATGCACCGCCGAAAGAAGGGAAGAAACCCCAGCGATGCGACTTATGGAAACGCTCGGATCCGTTGTAACCGAAGTTGAATTCAGCGAAATAACGCTTGTCCCAGCCGTAGGTGAAACGGCCGGACAGGCCGGCATTGCGGGACGGAAGGGACAGCTGCAGTGAACCGGCATTGGCATTGAGCTGCTCACGGGCGGTCAGAACCAGCAGGCCGGTCACCGAATTGCGGCCGAAATCGCGCGCATAGTTGAGACGGCTCTCGGAGTACATCGTATTGGTGATGCTCTTGGCACCTTCGCTGTAAGTCAGGTAATCGGTACCGGTCTCGTTGATCCGTTCGATGTGATACTCGCCCGTGTAGGAATCGTAACGGTCCATCGTATACCAATATGGCGCGAACGAACGATATACGGCATAGCTCGACAGACGGGTCAGGTTGAAGAGCGTCATGAACTTCAAGCCTTTGGTGATGAAACCCAGGTCCTGATTGAGCTCCACGGCTGCAATCATTTGGCTGCGCTGCTGGTCCCGGTAACCGCGGACCAGGTCGGCGTAAGGGTTGGAATAAGATCCGTCCTTGTAGTTACCGAACATGATATGCTGGATACCCACGTGGTCCTCATCATCGGGGTAATACGCCGGGAACAAGACCGGATCGGAATGGACGACCTGCTTGTACCCCGCGTCTCCGCCATTGAGCGGGCCGGTATAATCGGTGAAGTTGCCGGTAAGCCGGATCGCCAGCTGCGTGGTCTTCGTCACGTTGATATCCACGTTGGAGCGAAGCGTATAGGTCTTCTGGTCGATGTTGTTATTGAAGGAGTTACGCTTGTCCACCTTGAGGATACCCGTATCCTCGGTAAAGGCACCGGCCACGTAGTAGCGGGCGACCCTGCCGCCGCCTCGCGCCGTCACGTTGGCACGGTAAGCCGTGGAGAAATCCTTGAAGAGCATCTTGTACCAGTCGTTGGCCGGATAGATCAGGCGGTTGGCGCCGTCCTTGCCGGTCTGCTCGATCTTGTCATAGGTGTACATCAGTTCTCCCAGCGGGTCGCGGGTCGAGATGGCCTCGTTATACGCTTTCATGTACGTGACCGGATCCGCAAGCTCGATGTTGGAAGTCGGCTGGGAAATGGACGTCTCGAGACGGGCAAAGATCTTGGCCGGGCCCTCCTGACCGCGTTTGGTGGTGACGTATATGACACCGTTCGCGCCGCGGGCACCGTACAGGGCCGTCGCCGTCGCATCCTTCATGATCGAGAAACTCTCGATATCATCCGGTTGCAGACGGGCCAGGTCGGTCGCGGTCAGTTCGATGTTGTCGATCAGGATCAGCGGGCTGGTGTTGGCGCCGAAGGTCGTGATACCACGGACGAAGAAGTCCGCATTGTCCTGTCCGGGCTCACCACTACGCTGATAAGCGATTACACCGGCCACGTTGCCGGCCAGGGAGGTAGTCAGGTTACTGGAGGGTACCTTCAGGTTGGATACATCCACGGTCGTGACGGAACCGATGACGCTCTCTTTCTTCTGCTTACCGAAAGCGACAACCGTGACCTCGTCCAACTCGTTGGCCTGGTCCTTCAGCCGGACCGTGATGGTCGTTTTGTCACCTACCGCAATGATTTGAGGCTCTTTTCCGGAGAAATCGAACTTCAATTTGTCTGTCGGTTTGACTCCGGAGATTTCATACGCTCCGTCCAAATCGGCGATAACGCCTTTCAGCGAGCCGTCGATCGAAACGGTAGCGGCGGGCAAGGGCTGCCCGGTTTCCTCTTCCAGCACGAAGCCCTTGACCGTCTTGGTCTGCGCGAAAGCGCTGACTGACAGCAAGACAAGGAAAACTGCCGATACAATTTTTCGCATAGAAAAGTATAACTGGTTAATAATAAATATGCATGGTCCAATCGAACATATAAAGTTAGCGCTTTTTCATAAAAATACAAGCACAAAAAAACGGGATGCCCTTTTTTCGGGCATCCCGTTCAAACAAATCAAGGTGTAGTTACTCGGTAACGAAGTAAGGGAACTCACCGAAGCCCCACTTATAATAGCCAGTGGATTCACCGATCCAATAATTCAACGCATCGGACACAGTGAAGGCAAACTCGCCCTTAACCTCAAGCGCAGTCTCCAGGACACCATCGATATCGTAGAACGCGACGTTGCCCGTGGCGTCCACCTGCGTACCGGCCGTACCGACAGCCTGCGTGCAGGAAGCGTCGAAGTAATAGGCATGGCTCAGGCTTCCGCCATCGTGAGAACCTACAACCGCACCCAGGCGTGCATCCGCACCTTCCACCTTGTTTTCCACTCCACCGAGCGGGCCGACATAACCGTGGTTGGCCACGTTGGCGATGGTACCGGCGCGGGAACGGCCGACGATTCCGCCGACATAAACTCCCTTGTGAGAGACGACTTTGTACATCACGGAACCGGTATTGACGCAGTTGTTAACTCTCAGATCACCCGGATTATTTCCGCCCGTCACAAAGGTTCCGATGATGCCACCGGCGACTTCGCCGCCATCCTTGTCAGAGCGGGTGGCCAGGACCTCACCGGAATTCTCACAGTTACTGATCGTACCAACCCATTGGGCAAGGGTCAGGTTGCTGGCGCGGGAGTAGCCAAGGCCAACAACACCGCCAATCCAAAGCGTCCCTTCGACGGAACCGGAGTTCTTGCAGCGGAGCACACGCAGATCGTTGGATGTATTGTTGTTATATAGCATACCCACTACACCGCCGACACCATCACCCGTACTCTTGACGGCACCGGTATTCTCACAATCGAGAACCCAAACCGTAGGCCAATACTGCTGGGCGCAAGCCGAACCGATGACACCGCCGACACCCTTGTCAGTACCCGTGACGGCACCTTTGTTCACACAGCGCTCGACGAAGCAACGGTCAGCAGCCGCGTTGTAGGAGGGAGAGGCGCCCTCGATGAAACCGATAACACCTCCCACCAGACCGTGCGCATCGACGGTACCGGTGTTCTCACAATCATAGGCACTGGAATGGCCGCAAGCAAAACCAATCACACCACCCACCATAGACACGTTGGTCAAATGGTTATTATAGGTCGTATTACTCGGTTTTCCCGTGATTGCACCGGAATTGGAGCAGAAGGAGGGATTGGTCCAATACGTGACACCGGCGACACCGCCCACGTGGCAGACGCCCGAAACAGGACCGCTGTTCTTACAATAATCGACCTTACCGTTCTGGGTGAAACCGACGATACCGCCGGTTCCGCGGTCATAATAACCCAGATACTTCCAACCACCGCTATAGGTATGGATACCATTGTAAGGGCTGGAAGCGGACACGCTGCCGGTATTCTCGCAATCAGTGATATTCGTATAATACGCCTTTCCAACCATACCGCCGGAAGTCGCATTTGCATAAACGGCCCCGCTGTTGGTGCAATGGTCGATGACCTTGATGAACCGCTGGCTGTCGAACGTGGAACCGACCATACCACCGGCATACATGGAAGAGGCGCTGACCTTTCCTTCGTTGGAGCAATTGCGGATGACAAGCTTTTTATCCGCCAGGACGGTTGCGTAACCAATCAGGCCGCCGACATAGTTAGGGCCGGAAACAGTCGCTTTATTGGTAACGTTCTCAATGTAAACGGAATCGGCTTCTGCAGGGCCATCCACGCGACCGGCCAGACCGCCGATCGCATCTCCGGTGGAAGTCACATTACCGGCGATCACGAGATCATGGATGTGGGCACCGGCGTTGAGGGCGCCGAAGAGACCAAGACGGATCGCATGAGGCTGGTCCGCACCGTTAATGTCGAGGGTCAGCGTATGGTTGCCGCCGTCGAAGTCGCCCTGGAAAGGATTGTTATTCTCCGCATTCGGGAAGGAACCGACCGGGGTGTTGATCCCCTCGATATCATTGGCCACCTTAAGGTATTTGCCTTCGAAAGATTCACCGTTGTTGACGGCCGTCGCCAGGGCGATCATGTGGCCGAGGTTCTCGATCATCCAAGGGCTGGCCTCAGTACCGTCGCCCGTGAGGGGCTGGAGGTTCGTACCGATCTGGCCGAGGTCGACCAGGTCGTTGACCTTGACCGTATTGGCCACCGTGGTCACCTTGGTCTCGGAGGCATGCTCGAAATCAACCGACGCGGCGGTCATCTTGAAGCCCGCATCATAGGTGCCAGGCACGACGGCAACATAAAAGTCGCCGGCGAAAGCATCCACCTGGACGGAGACGTTGGAGCCCGCCTTGTCCGGGGTCAAAGCCGGAGCATCGCCGGAGAAATCGACGGAACAGGTACCCGTAAGGGCGTTTCCGTTGGCCGCAGAGATGGAAAGCTGATAGACCGGAGTATCCGTCGCAGGGACAGTCACCTTCAGGACACCCGTCACATTCTTCAGCGCGATGTTATAATCCTCAGCCACGGCAGCCGCGATATTGGCGTTGGCGAAAGATCCATCCTGCACGGCAGGGACCTTCACCTTGACTTTACCGTCAGCAACGCCGGCAGCAGCCGCATACGGATAAACGACATAAATCTTCTTGGTCGTATCGGTCAGATCGGCAACCTTGACGATAAACTTGAATTCCTTCTGGCCCCAGGCCTCTTCGGGGACGACGATCGACTCGGAGGCGACACCATTATAAACCCAGATGGAGTCTCCTTTGGCCCAGACCGTCTTGCCGTCCTGCAGGGCAGTACGGGTTGCGGGGGGGAGACTGATCGTGAATTCGTGATCCGCACCACCGACGAAAGCCGGCTCGGGAGTAAGTTCCTTTACACAAGATGCAACGGAAACAACAGACAACGCTGCAATCAGGAGATAGGTAATCTTTTTCATAACTCTCTTCATTTTTGCAGTTAATTTCCCCAATTCCAACCGCCGCCAGGCTGGTTGTAATCTTCGAGTCCGATTGTGCTGGTCTCCAGGATGCCCTCCTGAGGAAGCACTTCATTCTCCTCTACAAGAGGCGTTTCATACATCAATTTCCTCATAAGCAGATAGGTTTTATTGAATAATTATGTAGTTCTGTCAATGTGGCTCAAGCACAAAATCGGTGCTAATTTATAAAACCTGATCGAATTATGCAAATAATGAAATGATTTACTAATTTTGTCTTGTTATGAGGAGAAAACAGTTTCTGATTCCGGTCCTGGCGCTGCTTTGCGCAGCACCGGCTGCATGGGCCCAGCGCCCCGTCGACTACGTCAACCCCATCATCGGCACGGATGGCATGGGCCACACTTTCCCGGGCGCCTGCGCCCCGTTCGGCATCGTCCAGCTGAGCCCCGACAACGACACGATCCCGCACAACGTGGACGGCAAGTACCAGCCCTTGGTCTATGAGTACTGCGCCGGCTACCAGCACCGCGACGCGACCATCGTGGGCTTCAGCCACACGCATTTCAGCGGGACGGGGCATTCCGACCTCGGCGACATCCTCGTGATGCCGGGGACCGGGCCGGTCCGGCTCAATCCCGGCACGGCCGCCGACCCCGACGGAGGCTACCGCAGCCGCTTCAGCCATGACAGCGAGCAGAGCGTGCCCGGCTACTACGCCGTGACGCTCGCCGACTACGGCATCCGCGCCGAGATGACGGCCACCCAGCGCGTCGGCGTGCACCGCTACACCTTCCCCAAGGGAGCAGACGGCCACATCATCATCGACCTGCAGCACGGCATCTACAACTACGACGGCAAGACGCTCTGGGCCGAGATGCGGGTCGTGAACGACCGCCTGATCACAGGCTACCGCATCACCAACGGATGGGCGCGCACCAATTATACCTATTTTGCGATCGAGTTCTCCCAGCCCATCACCGAATACGGCTACACGGACCGGGAGAAGATCAAGTACAAGGGCGGATGGGGCAAATTCGACCAATATCACAACTTCCCGGAGATGGCCGGCCGCAAACTGGTCGCCTGGCTGAAATTCGACACGGCGGCACGGCCCGAGCTCGTGATGAAAGTCGCCTTGTCCGCCACGGGCACCGAAGGAGCGCTGAAAAACCTGCGTGCAGAGGCCTCTGGCAAGGGTTTTGACGCGATCCGCACCGCTACAGCGGACGCCTGGAACCGCGAACTGGAGAGCATCACCGTCGAGGGCAGCGAGGACCAGAAGGCGATGTTCTACACCTCTTATTATCACACGATGATCAATCCGTCGGTCTATATGGACGTGGACGGCCGCTACCGCGGACTGGACCATGAGATCCATCAGGCGGACGGATTCACCAACTACACCGTCTTCTCGCTGTGGGACACCTACCGCGCCGAGCATCCGTTCCTGGCACTGATGAAACCCGTCCAGGCGCGTGACATGGCGGTTTCGATGATCCGCCACCAGCAGCAGAGCGCGCACGGGATGCTGCCCGTCTGGAGCCACATGGCCAATGAGAATTGGTGCATGAGCGGCTACCATGCCGTATCGGTCCTCTCCGACGCCCTGACCAAGGGCCTCGACCTCGATGCCGCCGAGGCACTCGACGCCATGGGCAAGACCTCCAACGTCCGCTATTACTGCGGCCTGGGCGACTACATCGACCTCGGCTATGTCCCGCTGGACAAGTACGCCACCGCGGCCAGCAA
>JAEEGL012077416.1_pt1 | contig 13623 bp, 10 predicted proteins | sample 9134231 | NCBI WGS metagenome assembly JAEEGL01 (sample SAMN16246548, study PRJNA631951) | gut metagenome | biome: gut microbiome; feature: rumen; material: fiber-attached | host: Bos | place: Iran: Karaj | collected 2018-10
CCCTTAGCTCAGTTGGTCAGAGCAACCGGCTCATAACCGGTGGGTCCAAGGTTCGAATCCTTGAGGGCGCACCATTTTATTATCTTTTAAAGATAATAAAAAATTAAATAAGTGGGCAGGTGGCCGAGTGGTTAAAGGCGGCAGACTGTAAATCTGTTCTCATTTGAGTACGATGGTTCGAATCCATCCCTACCCACCAATTAAAAGCAGTATTAAATACTGCTTTTTTATTTTAATTAAAAATGTTTATATATTTTATATATTTTTCTTGCTAATAATTGACATTAATTATTAAAGAATGGTATAAAAAAATTGGAGGAAATAGTTAGATGGCAGAATATGATTTAATAATGAAAATAAGAGAAAAATTACCTAATTTTGATGAACAAGAATTGCTTAATTTTACTAAAGCTTCTATTCCACATATGCACAAAGCGTTTATTGAAAATCGAACTGATAAGATAAAAGAATATTGTTGCAATTCATTAATTGAAAAGATTCTTAATAATAATGTTCTATATAGAATTTCACCAGATATAGATAATGTCAGAGTAGAATTTACAAGATTAGAAGGATACTCTTATAAAGATGATAAATTCTATGTAAAAGTTTATGCTTCACTATACTTTTATGATGATGTAGAAAACAATTTGGATAGTATAGAGCTTTATGACAAATATTGGAATGATATATGGGTAATCACATATGAAGGAAATGGAAACAAGCAAATAGCAAATCAATGTCCAACTTGTGGTGCATATATGAAATATGACACATTTTCAAAAATGTTTAAATGTGAATATTGTGGTAATGGTTTTTATTATTCTTCTATAGAATGGAAAATGATTGACATTGATGTTAATCAAACAATTTATAAATAAATATTAATAGGATTATTTTTCGATTTTTACTTACGGAATCTCGATAAAATAATCTTTATTTTTTATCGAGATATTTTAAATAAAAAATATGTATGATATAATGATTTTATTAAAAATAATTGGGAGGTTTATATGGAAGAAAATAAACTAAAAACAATTCTAATAGTTTTAATAATAGCATTACTATTTGTAATTGGCATAGTTTTAGTGTTAACTATGAATAAAGAACAAAATACAATAGTAATACCTGATACAAATACTGTAGAGCCAGACATATCAAATACAATAACTCCAGATGTGTCAGATGATTCTTTAGGTTTTACTTTTAAATTTTTAAAACTAGAAGATAAAAAACAAAATTTAATATATAGTCCATTGTCAATTAAATATGCTTTAAAAATGTTGTCTGATGGTGCAAATGGAAATACAAAAACACAGATTACCAATTTAATTGGAAATACAACTCTAAACAAATACGAAAATATTGCTGATAAATTATCTTTAGCAAATTCAGTATTTATTAGAGATACTTATTCTCAAAATGTTAAAGATACATATTTACAATTATTGAAACAATATAATACAGAAGTAAAATTTGATGCATTTAAGGATTCAAAGAATATAAATCAGTGGATAAGTAGCAAAACATTTGGACAAATAAAGGAAGTCATTCAGGATTCTGAAGTTCAAAATGATGATAATAAGATGTTCTTAATAAATGCATTAGCAATTGATATGAATTGGGAAAATCCTTTTGATGCTAAACACACTTCTGGAGATACATTCTATTTAAATGATGGTAGTACAATGGAAGCTACAATGATGAATCAAGAAACATCATTAGATACAGTTTCATATTATAAAGACAATACTGTTACTGCTTTTTCTATGGATTTAGAAAAATATGATAATGGTCAAATGGAATTCATAGCAATTATGCCAGAAGAAAACTTGTCTAATTATATAAGTAAATTTAATGAAACTTCATTATCTAATATCACAAGCAAGTTAATACCTACTTCACAAACAAGTTATGGTGTTGATCTTTATGTTCCTAGATTCTCATTCAATTATGATTTGGCTTTAAAAAGTGATTTAATAAAGTTAGGGATAACAGATGCATTCAGTGTTGATGCAGCCGATTTTTCTAACATGTCAACAGAGCCTCTTTATGTAAGTAATGCTTTACACAAGGCTAATATTGATTTTACCGAGAAAGGTGTTAAAGCTGCTGCCGTAACAGTAATGTACATGACAGCTGGTGCTGCTTTACCTGATCCAAATAGACCTGTTGAAGTAAAGATTAATAAACCTTTCATGTATATTGTTAGAGAAAAAACAACTGGAGATATTTGGTTTGTTGGAACTGTATATGAACCAAACTCTTGGTCAAAAGATAAATCAACATATGAATATAGATAAATCTATTTGATGTATATATAATAGAAGGATATATAGCAATGGTTGTAATAAATAATAACGAAGTAACTGATAAAAAAGCAAAGATTAAACTATATATAAAACACTTTTTGTTATTGTTGTTAATATTTGTTTTACTTTTCTTTTCTATGAGAGCCTTTTATGAATCTTTCGATTCTATAACAACAATAAAAGAAGCTTTATTTAATAAATTTGCACTAGCAAATATTTTAGTATGGTTTGCATTATATTTAATATTAAGGGGTTTAACTAATAAGCCCCTTTTTTCTCTTGCAATAATTGTCGTGATTGAAATTATCTTTGACTTTATCAATTATGCTGTTTTAAATATTAGAGGTTCAGGAATCACTTTGTCAGATATTAAAGCAATACAAACAGCTTTAAGTGTTTCTCATACAACACATTTTTCACTTGATGAAAAAGGAATTTTGGGAATAGTATTATTTATAATTATCCTTTTAGTTATCATCTTTTTAAGAAAATTCATTATAGTTCAAAAAAACAATTGGAAAAATAGAGTCTCAAAAATTATAACCGGAGTTTTAATAATATTTTTATTAGCTATTTCAGATATATATATAACTTATTCTATCTGGGATATCAATGATACTTATAAAACATTAGGAACACCTCTTACATTGTCAAGAATGTTTCAAGACATATATGTTCGAGTTCCAGAAGGTTATAATAAAAAAGAAGCATCAGCAATATTAAGCAGTTATTCTTCATCTAGTGAACTAATGGAAGATAATCAAGATGACCCAAATATAATTGTAATTATAAATGAATCTTTCTGTGACTTTTATCATCTGTATGATGAAGGATCTATAGACCCTATACCTTATTTCACATATCTATTTAATAGTGATAATGTGATAAGTGGTACAATGTATTCTAGTAGTTTTGGTGGACAAACATCTAATATTGAATATGAGTTTTTAACTCAAAACTCTATAAAGATTTTACCTGTTGGTTCTTATCCATTCCAACAATATATCACAAAACCTGTGTCATCTTCATTAGTTTCATACTTAAAAGATCGTGGTTATAAGACTTCAGCTATTCATCCATGGGAAAGTTATGCATATTCACGTGATAAGATTTACAAACTGTTTGGATTCGATACAATGAAGTTTAAAAATGATATAGAAGGTTTGCAACTTAATTTCAATAATGAATTTCCTAACGACAGAAGTACATATGCTGAACTTATAAGACAAATCAAGCAAAAGAAATCAGATGAAAAGATATTTGAATACGTTTTAACAGTACAAAACCATATAGGTTTCTTTAATCCAGATCCAAATCAGATTACATATCATGAAGATAATTCAACAAATGTTTACTATCAATTACTTCATGAATCATCTGAAGCATTAAAAGAAGTTATTGAAGAGCTACAAGAAAGTGATGAAAAATATATATTATTGTTCTTCGGAGATCATCAGCCATATATGGATCAAATAGATCATAATGAAACTAGCAAGATAGAGCATTATGAAACTCCATTTGTTATATGGGCAAATTATGATATAGAAAGCAAGCATGATATTAAAACGAGTACAATATTTTTACAAAACTATTTGATAGAAGCGGCTGGATTACCTAAAAACTCTATGAACAATTATATGGATTACATTATGAATGATTATTGTGTTGTTACTCCTCTATTTTGTATAGATAAAAATGGAAATGTTTTATATGAAGAGGACTATACTTCAGATAAAAAGTTATTGGAGTACAACAAATTAGACTACTATAGAATCTTTGACATGGATTAGATTAATTATTTAAAATAATAATTAAAATAAAAATATAAAAACAAATAAGAATAAATAAAAAATACCCAATAGATATCTTCTATTAGGTATTTTTTGTATTATATTATGTTTCATGTTAATTCTTTTCAACTAAAACATTTAGCCTTCCGCTTCTTGTTGTACCCTCTATTTGAATAATTCTAAATCTTCCCTTTCCTCTAATAGTAATATATGTATTTTCAGAAATCAGCTTTTTATGTGATAATTCTTCTTTAAAATCAACAAAAACTCTTTCTTGTTTTATTATTTCCAATGCATCATTTCTTGAACATCTCGAAAGTTCTCCAACAATACAATCTAGTCTCATTGAAGGTATATTAATTCTTAATATTTCCTTTTCTTTTTCATTATATATTAATTCTTTAATGTCTTTACTTTCTATTTGGGATTTCTGAAATCTTGTCAATCCGTTAAGATTTAATAAAAGAAATTTTTCTATATCACAAGAAATTATTATATCTGCTCCATCTTCTCTGACAAGTATATCCCCTATCTTTTCTCTCTTTATACCTAATTTCATTAAAGCTCCTAGATAGTTTCTGTGTTCATATGTTCCAAAAAGTTCTTTTGGAAGAACTATTCTGATAATTCTCATTGTTTGATATAAATAGTTTTCTTTATTAATATACTCATTAAGCATTTTCGGAAATATAACTAGCATTTTTCTTTCTGCTTTTTCATATCCACCATATAATTGACAATTATCCAATTTCATAGTATCAATTAGTTTTTTTACAGTTTCTTGTTCTGCTAAATCAAGAAAATCAGTATTTGCAAATCTGTTTTTCGAATCAGATTGTTTAATCTTATCTAGTATTTTTGCTTCTAATAATTTTTCTTCCTCTTTTTGCTTTTTAGTAACTTCATTAATTCTCTCCAAAATAACATACCTCGTCTTTATCTTAATTCAAAAGAAACTTTTCCTTTTCCATCTTCAGAATGAATATTTACAATTGCTCCATTAATAATTGTCATTCTTGGTGGTTTATGGCCAATATCTGCTTCTATAATAATTGGAACATTAATATCATAAAGTGTTTGTGTAATTGCTTCTTGAAAACTAATATCTTTACAACTTTTTTCAATACCAGTTCTCCCCCATATAATTCCTTTGGTATATTTAAAATATCCCAATTCTTTCATTTTCCACATCGTACGAATTATATCTTCACTGCTTAATTCACAATTATCAAAATACCATATAATTCCATCATCTTTATATTTTTCAATAAACTTTAATGTTCCATCAAATCTTGTTCCAAATAAGTAATTTAATATATCGATGCATCCACCAATTATTCTGCCTGACATATCAATTGTTTTTTTATTTTTTAAGTTTATCCATTTAACTGGTTTTACTAACTCAAATGATTCCTTACCAGTAACATATTCTCTCCATTCATCTTCATACTTGTCAAAGCTTTCTTGTACAATATTATTTCCTGATAAAATTGATAAATCATTTTTTAGAGAATCATGCATTGGTTCCATTGCAAAATTTCTAAAATTTTCTCCATAAATTGTAGCAATATCTAAATTAGTTGTTACAGAATATAAGATTCCTGTCGGATCCGAATATCCTTGTATCCATTTAGGATACTTTTTAACTAACTCATAATCTATATATGGTAATGACTCGACTAAAAACTCTCCGCCAGCAAGAAGAATGATTGCTTTAATCTTTTCGTTTCCAATCACATCATTAAATTCTTTTCCCCTAGTCTCTGCGCCTGAACTTCTTCCACATATATTTTTATAACAGTTTGATGTTTCTAAAACCTTGTATCCTTTTTCCTCAATATTTGCTTTTGCTAGTTTTAATCTTATTTCATCCATTTCGCATTCAGTGCCAGCAGATGGAGCAGTTACTCCTATTACATCATCTTTTTTTATAAAATCCGGATAAATCATACTATTCCCTTTCTTTTATTTTTTATTTTTATTATTTATTTTTTGTTTCTTATTTTTTATTTTAATTTTTCTTTTTTATACTTATTATATTTATTCTTTTCTTTATCGTATCATTTTGTTTAATTAAAGTAAATACTTTGACTTTCAGTTTGTTTATGGGTACTAATTTCAATAAATGTATTTATTTTTTTCGCATTTCGTAATATAATACTACTATCAAAAGATATAATTATATTTTTTGTGTTTATTAATATCCTTTAAGGAGAATACTATGAAAAAAATAATTTTTAAAGGCTGTGGAACAGCCATCATTACACCATTTACAAAAGATGGAGTTAACTTTGATGAATTCAAGAAAATGATTGAATTTCAAATCGAAGAAGGAGCAGATGCCATTGTTGTTTGTGGCACAACTGGAGAATCTTCTACAATGACAGTAGAAGAAAGAAAAGAAACAATCAAATTTGCACTAGATGTTGCAGATAAAAGAATTCCTATTATAGCAGGAACGGGAGGAAATTGTACAAAATCTGCTATTGAAATGACAAAATATGCAGAAGAAATCGGTTGTGATGCTGCATTAATCGTAACACCTTATTACAATAAAACAACACAAGCAGGATTAATTGCACATTATAAAGCAATTGCTGATTCAACAAACATTCCAATTATTCTTTATAATGTTCCAAGTAGAACAGGATTAAATATTACACCTCAAACTTGTTTTGAGTTATCTAAAATTGAAAATATAGTTGCTATTAAAGAAGCAAGCGGAAACCTTTCTCAAATTGCTGAAATAGCAAATTTATGCAGAGACAATTTAACAATTTATTCAGGAAATGATGATCAAATACTTCCAATTCTTTCATTGGGTGGATTAGGAGTTATTTCTGTATTATCAAATATCGTTCCAAATGATGTACATACTATGGTACAAAACTTCTTTGATGGTAAAAATGCAGAAGCTACAAAATTACAATTAGACTCACTTGCGTTAACTGCAGCACTATTTTGTGAAGTAAACCCTATACCAGTAAAAGCTGCTTGTAACATGATTGGATTTGATGCAGGTATACCTCGTTTACCATTAATCGAAATGAGTGATGCTGGAAAAGAAAGATTAAAAAAAGAATTAATTAATTATGGAGTTGATTTAAAATGATAAATGTTTTAATAAATGGAATCAATGGTAGAATGGGCCAAGAAGTTTTAAATGCTATTAAACATTCTGATAATTTTAATGTTTGCTGTGGTGTTGATAAGTTAAATGATATGGTAGATGTCCCTGTTTATACAGATATTAATTTAATTAAAGAAAAACCAGATATCATTATAGATTTTTCTATTCCAGAAGCAACTATGAATGTTTTAGAATATGCAAAGTTAAACTCAATTCCTGTTGTAATTGCAACAACTGGATTTTCTGAAGATCAACTATTAAAAATAAAAGATTATTCAAATTATATTCCAGTTTTTCGTTCTAGCAACATGTCATATGAAATTAATATAATGTCAGATATTGTTGCAAAACTAGCAGTCATATTAAGAGATTCAGATATAGAAATAGTTGAAACTCATCACAGAAATAAAGTTGATGCACCAAGTGGAACAGCATTGATACTAGCAAATAGCATTAACAATGCTCGTAATAATGAGCTAAATTATCAATATAATAGACATGATGTAAGACAAAAACGTCCTGATAATGAAATTGGAATTCATTCAATTCGTGGAGGAACAGAAGTTGGAAAACATTCAGTCTTATTCTTTGGGGAAAATGAAAGCTTTGAGATAACTCATACTGTTACATCAAGAAGTATTTTTGCTAAAGGTTCTTTAAAAGCTGCTGAGTTTTTAGTACAAAAAGAACCTGGTCTTTATAGTATGTCAGATTTAATGTAAGTAGTACAAAAAATATTAGAAATAATTTAAAAAATTAATAACAACAACAATAATAATAATAATTAAAGGAGAAAATATGGAATCAAAATTTAAGGTTGGTCAAAAAGTAAGAAGTGACCTTGGATACGAAGGAATAATTATTTGTATAACCCATCAAGAGCCTAAATACAATGACATGGGTGATTTAAGCGTTATAGGAGGCTTTCTATATACCCTTAGAACCCAAGATGGTGGTAGAGTTACTTTTATGGATGAATTTCTTGAGGAAGCTGATGATTTAGATATTTCTCCAATTACAGATGCTGATTCTAAACCACTATTTAAAAAAGGCGATAGAGTTAAATCTATAAGCTTTTCTAGAGGAAAAGTAGTTAGTATTATCGAAAATCGCGGATCAAGTGGTATGACTTTATATCAAGTTCAAGATATAAATGGAGAAACACATGAAATAGTTGAGAAACTATTAGAAGCAGATCCATTTAGAGGAATTATAAAATTCACACCTAATGGACCAGTTTCAACAGATCCTGATGATGATTTCGATTTATAATTATATATAACAAAACAAAAAGCAAGAGTTGTTTAAACTCTTGCTCTTTTATTATTTATTTTTTTGTTTATTTCTATTATTTTCTTATTTATTATTTTCTTATTTTTTGTCTTACATATTCATATAGAATAACACCTGTTGCTATTGATGCATTTAGGCTTTCAGCTTTTCCAAGCATAGGAATTATAACTTTTTTATCTGCCATTTCTAATACCGGTTTTGAAACGCCATTTGCTTCATTTCCAATTATAATAGCCTTTTTCTTATAGTCTATTTCATATATACTTTCTTCTGCTTCGAGTGAAGTTGCAACAATTTTAAATTTATTTTTCTTTATTTCTTTTAGAGTTTTAACCAAATCTTCAGACTCGATTACATTAACTCTAAAGATAGCTCCCATTGTTGATCTAACAACTTTTGGGTTAAATACATCTGCTGTTTCTTTTGTAACGACAATTTGTTTTAGATTCACACTGTCAGCTGTTCTAAGAATCGTTCCCAAATTACCTGGATCTTGAATACCATCTAAAACTAAAATAATATCTTCGCTATAATCGATCTTTTTACTTTTATTGGTTCTTTCAATAACTGCCATTATTCCCTGTGGGTTAACAACAGTTGTTAGATGTTCCATTATTTTTTTACTAACATAAATACAATCATATTTAGCAATTTCATATAAAAGCTTTTTATCTATACCATCACTTTGCAAACATTCTTCGCAAATAATAATTTTGACAATTTCAGCTTTTTCTTTAATTGCTTCTTCTATCATTTTAATTCCTTCAATGATATATTGGTTTGCTTCTTCCCTATTTTTCTTATCTTTTAATTTTCTTATTCCTTTAACTATTTCATTTTCTTTACTTGTAATTACTTGCATCTTTATCTCCACTTTCCTAAAAATTCTTTAATATTTTTTATAGTATCTTTCTCTGATGAATCATCATTTTTTAATGTGACATATGTTTCAACACCTGGTGAGAATCTGATTTTACTTCCATAATCATTTACTAATCTCATTATTATGTTTGTCTCTGTATCTGTTTCTTCTCCTTTTTCATCTATATAATTATCTTCTTTTTTATTAAATGTTCTTATAAATTCTTTATCAAAGTAGAACATTATTACACCCGGTTTTTGAACTATTTTTATTATACCCGCATTTCTTGCCAATATTTTTATTTTTGCAATTTCAATTAAATTCTCAACTTCTTTTGGCATGGTTCCAAATCTATCTGTTATTTCATCAATAACATCTTCTATATCCCCATCTTTTCTGCATAAAGCAATGTCTTGATAAACCTCAATTTTTTGTTTTCCGTCTTCAATGTAGCTTTCTGGAATATAACTTGAAATTTTTAAATCAATTTGAATATCTTGTTCTTCTTTAACAACTTCACCTTGCATTTCTTTTACAACTTCATCTAGTAATCTGCAATAAGTATCATATCCAACTTGTTCCATATGTCCATGCTGCATTTCTCCTAAAATGCTTCCAGCTCCTCTTATTTCCAAATCTCTCATTGCTATTTTAAAGCCAGAACCAAATTCAGTAAATTCTTTAATAGCTCTTAATCTTTTATCAGCAACTTCAGAAAGTAACTTTTCTCTTCTATATGTGATATATGCATATCCTTGTCTATCTGCTCTTCCTACCCTACCTCTAATTTGGTATAGCTGTGCTAGACCTAGTCTATCTGCATTTTCAACAATAATTGTATTTGCATTTGGTATATCAATTCCAGATTCTAGAATAGTAGTACACACTAATACATCAATATTGCCTTCTATGAAGTCTTTCATAATGTCTTCAATTTGATTACCTGTCATCTGTCCATGTGCATATGCTACTCTTGCTTCTGGTACAAGTTTAGATATCTCGTCTGTTTTCTTTATGATTCCTTCAACATTATTGAATAAATAAAATACCTGGCCCTTTCTTTCAATTTCTCTAGTTATTGCTTCTCTTACAACTTCTGTATCATATTCTAACACATAAGTTTGCACTGGCTTTCTGTTATGTGGTGGTTCATATATAACAGACATATCTCTAATTCCAACAATTGACATGTGCAATGTTCTTGGAATTGGTGTTGCAGTCATCGTTAATACATCGACATTTTCCTTTAATCTTTTAATTTGTTCTTTATCTTTTACTCCAAATCTATGCTCTTCATCAATAATAAGTAGTCCTAAATTCTTAAACTCTACATCTTTACTTAAGATTCTATGTGTTCCAATTACAACATCAATTTCTCCAAGCTTTAATTTCTTAACAATTTCCTCTTGTTGTTTTTTTGTTCTAAATCTATTTAATAGCTCAACTCTTACTGCATAGTTTTCCATTCTTTCTTTAAATTCTTCATATTGCTGGCTTGCAAGAATAGTTGTTGGAGCAAGATATGCTACTTGTTTTTGACTCATTACTGCTTTAAATGCTGCTCTTATTGCAACTTCTGTCTTTCCATATCCAACATCACCACAAAGTAATCTATCCATTGGCTGACTTTTTTCCATATCTGCTTTTACTTCTTCGATACATCTTAATTGATCATCTGTTTCTGTATATGGAAAATCATCTTCAAATTGTTTTTGCCATGGTGTATCTTGTTCAAAGGCAAATCCTACAGCATTTCTTCTTCTAGCATATAATTCTATTAAGTCTTTTGCAATTTCTCTTAAATTTGATTTAACTTTACTCTTTGTTCTTTCCCACTCTTTGCTTCCTAATCTATTAAGTGTTGGTGTTCTTTCTCCTCCACCAATGTATTTTCTAACATTGTCCAAGCTATCTGTTGGAACATATAAGATATCATCATTTCTATACTTTATCTTAATATAATCTTTTGTAATTTTACCAGTAGTAATGGTATTTACTCCAATATATTGTCCTATTCCATTTGCTCTATGCACAACATAGTCACCAGATGCTAAATCAGCAAATACAATTTTTTCACCCTTTTTAAAATCATCACTGCCTTTTTTTCTTTTCTTTTCAACAGCTAAAAATTTTTCACCAGTGATTACAAGTAAATTTAAATCATAATCTCTAAATCCAGATGATAATATTCCATCAGATATTATTACTTGATTTTCTTTAAATTCTTTTTTAATATCATGTTTAAATGCTGTTTGGCTATCATCTAGTGTCTTAATATACTGATATAATATTTTTTCTTGTTCTAATAATTTTCCAATCTTTTTACCACTGTTTTCATTTCCTGATAGAATGACAACTTTTGTGTTTTGATTTTCCGCTTCTTGAATATCTTTTATCAATATACTAATTTCATTCTTAAAGAAATGCATATCTCTATATTTAAAGTGATATATTTGATTTGCATGACTTTTAGATGATGTTTCTAAAACATCATCTTCTTCTAAATATATAACCTGTTTTTTATCTAATCGTGATATGTCTGATTTTTCTATATTTAATAAGCTATCTGGTACAAATCTTTCTTTTTCTATTAAAGATTTTACTAATTGTTGATTGTCTTGTAAGATATTTGCTTGTCTTTTTTCTATCTTATTTATATCATCAATCAATACAAGAAAATCTTTATCTATATAATCTAAAAAGTTTGATTTTCTTTCATAAAAGCTATTAAAGTATTTGTCAATTTTGCCAATATATTGTCCGTTTTTTATTTGTTCAATATCTTCTAAATTATATTCATCTCTTTTAGTAATTTTCTTTACTATTTTTTCCAATTCATCTGTTAATATAAACTCATTTGAAGGATAAATTGATATTTTTTCTAACATAGTAATTGATCTTTGAGAAGAAATACTAAATGTTCTAATAGAATCAACTTCATCTCCCCAGAACTCTACCCTTAGTCCTATAGTTTGACTAATACCAATATCTAAAATACCTCCACGAATGCTAAACATTCCTTTTCCTTCTACTAAATCTGTTCTTTCATATCCAAAAGATATTAAAGTTTGTTTTATTTCATCTAAATTATATTCTTTCCCAACTTTTAATTTTAATATATTTGAATATAAATCTTCTTTTGCAATCATTGTCTGCATAAGTGCTTCTACTGTAACGACAATAATTGCATTTTCAGCATCTTTATTTTCTTTTATTTCATATAACTTGTTTAATGTCTCTATTCTTTCATATGGTACATCTAAACTCTCTGTATCATAATCATATGCTGCAATTTCTCTTTTTGGAAATAACAAAACATTATCTGAAAAATATTTTAGATCTGAAGCAATTTTTTTAGCTTGTATTTCATTATAAGTAATAACTAATAAATTCTTATTAGCATACTCTTTTGTAGCTTCTATTAGCTGTATTTTTCCCATCACAGATAGACCCGAAATTTGAATCGGGCCTACTTGTTTTTTTATATTTAACATGTACTCGGAGAATTTTTTTGAATCTCCTAATAATCGTATTAAGCTATTCATTTTATGTCCTCAAATGTTTTTATGCTGTCTAATAAATATTGCTTTTACTCTACTATTATACCACTTTTAGCTTAGTTTAACAAGAAACTCTCATAAATTTATTCTTTCCAAACTGTACAACATGTTTTTCTTTTAGAGAAATAACCATGTTAATATCATTAACTGTTTGACTATCTACTTTTACACCATTTCCTTGTATCATTCTTTTTGCTTCACTCTTTGATGCTGCAAATCCAACGTGAACTAATAATTCACATATATTCATTTCTGGTTGATTTATGATCATTTCTTCAATGTTTTCAGTTGCATTTCCTTTTGCTCTAGTTAAGTACTCTTCTTTTACTTTCTCAAATTCATTAACATCATCATACATTTTTAAAAGCTCTTTTGCAAAAGTCATGTGTGCTTCTCTTATATCACCACTCATAATGCTATCAATCTCTTCTTTTGGAAGGTCTGTTGTAAGTTCAAAGTATTGTCTTAATACATTGTCTGGTATTTGCATTGATTTTCTGAATTTTTCAAATGGTGAATCTGCAATTCCTATATAGTTATCTAATGATTTGCTCATTTTCTCTTTTCCATCTAATCCTACTAACAATGGGAAAGTTATTACAACTTGGCTTTCTTGATCATAGTCTTTTTGCAGCTCTCTTCCAACTAATAAGTTAAATGTTTGATCTGTTCCACC
>JAEEGL013270878.1_pt1 | contig 13623 bp, 12 predicted proteins | sample 9134231 | NCBI WGS metagenome assembly JAEEGL01 (sample SAMN16246548, study PRJNA631951) | gut metagenome | biome: gut microbiome; feature: rumen; material: fiber-attached | host: Bos | place: Iran: Karaj | collected 2018-10
CGGTCTGCGCGGAGAAGCCTACGGTTCTCTTAAAGAGTTCGGCGTCTGCTATGGTCAGGTCGACCTGCTGCCCGGCAACGAGATCGATCTTGATGGCGTAAAAGCCGCTATCGGTCCAAAGACCAAAGTCGCGGCACTGCAGCGTTCACGCGGCTATACTTTCCGCAACGCACTGCGCATCGACCAGATTGAAGCGTGGGCTGCCGCCTGCAAATCCGTCAAGCCGGATATCATCTGTATGGTTGACAACTGCTACGGAGAGTTTACGGACACCAGGGAGCCGGTGCAGGTCGGCGCGGACATCATGGCCGGATCGCTTATCAAGAACCCCGGTGGGGGATTGGCGTTATCCGGCGGCTACATCGTCGGGAAAAAAGACCTTGTCGATAAGGTCGCTACGCGTGTCACGTCGCCAGGCATAGGAGGGGAATGCGGGCTCACCTTCGGACAGACACGTACGATGTTCCAGGGGCTCTTCCTCGCACCGCGGGTCACGAACGGCGCTGTGAAGGGGGCGGCGCTCTGCGCTGCGGTCTTCGGCGGGCTTGGTTACGAGGTCTGTCCGGGTCCCTTCGAGGCTCGCAACGATATCGTTGAGGCTGTCAAGCTTGGCAGTCCGGAGGCAGTCTGCGCCTTCTGCGAAGGCGTACAGGCAGCGGCTCCCATCGATGCCTATGTCAAGCCCATCCCATGGGAGATGCCTGGCTACACGGATCAGATCATCATGGCTGCCGGAGCCTTTGTTGGCGGATCCTCGATCGAACTATCCGCTGATGCGCCGATGCGCGAACCTTACGTCGTTTACTTCCAGGGCGGAATCACCTACGAGCATGCGAAATTCGGTGTCATCAAGGCTTTGCAGCAGATGAAGGACAAGGGTCTGCTCAGGAGCTGATATCCTAAGCAGGGGACGGAACAGTATGAACAAACAGGAGATCTACGAACTGCTGGACAGGCTCAGTATATGGCATGAGATCACGGAGCACCCGGCAGTCTATAACATGGAGGAAGTAGCGGCATTGCAGCTGCCGCATCCTGAAGCTGACGCCAAGAACCTTTTTCTGCGTGATCGGAAAAAACGTCATTACTATATGCTCACGGTAAAAGGTGAGAAAAGGGTGGATCTGAAAGACTTTGCCGCCTGTATCGGTGAAAAGCAGCTCGGCTTTGCCTCCGAAGACGACCTTTCTTCTATACTCGGCCTCATCGCAGGTGCCGTCACGCCTCTCGGGCTTCTGAACGATCCCGAGAACCGGGTTATACTGTATCTTGACGAATCCCTGCTGGATCCCCCCGGTCTTATCGGCATTCATCCCAATGACAACACGGCTACTGTCTGGATGCGCACTTCTGATCTGCTTGAACTGTTGCGCGGTATGGGTTGTCATGTGGCCGTTGTGTCGCTTTAGTATTTGACCGCAAACTTTTTTGCGTTTTGCTGTTTTCAACCTGTCTTTTTCGATATATACTATCGATGGACAGGTTTTTTATGGATAGGCAAAGGCTTTTCGAACTGAATGAGCAGGCTTCACGGAAGATCCGCATGACACGCGTAAGCATCTTCCATTATTTCCGTCTGGGTTACCGCTCGCTTCTTTTCCTGACGTTGCTCGGGTTTTATATCAGCAACAGGCTCCTCAAGTCGGACAGGGTCATCCATATCATCGAACGTCAGCCCGCAGCCATCGCAGTCGTCTGCACGCTTTTTACGGTCGAGATGATCTTCCGCTTTTTCCCGAATCCTTTCGAAAGCCCGGGATGCCAGAAGCAGTTTGCCCGCAACTATGTAAAGACAGGCCGTACGGATATCGTCATACACGACAACAATGCCGTCGTGCTGGTGCTGCTTGTCTGGATCTGCTTCAATGCGGCTTTCGGTGCTCTTTATATCACCGGGATCATCGATGACGATGTCATGCTGCTTTTAAGCTGTGCTTACTCAGTCTGCGATATGATCTGCATTCTCTTCTTCTGTCCATTCCAGACCTGGTTTCTCAAGAATAAATGCTGCAGCAGCTGCCGCATCTACAACTGGGACTATGCCATGATGTTCACGCCGCTGTTCTTCGTGGCCAAGCCTTATACCTGGTCGCTGCTGGCCCTGTCTGTCGCGCTTCTCGTGCGCTGGGAGATCACGTTCTATCGGCATCCGGAGCGCTTTTCTGAAAATACTAACGACTTTCTGCGCTGTGCAAACTGCTCGGAAAAACTCTGTTCCCATAAAAAACAGCTAAAGCGTCTTTGGGCACAGCTGGCGGACTTTAGCTCAAAGCGTCTCAAACAGCTGCAGAAATAATAAGGACGGGTGCTTACTGCCGTTTCCCGTCCACTATAGTTCAGTTATCAGGATCGAATTTTTCAAAGATGGGTATGGCCCCGCGCGCCTCAGCGTCTGCGAGGTCTTTTTTACTGCGTATCGTCCAGTTCACCTCCGTAAGCCCCAGTCGGTCTACGGCGCGGCGGACAGAACGCATCTGATGATGTTCGTATTTGCAGGCAATGAAATCGGGACGTGTCAGGATGTTATAGGCGAGATCACTGAATACTGCCTGCTGGATGCGGGTAAGACTGCCTTTCTCCTGTCGAAAGTTCAGGACGAGCTGTCCGCGTACATACTGCGGACGAAGCTTTCTGATGTCTGCAACGACTCTTGGATCGAAAGATTCCACACAAAAGACGCCTTTATAGCTGTCGAGGCGTTGGCAGACAGCCTCTGCCAGCGCCGCATGGTCATCCCGATAGCTTTTCAGTTCTATGATGACGGGCGCTTTTCCTTCGAATACGGACAGGACTTCGTCAAAGAGCGGCACCTTCTCCTGTGTCCCCTCGAGGGTTAACCTTGAAAGAGCGGCCATATCGAGATCCTCCAGTATTCCTGTTTCTCCCGTACAACGCGCTATATCGCTGTCGTGGAAGACAGCAAGCGTGCCATCTCTTAGCAAATGCACATCAAATTCGGCACCCCAGCCGCGTTCGACGGCACGCTTGAAAGCGGGCAGCGAATTCTCCGGAACGGTCGGTTTATCGTGGTAGCCCCGATGCGCATAGCGCCATTTTTTCAGTTCTTCCAAAAGCGGATGGCCGGTCCGGCCACGCAGCATGACATTAGGCACCATCAGTCTTCCATCTCCTCAAAGGCCTTAAGACCTTTCTTTTCTTCCGGTCTGCTGTCTCCGTGGCGCACGAAAAGCATGGTCACAAAGCTTAATGCCACGAAAAGGCCAGCGTAGGGGAAGAGTATCTTGTAGCTTATATTTCTCATCAGCGTGCCGGCCAAGATAGGGGTCACGATCTGCGCCGCCATGGACGCCGTGTAATAGTAGCCAGTGAATCGGCCGATGTCCGAGCCGCGGCACATCTCGACGACCATCGGGAGAGAGTTGACATTGATGGCAGCCCACGCCAGGCCGACGAGCGCAAAAACGATGAACATGACGACATTAATCGAGCTGTAGGTCGTCGTCAGCAGGTAACCGAGGAAGAAGCAGATTGCCAGCAGCACCACGCCGCCCATGATGGTCTTTTTACGCCCAATTTTTGATGCGAGCGAACCGATTGGAATATAAGAGATGATCGCGCCTCCTGTGGCGATCAGCAGGCATGTGGAGGCGCCGCCGAGCGCCTGACCCATCACCTGACTTACGTAGGTCGTGAACCAAGTCGTGACACCATTGTAACCTGTGAACCACAGCGCTATAGAAGCAAGCAGAAAGATAAGGCTGCGCCGGACAGCAGGCGGCAGGATCTCATGACCCGATCCGTCGTCCTCTGCGAGATTCCATTCCGGATGTTGTGCTTCAAGTTCCTTGTTTTCTTCGGTCAGCTTCGGCTCACGGATCGTGATGAAAAGGATGCCTACGGATACGAACATGATAGACGATACGACGATAAACAGCGGCCTGTAGTCAACGTGGGCAAGCCCCTGAACCTTCGTGTTCGGATAAAGTATGGCAGCGACGCCCAAATAGAGGATGCCTCCCACTGCGCCCATCAGATTGATGATGGCATTGGCTCTGGACCGCAGCGGTTTAGGAGTGACGTCGGGCATCAGGGCAACCGCCGGCGAGCGGTAGGTACCCATCGCGACAAGCAGCAGTCCTAGTACGATGACGAAGGATGCCATTTTAAAAGTGGAAGGGGAAGCATAATAGCCGTTGTCGAGCAGCGGAAGCACGTTGAGGAGCACGATTGCGCAGCCGGTCCCGAACAGGATATAGGGCATGCGTTTTCCGATCCGGGTGCCGGTCCTATCTGAAAGACCTCCAAAGAAAGGCAGCAGGAAAAGGGCGAGAATATTGTCCGCAGCCATGATCGCGCCTGAGAAGGTCTCGTTAAGATGGAAAGTGTTGGTGAGGATGAGCGGCACCACGTTGTCGTACATCTGCCAGAAGGCGCAGATCGACAGGAAGGCAAGCCCGACCAGGACGGTGCGTTTGTTGTTCAGCTTCATGCGGCGTCTCCTTTGGATCATTTAAGAGAATTCTAATTTACGATATTATATCATAGTTTGCTTTGAGCCGCCGTCTGAAAACGGTTTGCAAAAAATAAGCCTGTAGCGTAAGATGATAAAAACAAACAATAACTAGACTCTGTCTTAGGAGGATTCATATGTATTGTCAGGAATGCGGCAGAAAAGTGCCGGACGACGCCAAGTTCTGCTTTTTCTGCGGAACAGCTATCAAAGCTCCGGCAGAAGATCTTCAGCCCGTCGCAGATGAGCCATTGGAGGCATCTGCGGTTGCAGAATCCGCTGCTGAAGAGCCAGCAAAGGATGTTGCGGCAGAAGCTTTAAATATTGCTGAAGAGGAGACGGCTCAAGCCGTATCGGAAGAGGCTCTATCCGTGGCGGAAGAGCTTGAAGCGGTACCTCAGGAGGTCGTACAAAGCATTACGGAAGAGCCCTTAACGATCGCGGATGAAGTAGCTGAAACCGTCGCTGAAGACGTTAAGGCTATTGGGGCAGAGGCTGATCCTGGTACAGCCGAGATGACGGAAGCTGCTGCAGATGCGGTTGGGAACATCATCGATGATGATGTCACATCCATGGAAGAAGCCGTTGATACTGCTGAGGCTATTTCAACTGAGATCCCGGATGCTGTTGTGGAAGATTTTGCTGAAACCGAGTCGGAGATGGCTCCGAAAGCTGCGGAGTTATCAGTCGGAAGTGACCCGGAACAGGCACCAGAATCCGCTGTAGTCCCTCCGGCGTTCACGGTCCCGCCTATGGCTGCTGCCATGGAGGAAGCGCCGCACAAAAAGAGCAAGCTTCCGCTGGTTCTTATTATTGCACTGCTTGTTCTCGCAGGCCTTATCGGGTATTTTGTGATCTATAATTCTCCCGGTAATAAGATCAAGCGCGGGATTGCGAAGGCTGAAGCCCTCTGCGCTGCTGAGGATCACAAAAGCGCAGCCGACGTTTATCGCTCGCTGTTGCAAATCAGACCGGGAGATTCCGATCTTGCCTTGGCGCTGTCGGAAGAGTATATCAGCATGGCGGATCAAGCGCTTACCTCAAATGATCAGGAGAATGCGATTGTTTATTATCGGAACGCACTTAACTCGGCAGTTGAGGCAGATGACACCGCAGTCAAAGACAATGTTACCGATGAGATCCTCAAAAAACTGATGGCTTACATCGATGATCTTGCTGGCAAGGGAGAATACAGCGAGGCTGTCAGAACATGCAACTTATTCAAAGATCTTCTTCCGGGCAAGTCGGATACTTTCGAAGACCGTTCCGATAGCGTACTTTACACCTGGGCTGACGAGATTCTTTCCCGTGCAGATGACGATGAGGTTTCAGCCTTCTTTGATGAATTGGGAGACATGGAACAGGATGGAATCATCAGGGAGATCCCTGATGATATCTACAGTGATCTGCTCGTTTTCATGCAGGACGTGGAAGACCGCAGACGCTTTGAAGAGTATGCGGAGAGTATAGCTGCATTCCTTGATCCGCTCTTTGACGGCGAAGACGAAGTCAGCCGTGATAAAGCCTTCGACAGTTTCACTTACGATCTCGATCCGGAAGGCTCTTATGCTGACGTCGTGTACTGGCTGCTCGACCAGACCGATGAGATGCCCGTCATCACGACGCTCAAAGGGACCGACCGCAAACTCGGCATCTATTATCATGACGATTATAATGACGGCGGCTACTATCTCTATTATGGAGACTATGATGGAGATGTGCGCAGCGGTAAGGGGATATGGCTGTTTACGGAGGGCGACAAGACTGACAGCAGCTATACCCGTTATTATGCCCTGTGCGACTGGGTCGATGATCTGCCAAACGGCAATTCTTTCGAATACAGCGATATCTTAAGTTACAACAGTTCAGAACCTACAGTCCGCGCCGTAACAACTACGGTAAAAGGGGGACTTTACGAAGGATCGGTTGAATACGACTATCGTGAAAAAGGCATCAAACTGTACGGCCAGTATACCGATGGTCATCCGGAAGTGCTCGACTACGAGACTCCGAACGGAGACACTGCCTACGTGATTGCCTACAGCGAGGATAAAAATGCCTGGCTCACCAACATGTGGGGCTCAATCGCCACGTCTGGCATCAGAGGCATTGATTAGTGTGACTCAATAAAAGCAAAGACCGTTCGGTAATACTTCTCCGGATCTTTATAGGAGCTCTGTGCGTGACCGGCTCCCGGCACCTGCAGCAGCTCCTTTTCTGATGCGCAGGCCTCGTAGATTCGGCTGCTCATAACGGGTGGGACGAAGCGGTCTTCCATGCCGTGAATGATCAGCGTCGGGACGCTGCTGCGACCGATGGCTTCAAGCGCGGAAGCTCTGTTGATATCGTAACCGCCACGTGCCAGCAAGCACAGACGCGAGGCTGTCGTTATCCCGATATCCGGCAGGCTAGTCCAGTCCTTCAGTTGCTTTCGGAAGATGCTCCGCACATCGGTATAGCCACAGTCCGCAACGACACATACAACGTTCTCCGGCAGTTCTTCCATGCCGCTCATCATCAGCGCGCAGGAAGCGCCCATCGATTCGCCGTGGAGCACGATGCGAGCGTCAGGATCGTGCTTTAGGATGACTCCGAGCCAGAGCAGATTGTCATAGCTGTCTGTATAGCCCATGCCGATGAAATCGCCTTCCGAAGCGCCCTGACATCGCATATCTGGGCAGAGAATGTTATAGCCATGATTCCAGTAATGGACGGCGTAATGGTACATTTCTTCCTTCCAGCCCGTATAGCCATGCAGCAGCACTGCCCAGCGGTGTTCCTGTCTGTCCGGCTGGCGGAAGATGGCTGCGACGAGACGGAAACCTTCCTCATTCACAAGAGTCTCCGTATTCGGCGGGTTTTCAGCAAGCCAGGTTTTGGTCTCAGCTGATGCCAGTCTGGTATTCTCTGTGATATCGTCCGTGTAGATCATCTGTGAGTAACTCTCTTCGGTGATCTTCTCGAAAGCGTCCAGTCTCCTCATGAAAGAGGGGACGAGGGCGGCACTGACGATCAAGTTGCCGATAACAGCGTAAAACAGGAGGATAAGGATAACAAGGATAACGATAATACGGCGCCATATGGCGCGTTTTGCCGCAGATAGTTTTATCATATCATTATTATACACTGAGGTTCTTTTTAGGGACAGTAGTCTTTTGGCCCTGTACATACTTTTGAACAGATACCTACATATAATAGGCATTGTAGTAATCAGGATAACAAAAAGAACAAATGTTTGAAATAATGCTTGACAGATGAACACTTGTTCTGCTAAGATGTTATCACCTTAGAACAAATGTTCAAAGAGGAGGTAAGACCATGTTCAGCAGATACAGAATAAAGAATAAACTCAGGTTTACGGCATTTATGTCGGCTTTCATACTTATCGTCGTATGCGCTTCCAGTGCATTTCTCGGATTCAGCTCAGCGGCAGCGTCCGATGCGGATCGTTATGTCGAGGTCCGCGTTTCTTACGGAGATACGCTCTGGAGTCTGGCGCGTCAGTACGGCCCAGACAAAGCTGATATCCGTGGCACCATTTATGATATCTGCCGTATCAATAATGTTACGGCCGATACGCTGCAAGCTGGTCAGCATATCGTGATTCCAACAAAGTAGATCAGCATTGTAATTCTTGATATATCCAGACACTGTGGGCGGGGCGTCAAAAGGCGTTCCGCCCGCGGTGTCTGTGCCTCAAAACGGCTGTTCTGAAAAAATACGCATAATTCTGTCGATATAGTTATCGACGGATCAAAAAAAATCGCTTAAAACGGCGATTTTGGCTTCATTGCTTACAAACGTTGAAATTTCAACGTTTTCCGGCGTTCTTGCATCTAGAACTGACAAAATGATACAATATGATCAGTAAAAAGAGCTTTGCAGGGCCGATTATGGCTGAAACAGGCAGTGTAAGATGGCAGACAAGACATACAGGGTCTACATACTGCGATGTGCGGATGGAAGTTTGTACACGGGTATTACGAACGATATCGAAAAAAGGCTCAGGGCGCATAACAACGGTACAGCTGCCAGATACACGCGTGGTCGCGGACCTGTGGAACTTGTCTATACGGAAACGGTTACTGACAAACCGGCAGCGCTTAGAAGAGAATTGCAGATCAAAGCTCTCACAAGAGAACAGAAACTGCAGCTGATACAACATACTGATCAAATCATAGATAACAAGCCATAAATGCTTCAATGCCTTGAAATGACAATTTTGGGGCGTTTTCTGATTAGGGCTCTTCTACCGGCCTTATGGCCACTAACTATTCCCAAAATTGATATTTTAGGAATAGTTATGAAAATACCCCGCTGCCGGATCAACCGACGATTCTCCTCCTTCCAAAAACAGAATGAGGCCAATGATGAACCTCATTTTGTTATGGCTTTGGTTTTGGCGCTGATGTTTATGCTTCGCCGCCGTCTTATTCTGTTTCTGTTACTGTCGGCGTCAGTTTTTCCAGCAGTGAGACGAGCTGTTCTTTTTCTTCTGCGCTAAGGCATGCGAACGCCTTGCTGAAATGCGCCTGCCTTTCGTCCGCGATCTCGGCGGCTCTGGCTTCACCCAGCTCTGTCAGCCGGATCAGCGTGGCACGCTTGTCGTTCGGGTCTACAGTACGTACGATATATCCGTCGCTCTGCAGCTTGGAAATCAGCTCCGACACCGATGACGGATTGATCTTAAGCTCTTCAACCAGTTCTTTCTGATGAACGCCCTCATCGTGTCCCGCGATGAGATCTAGCAGACGCTCCCGCATAAAACCGGAATGAGGGCCTCTGCCAGGACCGCAGGGTCTCATCCCTTGGTGATGACAGTAGATCGTCTCCCCATGAGGACCGCGATCTTCCATGGGCTCACGGCCCCGGCGTCCATCCATGGGACCGTGCCCTCTTCTGCTGCCGGTTTCCATGGTCCCTCGGCCGTTGTTCATCATCGACTTTCTCAGAAGGTGCGGTGTTCTCATCAGCAATACGAATAATCTTTCATCTAGACTCTGTGACATATTATCCCCCTTTTGAAGATGTGAGTCGGATCTCACATGAGCAATAATTGTTTGGTACCGAAACAAAAATAGCACCATACAGAGGTGCCGTCAAGATATTTCGGTACCAAATTAATGTGAAGGTTTCGTGAAGACTATTGAGAACGTGTCGGCTCGCGGAGGCTTTCTTCCCGGTCGGAACCCCGCACCAGCCGTTTGTAGGTCAGGAACAGGAAGACCGCGACCAGCATGCAGAGCAGCGAATTCAGGTGCCAGGCCTGTTTGTATGTAATGTAGCCAAGCAGAAAGCCGAACAGCGGATTCGAGACCGCGCGGCCGAGCGAGCGCGACGTCTCATAGAGCGCCTGACATCTGGCAACATGACTGAGCGGTGAATTCTCCGCGATGAAAGCGCCGCTTTCGGTAGAGATCAGTATCTCACCGACCGACCAGATCACAACGAAAACAAGCACCATGGACGGTCGTTTCAGCCAGGCGTAGGAACCGAAACCGACGACGTAAAACATGGCGCCGATGATCATTTTCCGATACTGATGGATCTTTTTGAAGAGCGACGATACGAGTGGCGTAATGAAAACGACGCACAGTCCGTTGACGGTCCACAGCAGGCCTGCGTAATGGGAAGCGGTCTCCAGACCGAAGTAGTCCGCCATCTGCAGGTTGAGGACGAAATTGACCATCTGATAACAAATCGTCATGATGATCAGCGCAATGAAGAAGCGAAGCAGAAGCGGTCTCTCCCAGAGAACGGAAAAGACGCTCCTGCCCTTTTCTCCGGAGATCTTATCTTCCGAAGGAGCGCCCTTTTCCAGTCGTGCCACGGCGGGATCGTAGCTGTCCCGGGTAAACAGAAAGATCACGGCAAGCGCCAGAATCACGACGGACGCCTGGGTGCGGAAGATCCATGGAAGATGATTGTAAAAGAGCATACCGGCGATGGCCGGGCCGACGGAAATACCGAGGTTGCCCGACAGATAGAGCAGCGAAAAGCCCTCGCGTCTGCCGGTACCGCGCAGCGCGTCAGCCAGCATGGCCGTGATGCCGGGATAGGAAGCTCCGGAAAAAAAGCTGTTCAGCAGAAGAAACGGTATGACGTAAAGCGTCCGGCAGAGCACGGAAGCGAAACAGTTGCTGACGAAGAGCATCATAAGCATCGTGAGCGAAACACGCTTGCGGCCGTAAAAATCGGCCAAACGGCCGCCGAGCATGCTCGCCAGCACAGTCAGGACTGATTGACAGGAAACGAAAAGACCTGCCGTGATCTCGGCAAGGCAGAGCACATTGCGATACAGCAGCGGCGATACAGCGTAGCTCATGACGCTGATATCCATAATGAGCTTGCATAGACAAAGGATGTAGACCTGTCGGGGCAGGCCTCTGTATTGATTGATGTAGTTCAAGGGTCTGTTTATCCGGCTGAGGTTGAAATCTGATTTCTTATAGAAGGCCCCAGTTCTCGTCTGACGGAGACGAAAGCCGGGGTCTTGTCAGTTCGACGAAGTTAATATGATTGACGAGAATATTTTCTTGTTAATCAATTATCAAGTATACTTTAAGCCTGAGCCTTCAGCCACGCCAGAGCGCCGGCAACGTAAGCCGTGACACCGTTGGGGAAAGCGTCTTCGTTGAAGATGATCTTAGGATTGTGCTGCGGCATCGCTTCTCCCTCTTCGGGCTGAGCGCCGAGCAGGAAGAAGCCGGAAGGAAGGATGCCCGTGATAAAGCCGAAGTCTTCTGTCCCGGTGAAGGGAGCGGCCTTATCGTTGATCCATTCTGTTCCGAGTACAGCCTTGACGCCCTCTCCCAAGATCTCCATCGTCTCGTCGTCCGTATAGACAGGCGGTACGTTGGCAAACCAGTCGTTGCGTGCCTCCGCCCGGAAAGTGGCAGCTGTTTCCTTGGCGACTTCCTGCATACGCTGGCACATGAAGTTGCGTACCTTGGGATCGTAGCTGCGGATTGTTCCGCGGATCAGGGCTTCGGAAGGTATGATATTGTTGATCGTACCAGACTGGATGCAGCCGACCGTCATGACGGCAAAGTCGTCCGGCGCGACCTCGCGGGCCAGGATAGTATTAAGATTGACCACGATGTGGGCCGCGATGTTGACCGGATCGATGGCGGTATTCGGCTGAGAGCCGTGTCCGCCTTTACCTGTGACCGTAATATTGAAGGAATCGCAGGAAGCGAACATGGGTCCTTTCGCATAGCAGACCTGTCCGCATGGAAGAGCTGCTATGGTATGCACGCCGAAAGCCGCGTCCACATGCGGATTCTCAAGGATGCCGGCCTTGTAGAGGGCTTCGGCGCCCGTCCCGAATTCTTCGGAAGGCTGGAACATCAGCTTGATTGTGCCGGGGATCTCATCCTCCATTTCCTTGAGGATCTTGGCTGCGCCCAGCAGCATGGCCGTATGGGTATCGTGACCGCAGGTATGAGCTTTATCGTCGCATGCGGCGGCAAAAGGAAGCCCGCTCTCCTCTTTCATCGGAAGAGCGTCCATGTCCGCGCGGATCAGGATGCACTTTCCGGGTCTCTTTCCTCCGACCAGCGCGGTAACGCCGCACTGACCGATGTCCTGAGGCTCGTAGCCCATCTCACGGAGACGTTTCTTTACGTAAGCTGACGTTTCGGGCAGATCGAAGCTAAGCTCTGGGTGTTGATGCAGATAGCGGCGGTCTGCCACTACTTCGCTTTGCAGTTCGCGTGCTCTTTTGAGGATATCCATGGGTCCCCTCCTCTACTGATGTGCTTTGAGCCAACCGATCGCGCCGCTGACATAGGCGGCCACGCCGTTTGGGAAAACGTCTTCGTTGAAACGGATCTTGGCGTTGTGCTGCGGATACTGAGCATAATCCGCGGGAGCAGCGCCGAGGACGAAGAAGGTCGAGGGTACTTCGTTCGTGATGTAGCCGAAGTCTTCGGAACCCGAGATCGGCGGGAGCGTTCCGTCGACCTTGTCCGCACCGACAACGTCTGCCACGCAGTCAGCGATCTGCTTGGCGGTGTCGGCGTCTGTTATGACGGCGCCTGTCTGGCTTGGGAAGCTGACGATGGCTTCGGCCCGGAAGGTTTTCGCAGTGCCCTCAACGATCTCGACAAGGCGTTTCTTCATGAACGCCCGCACCTCATTGTCAAAGGTGCGGATGGTGCCGGAAAGGAAGGCGTTATCCGGAATGATATTGAATTTGGTGCCAGACTGGAAGCAGCCAATCGTGAGCACGCCGGTATCGGACGGCGAGATCTCGCGGGCGTTGATAGTCTGAAGCGCCGTGACGATATGCGAGCCGATGACGACCGGATCGATCGCGGTATGAGGATGAGCGCCATGGCCGCCGTGGCCCCTGACGTTGATTTCGAAAATGTCGCAGGAGGCAAACATAGGCCCGACCGCGTAGAGTAGTTTGCCTGCAGGCATGATCGCGAACACGTGGACACCAAAGGAGGCGTCGACCTTAGGATCATCTAGGACGCCCGCTTTCAGCATGCTCTCCGCGCCTGTACAGAGTTCTTCGGCAGGCTGGAACATCAGCTTGACGGTACCGGGGATCTCGTCCTCCATCTCCTTGAGTATCTTGGCTGCTCCCAGCAGCATGGCCGTATGGGTATCGTGACCGCAGGCATGCATTTTGCCTGGATTGCAGGAGGCAAAGTCCACTCCGCTCTCTTCCTCTACGGGCAGAGCGTCCATATCGGCGCGGATCAGAATGCATTTGCCCGGCTTTTTGCCTCCTGCCAGCGCGACGACGCCGTGATCTCCGCAGTCTTTGGGCGCATAGCCCATTGCAGTGAGTTTTTCTTTGACGAAACGGACGGTATTATCAAGATCGTGACCAAGCTCGGGATTCTGATGCAGGTATCTGCGGTTGGCGATGACTTCTTCGTTGATTTCCTGAGCTCTTTTCAAAATATCCATATTCTCTTACCTCCTGTAAATCTTTTATTGTTTCAGGCTATGGGCCATCTTGGGAGACCGGAGCCTGTTATGACCTTATGCTTTTCGCGGTATGAAGAAGCCTGTCAAACAAGGCCTCGCAGCCCTCGCTGATATCTTGGAAGGCCCGTTCGAAATCCCTTGTATACCAGGGATCGGAAACGTCGCGCGGTTTTTCCGTATAGTCCATGAGGAGCGAGAACTTTTCC
>JAEEGL014891035.1_pt1 | contig 13623 bp, 10 predicted proteins | sample 9134231 | NCBI WGS metagenome assembly JAEEGL01 (sample SAMN16246548, study PRJNA631951) | gut metagenome | biome: gut microbiome; feature: rumen; material: fiber-attached | host: Bos | place: Iran: Karaj | collected 2018-10
AAAGGTTAAATGCATTGATTTCTTTTTTGAGAGGTGAGTTCCCTGTCATTGTTGGCGATGGACAAATGTGGTTTGATAAATCGGTTAATTCTAGATTGAATGACGATACAGTTAAACAACAAGAACCTAAAATGGAGCGTTGTCTCTGTGAAGATTTTTTAGATTATGAGGTTCCTATTATAATTGCGGATGCTGATGATAGCAAGATAGATGAAATATTTCGCAGAATCAATTCTTCAGGGCAAAAACTATCCAATCAAGAGATTCGGCAATCAAGTTCGTGCGATTCTTTTGCTGATTTAGTTCGTATTGCTTCAAGTGAACTTCGAGGAGAGCATTCGTATGATGATATGATACTTTTATCAGATATGCCCAAAATAAGCATAGGAAATAGAGGGCTAGATTATGGAATTAATATGAATGAAGTTTTTTGGAGACGACACGATATTATTACGGAAAAGAACATGAGGAAATCTATAGATGAAGAATTAATGGCAAAGGTAATAATTGAGGTCATTTCTAAGAGCACAATTAATCCGAATCAAAAAGATTTGACCAAAGCATATACAGTTGGAAGCGGAGAGAATAGAGAACTTTGTAAAGCAATTGAAAAGTATGGAAAAATAAAGTTTGTTGATGATGTAAAAGAAATAATGGATAAAATAGATGAGCATATCTTGAAAGAAAATTCGTCATTTTCAAAATGGTGTTATATGAGTAGTAAAAACGGAAATGTATCCGGGAAGAATGATTTGTTTAGACTCCTTCTTGTCAGTTTAGTAGAATTGAAGCAAGAAGGATATGAAATAGATGCTGATTCTAGATTTGTTGAATTTTTAAAAGATATTGGTAACGGCAGTTTATTAAGTTTTCAGAATTGTGATGTAAATAAGGTTAAATGGAGTGAGTTAAAAGAAACAACTAAGACTAGACTAAGAGATATTCTTTCATATAGTTTTGATAGGAAAACAGACGATGATATAGAAATTGAAAGCCGATTAAAAGAGAGCACTCTTGAGCAACAGATGACAGAATTTAAACTTGGAATAGTAGAACTGAAAAGTACTGCGAATAAGTCTATCTCGTCGAAAATTGAAGAAATAGTCAAAACTTTGACTGCTATGAGAAACACTAATAATGCAAAAGAAGGTATGGTTATTGTCGGAATTGCAGATGGTTATAGACAGGCAGAATTTTGGAAAAGAATATATGGTGTCTCATTTTCTATTGTTGAGCAACATCCAATTGTGGGAGTCGAAAAAGAGGCATTAAGTGTATATGGAGATTTGGATTCTTATGTTCAAGCGGTTAAAGATTGTATAAAAAATCAACCTATAAGTAAAAAAATGCGTGATGAAATACTGCAAAACTATCGTTTATGTTATTTTTCATCGGCAAGAAAACAACTATTACTTTTTAAGTGCAAATCACATCCTGATGAACGTGAGAAATATGATGGTGTGGTGTATGTAAGAAATGGAAATTCAACGGAAAAATATTGATTGTTGGTATGATTATGAAAAATGTGTAGGATACTCATAGTAAAACCAATATGAAGAGTGAATATGTAAAAGGTGAAATAGCATCTACATATTTGGCGGTAATATAATCAATGAATTCAAGAAATATCTCCAGCAAAACTATAAAAAGTCTTTATGCTCATTCTGGAAATATATGTGCATTTCCTGGATGCAACCAAGTGTTAGCATACAGCGAGGGTATAGTTCTTAGCAATATATGTCATATTTATGGATTAAACCCCTGTAGTGCAAGATATGACGAGACGAAAGACGCCGAATTATTAAACTCTGAGAAAAACTTAGTATTATTGTGCCTAAGTATCATATTTGAAATCTACATAAACCAATTAATAAGACAAGGAAATTATGAACATCCTTCCTTTATGTGGAAAAAGTAATAGCGGTAAAAATTCAGCCATCAAATTCGCTGTAAAGTTCTTGCTGGAGCATGATTCTACATCGATTATTTATACATCATGTTTCCGCAGAGCAGATGAATCACAGAAATATGATAAGCAGCGCTTAATCTCATTTGTTGATGAAAGCATTGAGACCGGTCTGGATGCTGATATAAACATTAGCCTTATTATTTTGAAATACAATGACAAAATCATTGGTTTTACTACATACGGTGATAGTTTTTCAGATATAGAAAAGGTGTTTTTACGTGCAATTTCTCTTACCCAAAATAAAATGGATATTTTCGTCTGCGCGAGACATGAGAAAAATAATATTTTAGACGAGTTTAAGGCGCTTACAAACAATCCTAAGGTTCTTGAATCGGTCATTAGTGATAGGTCCAGATTCAATGATAGACTTATATGGGAAGATGAAAATAAACTAAAAGGTGAAAAACTTGCTAACCGGATTATAAATTATATGGAGTAATAGACGGTTGGGCGTAAGCCCTCAATCATGAGTACAACCAATCAAAATCCCCATATTTCTGCGGGGATTAAGATAGATTATTGATCCTTGTAAAGTTAAGATTTTTTATACATGCTGGGACATTTTTTTGAACCCTTTTTGACCAGGGCATGAGATCATCCAGAAAGCGAAGATTTTTATCTTCAATGTGCTTCGGGATTTCTGTCAGAAGTAACTCAAAGTACTAGTAGGTGTTCAGCTGGTTTGCTTTTGCTGTTTCAACGAGGCTGTAAAGAACTGCGCTGGCCTTGGCTCCCTTATCGGATTCGATAATAACGAAGTTCTTGCGGCCAAGCGTGAAAGGCCTTATTGCCTGCTCGCTTGTTTATGCGAATGTTCGGATAAACAAGCGAGCAATCCATAAGAGGTTTCTGTATCGGCAAGAAAAACTTTGTTATGATTGATACCATATCCGGAGAAAAAGCCAGTGCTATCATATACAGTCTGGTTGAAACGGCAAAAGCGAATAACCTGAATGTATATGAATACTTCAAACATATCCTTACGGCAATACCGGATCATATGGATGACAGCAATACGGATTTCTGCGAAATGCTTCTTCCATGGTCGGATGAATTACCGAAGGAATGTCATAAACAAAAATAATCCGCCGCCGCAAGGCGGCTATGATTAAAGGCGGTACCCACTATGTACCGTTTACGAAATAAACTCAAATTTCTTGTGTTTATTAAGGAAAAAAAAGAATTTCAAATTTATATAATATAGAAAAATGTTGGCATATATGGTAGAGTAGTGGTGTTTATTAATGAATAATGCTTTTTTAGGAGAATGTTTTACAATGAATTATCAGGAAGAAAATGAAGTTTCAATTAATTTAGCGGATATGTTTGCATATATACTGCACCACTGGAAACTAATACTTATTATGAGCATAGCACTTATGATGATCGTTGGCGGATTAATGTCATACAGGGATTATGTGGGAATACAAAGTAAGTATAAGGATGAGACATATGATTCTATGACTAAGGATCTTACTGATACTCAGATAGAAACTATAGAACAGTTTTATAATAGATATTTGAATTATCAGGCGAGAATGAAGGATAATCAGTTTTATATTGACAACAGTGCTCTTATGAAATTGGATACCAATAATGTCTCGATTCTTACTAGAGAGTATATTATTAAGACAAATTATCAGGGAATTATGTCCTCTTTCAGTGTAGCAGCGCTCGATATTGACGATTTTGAAAAAATGGTCAAAGTCATGGACTCAGAGATTGATGCAAGGTATGTAAATGAGCTTATCAGCCTCGATGGCAGTACGGTTCAGGACGCTACGGATATTGATACAGATAAGGTAGGGGACGTCATTAACGGATTCTTTGCAAATTCATATACAGGTATTCTTACACTTAAGATCACTTATAATGACCGTGAAACTTGTGAAAAAATGGCTGAGATAGCAGATGAAGCCATCTGGGAGCACTTTGAACTTCTCAAAGCTTCGGGAATTGATGCTGAGATGACTGTGCTGGCTACTTCTTATACCGAGAAAGTAGATGAAAGTACAGCTGAATATCAGAGATCAACAATTGAGAAAAATTCCAATCAGATACAGGCTTATTATAATTTTGTAGAGGATTCTAAGAGTATCCTCGATGAGGACGAGTACAAGGTATTTTCATATTTGATACAGAAGGATCAGGAAGTTACCGATAAAGTCCATTGGAAGAAGTGGGTTGTTATTGGATTTGGTATCGGTATAATTCTTGCGTTAGCGATACTGATAGTTAATTATCTTCTTATTCCGGAAATCAAAACTATGGATGATGCTTTTTTGTTGACTAAGGAAAAGGAGATGGGAGTAGTCATCCAAAAGGCTAAATCTAGATTCTTTTTAGGTAAGCTTTTTCATATTTGGGCTAAGATGGTTGAATTCCATGGAGTAAGACAGATTCCCGATAGTGATATGATACCACTTATCTGTGATCGCATAATAAGGATATGTGAAGGAAAGAATGCTAAGAGCATATTCATTATTTCAGATGTAGATGGCGGCTATTCAAAAGAGGTAGTTGATAAATGTATAGGATTTCTTTCGGAGAATGGCTTGTGTGCTAAAGCCGGAAATCCTGTAGCTTCTATAGGAGCTCTTAAGGAAATAAGAGAATCTGCAGTTGCTGTTATTGCACTTACGAATAAAGAGAGTCTTCCCGATTCGATAAAGGGTAATATTGCGGTATGTGAAGAAAATAATGTTCCTATAATTGGAAACTATATCATACATCCGCAGAGATAAGCTGATTAGTTTTGCCCACGTGCATATAAGATGCAGGTGGGCTTTTGGCGTTTTATATGATATCGAATAAACAAAAGAGCAGGATTGCTATATTTGAAAATTTAAGACGCATAGCTGATGAGTTATTTCTGGCTGCTGAGGGAATGTATGTCGCATATCTTTTCAGTCTTACAACAACTCTTGGATTAAAATTCCCTGACGGTGTGACAGATATTTTTGGCGCTGTATTAACGCTGTTTGGAGTACTGAGGCTGATAGTTTTTACAGTAACATTTTTCATCAATAAGAAACTGCGTGAAGACATAGATTTCAGGCATTTTATGATCCCAATGGGGATAAGTGCTGTTTTTTTTGTATACTATAATTCCTTTATCGATACCGGGTATGATTTCCTGGTTTTTCTAATCGTTTTGACGGTTGGAAATCTTGGAATCTATTATAAATGGATAGTGACCACATATGCGATTTCTGCCAGTATCAGTTTTCTGTCTGTAGTTATACTTGGACTTGGCGGATCGATTCAGGATATAGTTTTTTATGAAAACGGTTCAATCAGAGGTTCGCTTGGAATATGCTACCCAACGGATATGGCAGCGTATCTATTTTATATTATGCTTGCATTGGCAGTGATACTTGATAAACTGCCCTATTGGTTTGTTGCTGTAGCAGGAATACTGAGTTTTCTTGTTTCTAGATTTATAGCATCAAGCGATACAAGTGCGATATGTTCTTTGCTCTTTATTGCAGTTGCAGGAATACTGGAACTTGATAAGAGATTCTTCAAGAGTGAAAAGCGTATTTTAAGGATATTACGACTTGTCTTCAAGTGGCTGGTAATCATGTCTTTCCTGATAATGGGAAGCTTTATCATACGCATGATGATCGGATATGATCTTAATGAAGAAGCGGGTACGAGTCTGAATGAACTGATGAATTTCAGATTATCACTTGCATCTGATGCGTGGAATAAATATGGCGTTACTCCGTTTGGTACCCCGTTTGACCAGGAAGGTGCCGGGTTTAGCAGTATAATAAACCCGAATTACAATTTTGTAGACAGTTCATATCCGCTGATAATAATCAGGTATGGTCTGTTTGTAATTGCGCTTGTCAGCGGTATATGGATGTATATTTCATCCAGAGCGTTGAAAGTAAACAGAAGACTTGCGGCTGCTTTGGTTGTGATAGCAGCACATTCTGTTATGGAGCATCACTTTACTGAAGTCAACTTTAATATTTTTCTTGTCCTGCCGTTTGCTTCTTTTTTGGAAATGGATTCTAATGATGAGAAGTATGTGATAATAAAGGATAAAAAAAATAGAAAGAGTTTCTTTAGAAGATTGATTTCAGGAGGAGTAATTGCAGGGTATGTTGCGTTCCTGCTTTGTTTTTTGCCGCGTGTAATAGACAGAATCAAGACATTATTTACTCTGAATAAAGATGCGGAAAACGGTGTGACATTATTGACAGTTGTTTTTATCATGATTTCCGTATCTTTGATAGTGATTTCTGTTTGGGAACTTATTCGTATCTGTGACATCATGATCATCAAAAGGAAAGGTTTTAAAGATGTTGAAACAGCAATACCTATTTTCTTTTTGGGAATGATCTTTATTCCGGGATTCCTTATCGTGTCCGGTATAGAAGTTAATGAAAAAAGTGATAACATTTCGAAATTAATAGAATGTGAAAGACGTGTTATAGAGGGGATGCTTCAAGCAGCAGAAGGAAAAGTATATGAGTGTGAATACCCGGAAGTATATGAAAAAGAATTCAAGGGGCTTTCAAACAGTTTATTCAGTGGAGAGGAACTGGCGAGAAAGAAGGGCATTACTGTTATAATGGAACCTGATACAGATTCAAGTGCTTTTATCAGCAAGGGTTATGATGTGTGTGCTCTCTCGGATGAACATGTGATATATACTGATGATGACAGTGTAAGGGATTATCTTACTGAACAAGGATATGAACTGAAATGGTTTAATCCTTCGGCTCATAATGTTGATCTTGAGAAGCTAGCGCATTACAGCGATATAGAATATTCAGGAAGAGGTTCGCTGCTTCTTATGGGGGATGAAAACTCTATTGATCATGGTCCATATCTTTCTTTTAATGACGGATTGTATGTTGTAAAGTATTATATGTCAATAGATCCGGCAGATTATGGTGAAGATCATTACGTCGGAACTATCTCCGTACGGAGAAGATACGGCGTGGATGAGATGGCGAGAGAGGATATTTTTACCGATATGTTTGATGCTGCAGGAAATCTGGAAAAGCAGTATGAGGTATGGCTGCAGGGTGTTGGCTGTGAATTCCTTTTTTATGTAGGGAATAACAGCAGGGTAGAGATTACGAAGATAACATATAAGAGAATACAGTAAGTTGGAGAAGATTATGTCAAAGACCGCAGCGGTTTTGTTAAATTATAATTCATGGGAGGAAACATTGGCTCATATCTCCTGTCTTAGAAGAGCCTTATCCGAAGAGGAGCTGGAGATAATAGTTATAGACAATGCGTCACCGAATGAATCTGCAAAGATTCTCAAAAACAGATCGGAGGAGTTGAACTTTATATTTATTTGCGCTGAAAAGAACTTTGGATACGCTGCAGGCAACAATATAGGTCTTAAACTTGCGCTTGAGAAAGGCTATGATTATGCATGGGTAATGAACAGCGATATAGTTATTGAGGACGTAAAGCTGACATTGTCAAGATTGATCAAAGGGTTTAAGAAAAATTCACACATTGCGTCCGTAAATCCGGACATCGTTGACGGAGCAGGACATCCATATAATCGTGATGCGTATAGACCTTCTGTATGGGATTTGACCTTGGGAATGCCATTTTATAAGAAAAAGGGAAGAAAGATCAAGAGTGTAGGTGGATATGCTTTGGTTTATCGACCTCAGGGCTGTTGCATGATGCTTGACCTTAAAAAGCTTTCGGAAGTAGGATTTCTTGATGAGAATACATTCCTGTATATGGAGGAGCTGATTCTTGCTGAAAGATTTATCAGAAAGGGATACAGGTGTGTCTGCTGCAGTGATATAAAGGTTATCCACCATGATGGATCCACTGTAAAGAGAAGCGCTCCTTCGAAATCAATCAGGAAAGTCAGGGCAGAAAGCTTCAGGTATTACCTTGAAAACTATAGGGAATTCAATGCGCTTGAGAGATGGTTTTGCTGCAGATTTGATGCTCTTAAAAGGTTTGCACTTGATAAAAAAAGACAGTTATGCAGGAAATAAATGGATAAGAGAGCTATAAAATGAATGGAAAAGTATGTGTTCTTCTTTCGTACTTCAAAGGAGAAAAGTTCATTGATGAACAGTTAGAGAGTATTTTTTTGCAGGATTATCCCGGCGATATAGATATCATGATAAGAAATGATGGACCCGTTGACGAAGGAATATTACGACTGAACAGCAAGGATATACCTCCGAACAGATCATTAAACATTTATAACGGAGAAAATATAGGTCCGCAGAGAAGCTTTTTAGACTTGATTCAAAAGGCTTCTTTTGCGGACTTTTATTTTTTTTCGGATCAGGATGATGTATGGAAACCGGATAAAATAAGAAGGGCTGTAGATAGACTTAAAGGCACGGATAAACCTGCTCTCTGGTGCTGCAATTATGATCTTGTTGATGGGAAAATGGATATTATCAGAGAGAATGCGGTGGTGCTTGTTCAGCGAACATTTCATTTTCTCTACGCACAGATGTACAATACTTTTCCGGGATGTGTAATGGGCTTTAACAGGCAGCTATATCTGATCTTGAAGGAAATGAAGCTGAAGAATTGCATGATGCATGATAGTTTAACTTTCGCAACGGCTATATCAACCGGAAAGGTTTTCTACGAGAAAAGAAGCCTTATATATCATCGAATTCACGGAGAAAATGTGGTTGGCACAGGATTCAGAAAGAGTACACCGATAAAGTGGATCAGAGATAAAAGCAGACTTCTTAGAAACAGGGAAGAATATGACCTGATGGAATTTGCTGCAAAACTATTAGGAACGGGCTGTGTGAAAAAGAAGTGGGAAAGCGATGTTGCTTTACTGGCAGAATACAGGAAAAGTGCCGGAAATGTATTGAAGCTTTTATTTCATAGGGATGTAAGAAAGAAACCTAACCCGGAATCTTTATCGATCCACTGTAAGATCCTTTTCAGGCTATTTTGATAGGGTGATTATTATTGACATTTGTCATTCTGTATGTGAGAATATATTGTAGTTTATTATGACTTTAGATACAAAATGTTGAAGTAGAGGTATGCGTTTGTGGAACGGTTACGCTTTTTAAATACAGAAGTAGACAATTTAACTATGAGCGAAGCAATAGATGCAATAGATGAGCTGATCATAAAAGGGAAACCGTCTTATGCTGTTACGCCGAATGTGGATCATATTGTTCGTATTGAAAGAGACAGGGAACTTGCAAAGGTATACGAAGACGCAGATCTGATTTTTACGGACGGAAAACCGCTGGTTTGGATATCTGCACTATTTGGAAAGAAGATTAAAGAAAAAATATCCGGATCGGATATGTTCCCGCTTATTTGTGAGATGGCAGCTAAAAGGGGCTATCGGGTATTTTTCCTTGGTGCGGCAGAGGGAGTTGCTGATATAGCTGCGCAGAATCTAAAGAAGAAGATAAAGGGGTTACAGATAATAGGAACATGTGCTCCGCCGATGGGGTTTGAAAAGAATCCGGAGATGCTTGAGAAAGTGTTATGCGCCATAAAAGAGGCAGAGCCTCATATATTAATAGTAAGTCTGGGGTGCCCGAAACAGGAGAAGTTTATTCATAAGTATTTAAATGAACTTAATGTTCCATTCTCAATAGGGCTTGGAGCCAGTATAGATTTTGAATCCGGAAAGGTAAAAAGAGCCCCGAAATGGATGAGAGAGCACGGTTTTGAATGGCTTCACAGGATATTCCAGGATCCCAAGAGGCTGGCAAAGAGATATCTAATCGATGATATCAGAATAATACCGATAGTTTTTAAGTATTCAAAAGTTACAAGAAAACAGATAATGCTTTATGAGCGGAGAGATGTATGAGAGTAATAAGTTTAAAAAGGATATTCAGTATGGTATGGGAAAGGAAAGGAATCTTTACCTTGATTATCATATTATGCGCTATACTGGGTATTCTTAACTCTGTCAGAACATACAAGGGAAAAATTACTGAAGCTGAATCAGCAGTGGCTGAATATGAAAAAGAACTGAATGAATATTCAAGTAACTTGGCACAACAGGATGAAACCATTGCTGCTCTAAAAGAGAACTTGATTTCTATAAAAGAGCAATATGAGGATCAGAAGACATATTGTGATAATTCAATTTTTATGCAGCTGAATGCTAATGAAATATGGTGCGGTGAGGCGCAGTATACTTATTTGAGTGATGTTGATGACTACAATACGATGACTGCTTTAGTTGCATATTGTGAAAGCGTTGAGATGAGAGGAAATCTTGAAGAAAGAACGGGCTTTAGTGAAAAACAATTAAAAGACTTATTATTTGCAAATATAGAGAGTAAACAGGGGAGAATTGTAAAATATTATGTTTATGCATTAGATGAGGAAACTGCCAGACTTCTGATTGAAGGAGTTGTGAAAGAATTAGAAGCGGTCAAACCGCAGATTGAAAAAGCACAGGGAAATTATTCTGATACACTTGAAAGTATTGATGTTGGTGTGTGTGTAGATACTAATGTACAGACAAGTCAGAATTCTGCAATGAAACTTTTGCGCGATAGTTTAACAAGTGTAACGGATACAAAAAATACTATCGAATCCAAACAGATAACAAGAGATAAATATGCAAGTGAAAATATACCCGAAGCAGTTTATCCCATGGGGAGAGTAAAGAAGGTTCTTCACTTTGCCAAAGGGGTGATCCTGGGTCTTGTTATTGGAATCGTAATTGTTGTATTTTTGTGTGCTTTTAGAATTCTTTTTGGAAAGAAGATTTTAGATGAAGAATGCCTAAAAGGAAGAGAGATACATGTCTTGAATCTGAATGGAGATGATGAATCACACATAGATGCTGCAGGAGAAGATATTTATCTATGCGCCAGAAAGGAATCCTTTATTAAGTTAATAGTGTTGATGATTTCCGTTAATGATGCTATGTGTAAAGAGAGACTGCGTGTTATTCTTTCTGATAAAAGCATAGAAGTTGAATTTATTGGATATAGACAGGAAGATGCCAAAACGCTTGCTAAAATAGGGGAATATGATGGAGCATTGCTCTATGTACAGAAAGGATCATCACTACATAAAGATTTTGAGGATGCGTACAATCGTCTCGATAGATATGGAATAAAACTGCTTGGCGGGCTTTTTGATAATATGATTGTTAATAAAAAAATGGGCAGATAGACTTAAGACAGGTAGTGATTTGAATAATACACAGAGCTTTCTGATAAAATTAAACAGAGATAATGAAGAAAGAATAAGAGCAGTTTATGATATGGATATCGAAGAACTGCTCCTTTGGTTGTGTGGTTTTTTCGGAACAATGCCGATATTGACTTTATTTGGGAATACTCTTTTTCTTTACCTTTTGATAGCTTTATCGGTATTGGTTATATTTAAATATTTTTCTGTAAAGAATGCTCCATACGAATTTGACAGGATAGCGATCCCGGTAATTGTTATTATGACACTTAATATTATTAGCTCCGCTATATGCTTTATCGGTAAGTTACCGGAGATTTACAGGGGAGGTACAGTATCTACTCTGATTGTTGATTTCCTGTATGGACTCTTTTTTATTCTATTCCTGCCCACTGAACGCAGAAAACTAGTAAGGAACTATTTAAGAGGAGTCTACGCGGCTTCCTTGGTACAACTTTTTTATTGTATATTGCAGATAATTTATAAGCATTTGACTAATGTAAACCTGAATGAAACTATATTTAAACAGGCTTCATGGAATAATGGAATAAGTGGATTATGCTGGCATCCTTCCAACCTTGCGCCTTTATTTGTGTATGGTTGTGTAATGTCTAAATCACCTGTAATTAAGCTCATATTTTTAGGAGTATCCTTACTTATAGGAAACAGGACCGCTGTTCTTGGAATATCAGTATGTATGATACTTCAGCTTGCGATTTATCTCTATTCTAACAGAGGAAGTTTTGCAGCAAGGAAGTGGGGGATTATCGGTATTGGCTTTGCGGTTATCCTTATTGTGGTGGCAATTAAGTATACTTCTCTTGGAGAAGTTATCAAGGAACAATTTGATAAATTTCTAGTTAAAACAAAAAGGAATATTTCTCTTGATGCCCATTTGTATTACTGGAAATCTCTTCCCGAACTGATTCCTACAGTGGCTGATTGGAACATTCTCTATCCCTTATTTGGAGTAGGCTCGGGTAATTCCGGTTATGTTATGACCAGGTCCATCAATATGTATCCGGATATCCGCTGGGTAATAGAGTGTGACTATGTAAATGATTTTTGGAGTTATGGATTATTTGGATTCCTTGCCCGTTATATTTTTTATTTCACTTATGTGATAAAGAGCATCAAAGTTGATCTGAGATATCTTGTTTTCTTTATCTCATTTTTCCTGATGGGAATAACCTATAATGTTATGTATGGCTGGTGTCTGCTTTTGGTCTATAGTTGTATTTTGCTGATTTCGCAGGGGGAGAGTATGAGATGCGACCGATAGCTTTTTATCTTCCTCAATTTCATCCTATCCCGGAAAATGATGAAGCCTATGGAAAAGGCTTCACGGAGTGGACCAATACCCGTAAGGCAGTTCCTCTTTTTGAAGGACACAGACAGCCGAGGACTCCACTTGGAGAAAACTATTACAGTCTTTTAGATAAAGATGTAATGATAAGGCAAGCTGCACTTGCAAAGGAATACGGAGTATATGGTTTCTGTTATTATCATTACTGGTTTTCAGGAGGGCATAAGCTACTGGAGAAGCCTGTAGAGATGATGCTTGACTGCCCCGAGATCGATATTCCTTTCTGCCTCTGCTGGGCTAACGAGAACTGGACAAAGCGCTGGGACGGCGGCAATAAGGATGTGATCGTGGCTCAGGACTACGGGGATATGGATGATCTTGATAGGCATATAGATTATCTCTGTGACTTTTTCAGAGATCCTAGGTATATACGAATTGATGATAAGCCGCTTCTGCTGATCTATAAGGCGGACATTATACCTAATCTTAAGAAGATCCTTGACCGGATAAGAAGCAGAGTGGCAGATAATGACTTCAAGGGTATTGTGCTTGCCTCGCAATATCCGAAATATTTCTTTGAGGGAGTTCGTCTGAAATACTTTGATCATTATATCCAGTTCCAGCCAAGGTTTGCCCAGGAGTTAGAGGAAAGGGCGGGACACTCGGCGCTGTATAATACGGCGATGAAGATAATGATCTCGCTCGGTATGCGTGAGTTTGGAAAGAAACTGCGTGCAAAGGCACTTGGAACTGACAGCTTTGGGGAGAATGCTGAGCTAATCCACAGATCTTATTCGGAGGATTGGGAGAGGATTCTTTCCTATGAGGTTAGGGATAAGAGGCTGATGGCAGGTGCCTTTGTTGATTGGGACAATACGCCGAGGAATAAGAAGGGGCTTGTGTATGACGGAACCACGCCGGTACTTTTCGGAGAGTATATGAAAAGACTCTCTGATAAGATAGATAGGGAATACAATTCGGATTTTGTATTTATAAATGCATGGAATGAATGGGCTGAGGGAGCATATCTTGAACCGGATACGGTTTATGGATATGAATATCTTGAAAAGCTTAAAGAGAGCATACGGGATAAATAGATGGGTAGGATCGGAGAGATATTAAACAGAATATCGCTGAAGAAAAAGTGGAGAAAGATTAATCCTCATAATACCACCGAGATCGTAGGAGA
>JAEEGL015280724.1_pt1 | contig 13623 bp, 9 predicted proteins | sample 9134231 | NCBI WGS metagenome assembly JAEEGL01 (sample SAMN16246548, study PRJNA631951) | gut metagenome | biome: gut microbiome; feature: rumen; material: fiber-attached | host: Bos | place: Iran: Karaj | collected 2018-10
ACACCGATCATGGAAACGACGAGCGCTGTCAGGAGTACATATGCTATTCCTTTCTTTTCCCCCTTCAGGAAATCCTTCACAACATTAAAGGCACCCGGTCTTATCCCGTCCCGTACGAATTCATCAGTCGGCGAAAACTCAAGGACTATGCCTGTAAAGCTTTTGTCGAACACATCCATTGAAACCGTGATCTCTCCGAGAGCGGGATCATTCAGATAAGCCTTCCCCTTTCCAAAACCCCTCAAAACCACAAAGTGGGACATGTTCCAATGTATGATCGCCGGATAATGGACCTTGGTCATACAGCTTTCTACCGTGTAACGGTAACCATCTGCCTTAAGTCCGTACTGTTCGGCTGCGGTTAATATAAGCGAAGCCTTGGAACCGTCCCTCGAAACATTGCAGTCCTTCCTTACCTTTTCAAGAGGGACGTATTTTCCGTAATAGGCTAAGATCATGCAAAGTGATGCAGCCCCGCACTCAACATATTCCATCTGCGTGACCATCGGCACTCTGACATGATGATATCTTATATTTTTTTTATCTTTTTCTGCTGTTTCCATGTTTCACCTTTATTTCAAAAATAAATTTATAGGTTTGACCGTATCCTCTATTATCTGCGCTTTGAAAAGCATATCCTTCTCAAGATTCTCCTCCGCTTCGATCATCATGATATAGTTATAGGCATCATCGGAAGTCACCTTGGAGATTACCCAGTCGTTATATCCGAACTTCTCTGCTATTTCTTCATTCGCCATGGGATATGGAGATATCCTGATCACTCTGCCTTCCACCTGCCTGCTGTCCGGAAATATAATGTGTACGTGATCTCCGATATCTACTTTCTTGCTGTGGATCGCCTCAGGATCGATAAACAGATGTGCTTCCCTGTTCTCATCACTCGAATAGCCCATACAGGATATGGCGATCGGAAGACTTCCCGTAAATGCCCATATCATAAAGCCTGATATAAGCACCAGCAATGCAACAAGAATAAGCCATCCCTTTACGTCCGTGGTACTTACATATTCACCAACCCTGTCATGCACTGTAAGCTGATCCATACTTTCTTTTCTGAATAAAGATTCCATGTGATCCCTCCATCAATCATCATTCCGGTCTGTTTTTACCGGTATTGCAAGAGCCAGATACTGCCCGCTCATAAATATCATAAGCTTCCTGTTTATAAGACTGTCTGCGGCTGCATTTATCTCTTCGGTCCCATAGCCCTCGTTCAACAGCTGTTCTCTCAGTCTTTCAGGGCTGACAGGCGCCCAGGCTGTCCTGTATACCGCACTTTCGAGTCTGTCAAGCATTGCAAACGGAGCCACACTGCACGGTCTTGTATCCATTACAAAGATACCGTCTCCCATATCATTCATTGTAAGACCGAGAAAACCCTCCTTTTTCTGAAGTACGATCCACTCATAAACAGCTCTTTTGAGCTCCTCATATACTTCGGAATGAGCTTCTTTCTCTTTAAGAAAATCACCTCCGGCAACGGAATAATACAGCCCCATATGACTTGCCCTGTCATCATTGTCGCCAAAAAGGAACTTATAGATGGGGCTGGGCTTTAGGATAAGGCCATAAGCCTCCGGATCCTCAGCATACCTTGAATAATTCTGAAAAAGAATTTCGAAAGAACCGTTAGGCGGTATTAAGTGGACGATCTTCGGTATCAGTTCTGTCATCTCCTCATAATCCTCTTTACGCTCTCCCGGAAGCCCGTAAAGAAGATTCCAGTAACACCTTAGTCCGTAATATCTGCAATATTTCAAAAAAGCTACATGATTCACAGCGGTATTACCCTTCCTCATCAGCTTCAGTATGTGATCATTCACACTCTCGATCCCCGGCTGCACAAGTATGAAACCGGCCTTTACAAGATTGGATATATCCTCTTCTGTGATATTTGTCTTAACCTCACCGACCAGCCTGTATGACTGTTCATCTGCTGCAAGTTTGGGCAAAAGGTCATGAACAACATCCATACTCAGTACATTATCCGTAAGCTGAAGGTATTCACCCGGATATCTTCTGCTTAATTCCCTGATTTCTTCGTGAAGCCTCTCGGGCGATTTCTCCCTGTATATGTTTCTGGCTCCGTTCAGTCCGCAGAATGAGCATTTGTTTTTCTGACCCCACCAGCATCCTCTTGATCCTTCGAAATATATCGCATATCTTTCGCCTTTAAGATAATATCCATCGTTTTGTGAGGTATCGTAATTAGGGCCGAGTATGGACGGACCGTAGAAGCCTGAGAGCTCACGCTGCCACTCCTCAATGAAATCCCCGTAATCAGGATATGGTACCGAGTTCATATCCTTCGTCATCCTGTGAGGGATCTGACCCTTTATCTCTTCACCTCTTGCCACTACACCGTAAGGCATTTCCCCGCCTTTCTTGTCCATGGCTGTCATACATACATCGGCAAAAACCTCATCACCTTCTCCGAAGAAAACATAATCAACGCTTTTATAATGGCGAAGGACACAGGCACCTGCTTCACCGCTGACATTACACCCTCCTATCATGGTTGTGACAGAAGGATCCAGTTCCTTAACGCGTTTAAAGATCGCAAGAGTAGCATTTTGCTGTGCGAATATCGAACTGCCTGCAAGTACCTTTGCTCCCATCTTTATGATCTTTTGGGCTGTAACCTCAACGCATTCTTCGGCCTTCTCTCTGCCATACACGATCAGTTCCTTTATATGCGCTGTTTTTTCCTCCTTCTCATACGGAGCCATGGCCCGAAGATATTCATCCGGAGTATAATTATTCTCAACATCCGTAAGATGGGCAAAAAGAAATTCATCCATTTCAAACAGATACGGGTAGCTGCTTATCTCCCTGGCCCTGTCCGCTCCCAGCATATGTGAAAACGGAAACATCGGATATATGACCTTTGAACTGATCCCTGACTCCGCCAGGCAGTTCTTAAATATCGAAAGTGCTATCGATGGCATCGGCGGATACACGAAAGGTGCACAGAGCAGAGCAACATCAGCACTCTCTTTAATATCTTCCCATTTTAATACATTACTTTCCGTCATCTTGTCCTCCTGTCACGCATATGCTATACTCACGTCAGTTTACTGTGTTATGGGTGAAGTATATATGAGATCATTTTCCATACCCCCAATGAAATCAGATATTATGGCTGTCACAAAAGAAATCTCTTTATCGGAGGTCTCCTGTATTGCCGCCCGGATCCTCTCGTCTGAAGCTCCCGCTTCATCGGGATACTCAAACGGCGAGGCCGGGATTCTCCTTTTCCTTACAGCCTGTCATTATTCTTCCACGGAAAAAGGCTGTGTGACCGGATCCCTTATTGATGAGGGCAGCTATCAGCGTCGAAAAGAAGAGAGTATCCTCCGTATGAAAAAATATATTCTTATGGATCTCCCGGACTCCGAAATATCGTGGTCGCTTGCAGACGGACTCTTCGGGATACTCCATGTGCTCCTGCTTATCGACAGACTGTATCCCGATCCGGAGATTTCAGCTCTCTTACCTCTGTTTATGGAAAGAGCCTGTGATTACATTCCGGGAGATAAGGTTTACTGCGATGTCTATCTGGGTATCGCGGGAGTTATATCCGTACTTGCCGAATGCCTGGCCCACAGTCAGTATCAACGTAACGGATCATCGTCCGACAGGCAGCTGCTTATGACTCTGTCCTGCATACTCGAGGGCTGCCTTGACCGTATTCTGGAGCTTAAAGACCGCTCGTCGGGTTCCGGCATCTGGGATACTCTTCTCACAGAACATCCTGTAAGCGGATACGGTCACGGAATGGCCGGTATCGGTTCCGCTATACTCAAGGGACTTAAGGTACTCTTAAGTATACGCTCCGTGTCAGCGCAAAAACAAAGACTGTTACAGGAAGCTGCTGACAGCGCATTCGCATTTGAATTAAGAACCTTCAGCAAGTCACTTAATGAATGGCCTGATCTGCGGCCTTCAAAAAATCCCGGAAAATCTCTCGGCGGTATCTGCTCCGGCGCACCGGGAATAACATTCGGAACGCTTCCCTTTGCCGATCATAATATCGGAGCAGAAGAACTATATACCGTTGCCTGCCGTTCTCTCATCGGTAATCACCCGGTAAAAAGGGATCATCTGTGCTGCGGCAAGGCTTCTGCTGCTGCATTTTTCCTTAGCGATCCTCCACGGTTTAATTCAGAGGATGCCGTAATGCGTGCCGGACATATCCTCTCTCTCATGCTCCTTGACAAAGAGGAAAACAACGGCTCTTATATCCTGCCCGATCCTGTAACCGGCACCAGTGATACTCTCAGCCTCTTCTACGGTTCGGCTGGTATAGGAATGACCCTGCTGGCCTACGGAACCGGCATACCTTTTCCCGGTCTTTTTCCTTAACAGCGGTTTCCTCACCGTATCGGAATCACCCTATGTTTCACATTCCTGCACATATCTCAGCAATACATATCCGATACCGGCATAACCGTTTAAAAAAGACGGATCAAAAAATGTCTTGTATTTTTGTCCAAGCAGCCGGAATCCACCCTCCTCATCTGCTCTTTTTACCATTCTGTCAAGTATCTCACCCGCCTGTCTTAAGTACCCTTTATCATTAAGGCGGCCTGATATCTCTATCAGGGCTAATGCAGCACCGCTGTTGCCTTCAATGAGCGTGTCCGTCTCAAGAAATCCCTGACTTATGACCGTATCCGCCGCAAGTAAAAGAAGCTCCTTTGATACACACTCTGCCGGGGACAATGCCGCACCAATACCGATGCCCGCAGCTCCTGTCTCAAGAGAGTACCCGGGGATCAGCGGACGGTCCAATGCCATAAGATCCGGCCATGCCTTTAGCGTATCATTATACTGATCCAGCTCATAGTTAAATGCTTCAGACGCTCTTACGGCATAAGACTTATCTCCCAAAATCCCTGAACACAGCGAAAATGCATACCCAAGTCCCGCTTCACCCATTAAAAAGCCCGATATCCGTCTTCTCCCGCTTCCTTCTTCAGCAACCGGGCCGGAATGCTTCGCAAGCGTATCCCCGCAGAGCTTAAGCATCTGCCTGACTCTGTCATCAGGTTCAGAGCTGTCGGCAAACCGGGACAGTCCTATTATAAGACCTGCCATGCCATGAGCTGCATTTATGCTGTCCGGACCTTCATATCTATCCGGCCTGACAAGATCAAGGATACGTGTCAGATGCCTCCTGTCAAAGGCAGGAGACGCAAGTATCCCTCCAAAACCTCTGTAAAGGCCCTTCTCGATATTTCCAAGCCCACTCTCGCTGTTATGTTCGTATATGCCTATAAGCCTGTCTGTATCCCGCCTGCAGGCATCAAGCAGTTCACCTGCCCTGGAAGCCTGCTTCCCTCCGGTTTTTATCATTAAATCAAAAAAGAAAGCTATTCCCTGCATTCCTGATCTGAGTCCCGGTATGAGGTCCGGCATCATATTATGGTCATAACTTAAGAATACATCCATTCCTCCGGAAGTCGTCACACGTCCCCTGTCAATACGCTCAAATATCCCGCCCGCACGGTCTGAGGCCTCCCCGCATTCAATACAGGTTTTTGTATATGAGCTGTTTTTACCCTTTTGCGTGAAGGAATGATCGACTGCCTGTGAAAAACGGGACCTCAGATAACTCAGTTCGAAATTCTTCTCATCGTCACTCATATGATCGAGAGAACGATTCGCGTGTTCCATAGGACTTATATCGAAAAAATCACTCGCGAGTGCACTTTGAAGAGAATCTCCGTATAGCTCCCGCGTATCGGCATACGTTGAAAAATAGGGGATATCTCCTTCATCAAGGCATGATTTCTCCCACGATGTCAATGCCTCTGTCTCGCTTACCGGCAAATATGAAAACCTGTCCGACAGTTTATCAAGCTCCTTCTCTGCCTTTTCACCATCATTAAGAAATGAGGGGGAATGAAGCTGGTTCAGTGTTATTGCGTAATAGGAACTTGCTCTTAATACATATCGGGATCTCATTGTACCATATGCTTTTATCAGCTCTTTTATCCGGGATCTGTGTTCAAGTATACGGTCATATATCCGGGAATACCCTTTGACAAAATCATCCTCATAACCGGATACCGTGAAATGCTTTCCGTTATATACGGGAAGTGATCTTGTTCCTTCTCCTGTCGCAAGCAGCGGACTCATCTGGACCTTCCCCTGCAGCATCATCGGAAGCACCATGGTGTTCGCAGGAGAATAGAGCAGATCCCTCCACAGATCATCCATTTCATCTATTGAAGTATAATCCGTACCCTTAAATAAATTAAGAAGGGGTGTAACTATGGTTTCCAGATCGACGGCAACAGGATGGATCCCTGAAGCAACGATATTCTCATAATGCATATCGTTACTGCCAAGTGCCTGGAATACAGCCATCAGCCCTCCAAAGTTTTCGAAATAGGAACGTATCTCTTCTTCGCTGCACACAGGATAACTCAATATCTCCTGAGCGTATCCGTAACCGGTCATCTCAACGATCGCGGGCGCTCCGGTAATATCAGAGAAAAATTGTTCCGTTAATTCCCTGTACAAAGCATCACTCCTGCAATCCCTCGGTTTGTAATAAAAGCTTCCCCCTTCGGCAACAACCTTAAGTGAACAGGAGCCATGCAGATGACAGTCCGCGCCGGAAGCGGAAAAGGCCTTAAGGGCTCCAAGTGGGTTTCCTTCCATTATTTCAGCGGAAATCCTTGTCCTGTCAGCATCATAACGTTGTATAAATCTCCCCATAAAAAGGCGGAAATTTCTATGAATCTTTTCTTTATAGCCGGCCAGCCGGGGATATGTGGCAAAAACATCCTCCTTTTGTGCAAGCCTTACACATAGACTGTCTGCTGCTTCCCTGCGGTTTTCTTCCGAAACAAAAACAGGTGATACATCGCTGAATGGATTAATCTTCAGAAGCTCATCTTTATATATCTCCCCAATCACCGGTGCCGTCAGTCCGATCAACCTCTGTTCCAGTATTGCGGCAGCACTTATGGCCGCATCACGGGAAAGAGCCATTTCATTTCGCAAAAACAGGATCTCTGCGTCAATACAGGGCTTCAGGAACCCGTACACTCTCTCCTTGTTCATAGATAATTCATCCGTCAACATATCTGATTACCAAAAAAAGGTGTACCAACGGTACACCTTTAATGTCATAGGCTTGTCTCCTCATTAGCATGCAGCAAGCGAAGCAACACTTATTCCTGCTCCGGCTGCCGGAACTACAGTAGAAATAGTAGGTGTTGTACCACCGGCAACTTCATCAAGCTGAGCCTTGTCAAGCTTACCCTCAACACCGAGGTTCTTAGCATAAGCGGTAAGATCTTCTACAGAACCCTCGATACCAAATTCCTTAATAATATCGTCAAGGCCCTTTCCACCCTTCATTGCTGCTCCTATCTTAGCCTGTAAATCCGTATCCTTTGCTGCCTTATCATAGAAATCTTTAATTGTCATAACTGCCTCCTTCCAAGGTGCGTTGTATATTTCGAATAAATTATACATCAGCTATTATGAAATGTCTATTATTTAGTTAAATTTGTATCAGGGATCATTCAGGAACGGATAAAGCACTAAGAAATTATTTCATAACATAAAAAAGCACCGGGCTAAGGAGAGTGAAACAGGCCCGGCACTCTTGAAAGGGGGATAATGAAATCTAAGTTTTTGCAACCTCAGTTCTTATGTATATTATATTGTTGTTACCTGAAATGAACCTGAAACAGAAAAAACTCTCTTATTCACTCTCATAAGCTATCCCGTATCCGCTCAAGCAGTTCTCTGTTACGTTCGAGCATATTATAGATGCCATCTTCCGACAACACACCCCGTTTCAGGTTCTCCGGCATCTCACCGGCTTCTTCTCCTGACTTTCCGGCATTTGGTGCTTATTCTCCTTCATGATCTCAACAAACGGATATGCTCCGAATCGAGTTTCTATAGCTCTCCTGCATGTGGTAAGTATTGCTTTAATCATGCCATATACCTCAAGATGATTATGTAAATCTTCTTTATTCTTTTGCATATATGTACGCACCGAAAATGAAAATAGAATCTTTCCACAGAAATTTTATTTGATCTCCTCCGAAAGAGCGACCGCACGGTCAAGAATATCCCGCATCTTTTCTTCAGAAATATAATCCGGATCGTAATTGACCTGAACGGCTGCAAATGAGTTTTTTGCGATATAACAGCTGCAGTCAATTTGCGGAATCGCTTTGCGTACACTTTTCTCTACAGGAGAAGCTTCGCCGGACACAGCCATGAAACGAAAATCCGCATTCTCCCCTATCATTTCGAGACAGTTATAGCTCAGATACGGATATGGATATTCATTCTTGCACAGTATTCTGTAATTAACATCGTAATGTGGCGCACTGTTTTCTATGGCTCTGAGCACATTAGGACCGATGTGCTCGAAAAATCTCTTATCCCTTCTTACCGGAATCATAACGCGATACGGGAAAAACCCGGCAGAGCTGTAAAACTCAGCTTCATTCCTTCCGCCGAAAATGTAATACACCACCATCTCCTCAAGGTCCATCACTTCAAGCCAGGCCTCGCAGAGCAGCCCGAACACATAGTCTCCCGTCTGAATGTGGTATTTTGTGGCAACCGGCTCCAGGTTTCTCATCTCAAAACAGGCCATAATATACTCATAGGAATGTACGTTTGATGGCTGATTGCTGAGGGTATTTAAGTATAATTCCGGCATAGCCGGCGATATTTCCGCTTCAGCTTTCAATACCTGCTGCGTGTATGCAAAGTAGTCAGCATCTTCCCGTATAATGTAGTCAGGATTGGAAAGACTGTTTCTGATATGAGTAACCAGTCCTTCCTCAAATACATGATCCATGAGTAAATGATGGATACGAAGAAAGACTGTCACGGTTTTTGACTTAAAAATTCTGATGTCAAACAGCCGGTCGCAGGTTCCTATGTCATATGGTCTGAAGAATTCTGCCTCATCTTCTTTGGAAGGAGCACCGAGTACTATCTCAATTTCCTCTTTCCCAAGCCTCTTCCCGGGATGCGGAATCTGATACCATACACCTTCCCGGTTGCGAAAACCGGTAAAGAGATATGGAAAGGAATTAAATACCCTGACCATGACGTCTCTGATCATATCACCGTCCGTCCAGCGATCCGTGAATTCAATTTTCCGGTACACGGTAGCTATCGGACTTTTGTAAATGAACAGGTACTGTTGAGGAGTAAGCGGATATCTGTCAAGTCTTTCAGCTGTTAAGAATTCTTTCTTTCCATTCTTCTTGATCTTTTCCGCAAGCTTCCTGACCGTGACCTCTCCCGGAAGAAAATCGGTCATCTTCAGTTCCGCATGCATACGGTTCAGGATCAGCGAAGCCAGTTCTGTATAAAGCAGCGAGGTAAAGCCGGCCTCTGCAAGAGGCGTGGTAACTCCAAACCCATCAAAAGATACGATCCTTTTGCACCAGGTCATCAGGGTTTCCTCGATCTCATCGGACGGTGCAATGATGACATGTTCATCGTCCCTTATTTCAGGAAGTGAGCTAAAGTCGATTTTTCCGCCGGCACTCATAGGAAAACTCTCCATGTAACAGAAACGATCCGGAATCATGTAGCCCGGCAGAACCCCGGAAAGGCAAGCCCGCAGGTCCTTTTCATCCGCAGGTCCTTCCCCGGTATAGTAGGCCACCAGATACTGCGTATTATGTATCTCACATACTTTTACGACGGCATTCTCGATCCTTACTCCGGTGAAATCCATTATGTGTTTTTCTATCTCTCCCGGTTCGATGCGAAGCCCACGCAGCTTGATCATTCGATCTGCCCTTCCGATGACCTCATAACTGCCGTCGGCATATCTTCTGACATAATCTCCTGTGCGAAAGTACTTCACCCCGTCGATCACAACAGTCTTTTTCTCCATCTCATCCGGTTGATTGAGATATCCCATCATCATGTTGTCGCCGGCCATCAGAAGTTCCCCGGCTTCCCCGTCCCCCGTCTTTTTTCCATCCTCATCCGCTACGCAAAGCTTCCAGCCGCGGTTAGGGAAGCCATGCCCCGGCCGGTCAATAATCTCCTCGGAAATGAGAGTGCCGTTGGATTCCGTTTGGCTGTATATATTGTAGATATGGCAATCAGGGGCATATTTACGGATCCTGTTTGCAATATCTAAGGGAAGCCTCTCTCCCCCTATTCCTACAATACGCACATTCTTCAGAGCCTGCGCATATTCAGGAACCTTAAGAAACTGCAGGAGAACTGAGGGCGTTAGAGCCAAGACATCCACCCTGTATTTATTTATGAGTTCAGCCATCAAAACAGGATTGACGGATTGATCATTATCCGCCATTACATAGGTACACGCAGTACTGAGTATCATGCAGTACTCAATGTAGAAGAAAGTAAAAGCAGGTGATGTGATACTCAATAATGTATTCCCATATATCTTAAGACCATAAGCTCCCTGATTCTCCTTATATGGTGAAAGCGTACCGATAAAGCCACTGTGCCTTAAGATCGCACCTTTGGGTTCTCCCGTCGATCCGGATGTATAGAGAATCATGCATGGTGCGCTCCCGTCGATCCGTGGACGCTCAGGCTCAACGTCTTCCGATCCCGAAATGATCTCGTCAAAAGCTGTTCTCCCCTCTTTCTTCTCCATATCAATAAAGAGGACGGGCCTTGAATCATCCTGCATCTTCCTCACCCGTTCCATAGGATAATCACGTCCGACAGGTACATACACCGCTCCTGTCTTCATGGTCCCCAGCATCGCCACGATCGACGCGGAGCTCCTGGGAAGTGCCGCCATCACACGCTCGCCCTCCCGAATGCCACGACGTTTTAATCCGTTTGCAAATCTGTTGACCATACGGTTCAGCTCTTCATAGGTGTAAGAGCAGTCATGTGCGATAACCGCAGTCCGGTCTCCATGCTCCTTTGCATTTCGTATCAGATAATCCGAGTATAAGATCACGTCCATAATATCACCTAGTGATTTAGTATAGAAAACAATAATGCATCCAGTTCTCCGAGCGCCGAGAAGCCTCCGGAAGCCAGCTGCGCCCTTATGTTGGCAAAAAGCTCCGTCAACTTCTGATGTTCCTGCCTGTTCCATACAGGCAGCCCATCCTCCGGAAGAAGCCGCCCCAATGTTAATTCATCCTCTGTCTCAGGCGTCAGCCTGCCCTTGAGCTCACACAGCTTTCTTACCTCACCCGTATCTAAAACATCATCTGCATCGAGCCACATCACATGATCACAGCTTGCCTTCGACACAGCAAAATTACGAGCCCTGGCAAAGCTGTTTTGCCAAGGCTCACTGAAAACAAGATTTGTGTATTCTCGGGCGATATCTCTGCTTCTGTCTGTCGATCCGGTATCCACAACTATCAACTCATCCGCAAACTGCACGGCGGCGGACAGACAACGTCCCAGAACACGCTCTTCATTTTTGACTATAAGACAGACAATGAGGCTCATCAGTCCTTGTCCGAAACGTTTATATATGCCGTATTTACCGCTACCTTTCCGTTGCCTGATTCATTATCGTTATCCGGTTCATCCGTTCCGCCGGCAACGCCCATCATCTCAGCATCGGTCACTTTCTCTGTATCCAGCGGTCTTTTTTTATCTTCACTCATTGTAATCAGCCCTCCTTTAAATCATATAACACAATGGTATACAAAATTTATCATTATATAAAATTATATCACTGCTTATTTATCTTTTCTATAGAAACTCACATGGATTATCATAAAAAAAGGCGTCTCTGATGATATAATATCACGTCAGATCTGCTATTGCCTCTTTAATCTGATCATACCTGTCAAGACCTCTTTCATGGAGAACCCTCATCTCATTAACGACAGGTTCCCCTTCCTTCAGATTCTTAAAATACTTCCTCACCAGCATAATACGCGCAATAAAAGCCTCCTGTTGTAAAGGTGTCACACCAGATGCCCTATCCTTATACAGTTCCATTATCCGGCCGGCTGTTTCATCAACGTCCTTCTCAATACCGTAGAACGTCTTTGTCCCTGCGTTTATTACAACTGCACCTGTGAACCCCATCAGCTGTGCCAGTTCCTCCGCGACCTCGGGACCGTGACTTGCAGATGCTGTTGAGTAAACCGCGCAGGTCTTCCCCAGCAGGTCATAACGATGCATCCAGTAACTGATGCGGTCAAACACGCTCTTTGCTATCCCGGACATCTGCCATGCATAGACCGGTGTTCCAAAAAGAAGGATATCGGCACTGAGCATTTTTTCCTTCAGTATGGGCATATCATCCCGGTCATCCAGCGGACAGATACCCTTTACAAAGCACGAGCTGCAGGAACGGCAGTATGACACATTAAGATCCGCACCGGTCATGCATTCATAGTCTGTGTCAAAGCCTTCCTCTTTAGCTTTCTTCCGAAGCGCTTCTGCAAGAATATCCGAGAATTCTGCTGTGTGTGATCTCTCTCCCGCGCATGAGGCGGCAAATGAAAAAATTCTGATATTTCTTTTATTATCCATGCCTTCTCTTAATATCATTTCCTTTTTTACTTATGATATTTCTGATCATTTCTTCAAGAGCCCGAGCCTGAATGGGCTTTGTAAGGAATTCATCAAAGCCCTCCGAAAGATACATCTCCCGGGCACCCAGGATAGCGTTTGCAGTGAGTGCCACAACGGGAGTCCTCTTTTCACTGCCGCTGTTAAGCTCCCTTTCCCGGAATAACCTGAGCGTTTCGATACCGTCCATTTCAGGCATCATATGGTCAAGGAAGATAATATCATAATCCCTCTCCCCGGTAATCTCAAGCATATCCTTTCCGCTGTATACTTCGTCTATCGTCATTCCGGAGTTCTTTAACAGGAGAGAGAATACGCGGCAGTTAACCTTGCTGTCGTCAACCACAAGTATCTTAACACCCGGAGCATGCAGGGTCTCTGCTTCTGTATTTTTTGTATCTTCTGTTTTCCTTATACTGCTGAACTCACCTATTGGGGTAGGATCGATCACTCTCTGCTTAATGGTAAAAGAGAACCTGGACCCACTCCCGTATACGCTTGATACTTCAAGCCCGGAGCCCATCAGGGAAAGCAGCGACCGGGTAATGCTCATGCCCAGGCCGGTTCCTTCGATGTTGCGGTTCCTGTCTTCCTCGAACCTTTGATATTCACCAAAAAGGCGGTCAATGTCTTCAGGTTTTATTCCTATTCCCGTATCCTCGACAACAAAGGTCAGCTTTATTAATTCGTAATCCAATTCGCCCTGAACAGAGAACTTAATACTGCCTTCATTCGTATATTTCACCGCATTGCTTAAAAGATTTACAAGTATCTGTCTTATCTTACGCTCGTCGCCGGACAGCCTGACCGGGATGGATCTGTCTATATCAACATTTAGGTTCAGCTTCTTCTCACTTGCTTTAAGAATGATCATGTTTATGCAGTCGTATATAAGCCGGGAAGTTTCATACTCGGCATCTATAAGCTCCATGTGTCCGGCGCGTATCCTGGAAAGATCGAGAATATCGTTAACCAGGGAAAGAAGTGTCTCCCCCGCACTTTTTATATCGCCTGAATAACGGCGTATTTCCGGCTCGGTGCTTTCACGCAGTATCATTG
>JAEEGL011249055.1_pt1 | contig 13622 bp, 13 predicted proteins | sample 9134231 | NCBI WGS metagenome assembly JAEEGL01 (sample SAMN16246548, study PRJNA631951) | gut metagenome | biome: gut microbiome; feature: rumen; material: fiber-attached | host: Bos | place: Iran: Karaj | collected 2018-10
CCTGCCGTTCTCCGTCTCTGAGCAGCAGTACCGCGCGCAGGCGGTGCTGACACTGGCGCCCCGCTCCACGCCCTTATTCTACGTGAAATACAAGGACGTAGACAAGGAAGGGAAGATGGAAGAGATGGTCGCGGCCGTGAACTCCCTGAGGCTGGCAGCCAAGTCGCTTGGCTACGGAACGATGCTTAAACGAAGATAAGACATGAAAAGAACCTTACACATACTCCTACTCGTCCTTCTCGCCACGGTCCTCTCCTGCGGGCAGCCCCGCCGGAGCGCGCCGCAGGGCCCGGAGGTCATCCTCGCCCAGATGCGCTCCGACAAGGAATGGATCGCCGAGCTGGACTCCCTCGCCGGACTCGCCATCGGGCCCGGCGCGAAGTGCATCGACCCAGTCTGGCACCTCTTCTCCTGGGAGGGCCGCCGCTGGTTCCACAACCAGGACTGGGGCGGCGTGCTGGAGCTCCCCGCGGGGTTCACCCCCGAGGACGACACGTGGCAGGCGGAGCTCTCCTTCCACGGCACCACCGCCTCCAGCGCGGACTCCCTCATGAGGCTGTCGTTCTACGCGGGGTTCGGCGCCTCCGGCGCGGACGACTACACCGAGGACCTGACGCAGAGCCTCGCGCAGCAGGGGTTCACGGTCCTGGGCGTGTCGCGCTCCACCGTGGACTTCGGGGACGGGACGCCCTACCCCGCCCTCACTATCCGGGCAAGGAGCGCCGAAGGCGTGTGCTACTACGAACGCGCCATCCCCTCCGGGCCGGACGGAGTGGAGTGGTGCGCGGCGCTTCAGTATGACGGGAGCGTGGCGGGGGCCGCCGCGGGGATCATCCCGCTGGTGGACCGCTATCCTCTCGGCCCCGGCGGACAGTTCGTCCGCGGCGAGGCGGTAAGATGAAAGGTTTTGGCAGAAGGTAGGTATAGATTTGCGGCAGGAAGACATCTTTTCGCAAAATCAAGTGAAAGCAATTCGGGATTGCCGAGTATATATAGACGTAAAAGAAAGGAAAAGACCATGACAGAATTCGAAAAGTACGCAAGCCGCGACCGCGGCATCAGCACCAACACCCTGGACGCATTCTCCAGGGCCGCGGCATACATCAACCCCACCGTCATCGAGGAACGCAAGCTCAACGTGGCCAGCATGGACGTCTTCAGCCGCCTGATGATGGACCGCATCATCTGGCTCGGATGCCCCATCGATGATGACGTGGCGAACATCGTGCAGGCGCAGCTCCTGTTCCTCTCGTCCGTGGACCCGAAGGCGGACATATCCCTCTACGTGAACACCCCCGGCGGCAGCGTCAGCGCCGGCCTGGGCATCTACGACACCATGCAGCTCGTCAGCCCCGATGTGGCGACCATCTGCACGGGCATGGCGGCCTCCATGGGCAGCGTCCTTCTCTGCGCAGGCGCGAAGGGCAAGCGCAGCGCCCTCCCCCACTCCCGCGTGATGATTCACCAGCCGCTCGGCGGCGTGCGCGGCCAGGCGGAGGACATCCTCATCGAGGCGCGCGAGATAGAGAAGTGCCGCGAGGAGCTCTTCCGCATCATCGCGGAGCACAGCGGCCAGCCTTACGACAAGGTCTTCGCGGACGGCGACCGCAACTACTGGATGACCGCCGAAGAGGCGCTCCAGTACGGCATGGTGGACCGCATCATGAAGAAAAAATGAAAAAAAGTGAAAAATATTTCCTAGTGCGCAGAAAGGCTGCGCACTAGTGTCCTATATTTGCACCGAGATGCGAAAAAAACGTGAAAAAAACCTGTTTGGAGTGAAACTTCCCCGGTGGTTTTCCCGTATATAGCCTCGCCTGTCCAGACTGGACACTTTGACATATTGTAGGGAGTAAGCAAGCAAGTAGCGCTGCCGATCTGTCCCCGTTCTTTGAAATAGCTAGAGTCTTTGAGCCGTTGCTCCGGAGTTCTGCCCCGACCGTTTTAATGTATTTATGATGTGCAAGAACCTCCGATCACGTCAAGTATTCCCCCAGTGGCAATGATCCATTGCGGGGGCCCGGATACCGGGAACGACATGCAACAACACAAAAACGAATAGCTATATGAGAAAAGAAAAGGAAACAGAACTCAAGCTCGGCATCAACACGACCGACACTTTCACCGCCGCGAACGGTGAATCCGCTGCCTATCAGGATATCTTCGAAGGTATCCTCACTAACATTCGCTGCTTCGCCGCCACCAGCGGCAAGCGAATCAGGAAGGAGGACCTTGAGGACATGGCCCAGGACGCCTTCCTGAAGGCTGTCCTCTACGGCAAGTCCTTCGACCCTGACAAGTGCAGGAAGCCCCAGGATTTCGGCAACAGGATTGCCGAGAACTGCAAGGTGGACGCGCTGAACAGCATCAGCCGCCATGACGCGACCTTCACCGATGTGGAGGTCCGTGACGAGGACGGAGACGAGTTCGCCCCCACCTACATCTCCGGCTACCGCGGGGATGAGTTCGAGGCGGACAAGGAAGTGGAGATGAAGGAGACGGAAGAGTTGGTCTGCAAGGCCATCGAGACGCTGAGCAAGGACTATCAGGAAGTCCTCTATCTCAGTCTCCAAGGCTACAAGACCGGCGAAATCGCCGAGCAGCTCGGGATAGAACCCGGCATAGCTTACACGAGGCTTTCCAGGGCCAAGGCGGCCCTGCGCAAAGTCCTCCGCGAGGAATACGGAGACGAGTTCGGTCTCTGATTCCGGCCCCTACAGCCTGACAGCCGGCCCCAAGTGAAAGGAGCCGGCTGTTTTTTAGTATATTTGTAGAGAAATCACTATCAGCATGGCAACAGCATATCACGGATCAGCGGCCCTTTTCAAGGAGTTCGACCCCGCACACCTCCTGGAGGGTGACGGGAAGTTCAAGTTCGGCGTGGGGGCGTACCTCACGTCACGTTACACCACCGCGGCGCACTACTCCGGCGCGACCGGCAGCGCGGACCACTACGTCTACACGGTGGAGATCCCCGACCTTACGGAGGGCAACCACCTCACGTCCCTCGCCCCGGTGGCCCCGGCGGTCATCGCCCGGGCCGAGGCGAAGCTCGGCGAGACGGTGCCCGCGGAGGCCCGCTCCTGCGGGAAGTTCTTCAGGAAGTGGCTCGGCAACCGCCTCATAGGGAACCTAGGGACGGTGAAGAAGATGACGGGATCCGCCAGCCTAGAGGCGGAGAAGGCCGCATCGGCGTTCCTTCCCAGCATAGGCGTGGTGCTTCTCGTATGGCCCACGGCGCAGACGAAGCCCGAGGCGGGGAACAACTACGCCCTTCTCGACTACGGCGCGTTCCGCATCACCCAGATCGACCGGGTCGAGCTGGACGACAAGGCGAAGCTCATCGAAGGGTCAGAGAGGCTGATAGCCAAGTACTAGGCGTATGCACGTAAGGGAATTCATAGAGAAGAACTACCCGGAGTACTACTCCATCGAGAGGTACCCCGCGGACAGGTGCGCCCCTTTCTGCAGCGTGGACGCCCCCTGGGGCATCCTCTCGAACTTCGGCAGGACCCCCCTGGTGGTGGACGGCATCACCTTCGACTGCTCGGAGAAGCTCTTCCAGGTGATGAAGTTCGAGGACGGCGCCTCCCGCCGGGAGATCTACGCCGCGAAGGGCCAGACGATGAAGATGAAGGCCAAGCACTTCGAGAAGGCGGGGTCCGTCCGCGGGGACTGGGGCCGGATCATAGTGGACGCGATGAAGTTCTGCCTCGTGCAGAAGTACGCGCAGAGCGAGGCGTTCCGAGAGGAGCTCGACCGCAGCCGCAGCCTTTACATCGTGGAGGACCAGTCCACGTTCCCGAAGAAAAACCCCGACACCTGGGGCGCGAAGCTCTCCGGTGACGGGACCGAGTACGCGGGGCCGAACCTCATGGGGCGGCTCCTTATGGAGCTGAGGGACGCTGACGGGAAACTCTCCTACACGCTCCCTCCCACCGCCATGTCCTTCCAGGACCTGGCGAGCCTGTAATCCACCCTCTTGCGTATATACGGAAGGGTCTCCTTCGCATGGTCGGGCCTGTACAGGCAGTAGCCCAGGAGGTCCATGCTCTTCTGGAAGTTCTCCAGCGTCAGGGGTATGTCGAAGAACCACTCCCCTGCCACCCGTACGGTGAGGATGTTCTCGAATCGTTTCGTGAGGAACATGTACGGGATTCCCTTCCCCTCCATGGCCCCGGAGACCATGTGCGAAAGGAGCGGGTATTCTATGAGGGCCACCTCGCGGCCGCGCCTCATGCGCCAGAAGTACTCCATGATCTCGCTCCGGTACCAGTCCCCCGCCTCCCTGAGCTCGGCCTCGTACTTCGACAGCAGCTCGGGCTTGATGGAGTCCTTGCGCCCCTGGCGGTGACGGAGGTACTTCGTGCCCATTTCATCGACCACTTCCTTGATGAAGAGGTCCATGTCCTCCTGCCTGGAGGCGCCGGCGAAGAGGTCGATCACAGGCTTGCAGTCCTCGAGCTCCGACCTTACCAGTCTCTGTAGGTATACGGACATCATGGCCTACCAGTATATTAGGCCCTCGTCCACGGGCAGGGGCTCGTTTCCTGTGGGACGCCACGTGAGGCGGCTGTAGTTGAACCGCGTCAGGTCGGACACGATGTGCCTCGCGTCCATCATCTCCTTCGCCGCGGCCTCCAGGGTCTTCCCCTCGCGGAGGAGGTCGCCGAACCGCCCGGAGAAGTCCCAGTTCCGGTCCTCTATCTCTTCCGGGGTGGCATCGACCCCCTTGCTCAGGGCCTCGCCGTATTCGGAGACGAACATGCCGCTGAAGAACCCCTTCAGGGAGTGCCGCGCCGCATAGGTGGACGCGTAGCACCATATCCCGCAGAGGTTCGGCCTGCCGGAGAGCAGGGCCGCGTCCGCCGGTGTCACAACCAATCCCCACCCCCTCATGTCAAGGAGGCCGGCCGGCGTGCCGTGCCCGAGCAGGAACACCGGCTCGTCCAGGGGGGCGTTGCGTATGGCTTGGAGTATCTCTTCCCGCTGCTTCAGCGAGTCGAAGAACCGCACGTTCGGAAGGCCCTCGTAGATCGGCGAGAGGCACCTCGTGCTTGGGTCGGTTGGATGTACTACTATCATGCTATCCAAGGGTTAAGGGTCCGTTCCTTCGCATCTCCGCCACGAAGGGTATGGAGATGGGGACTCGCTTGTCGATGCGCCCGGGGTTGGCGGGGCTCACGGGGTCCACGCCGGTGGCCGCGCAGGCCGCCTGGAAGAACTCCGTGGCACGGACGAGAAGGTCGAGGGACGCTTCCGGGGCGTCCTCCGCCGTCTCGATGAGAACGAGCTTCGTGGAGGCCGGAAGGTACTTCCGGGTACGCTCTGCGATGTCACGCTCGCGGGGGCTTATGAACATCACCACCGCGGTGTCGTCCAGATGGTTCGACTCCCAGATGAACCGGCCGTGGCAGTGGTTCCGGTAGTCGCAGACGATGGCAGGGGCGAGGCCGCTTTCGACCATCTTGCCTTCGAGGTTGCCCGCCACGGGGCGGCCCCAGCTGCCATGAAGGAGCACGTAGCTGCGCACCGACTTGAACTCCGAAGGGCTCAGGGGCGTTCCATCGTTAAGGCAGAACGTGAAGGGCTCCGCAGGGGCCTCCATGTACTTCCCGAGGTCCACCCCGGGCTGGAACACTTTCGTGAGCAGGGCGAAGTACGCGATGCTCGTCCCCACCGACACGAAGCCGTCATGGGTGCCATGCACGGAGGGCACGAACGCGTTGGGGGCCCCGGCCTTCCGGAAGAGCTTCAGGGCTTCGTTACGGGGAGAGACGGAGAAGTTGACGCAGGCTGTGCCGCCTGGGTTCACTTCGAGGGCGCGGCGCGTGGCCGCGATGATATCATCGTTATGGCCGCTTTTGCTGAGAAGGACGACCTTCGCAGTGCGCAAAGCACTGTCGCTTAAGGAGTTAAGCGTATAGGGAGTGACAGACTGGGCCATCCCGCCACGGGCTCCGTAGAGCAGTGCGAGGAAGTCCCCGGAGCTCTCGCAGCCACCGGAACCGGTGGCCACGAGGGGCTGCGAAGGGTTCGAGAGGAGGAACTGGCGGATGGCCGTCACATCGGCCGCTTCAATTTGGGAGATGATCCCGGGACGGGCGCTGGATTTCACTTTTGCTTGGATAGAGTTTTTCATGCTTGTTCGGATTTACTCAACCATTATACTTCCGAAGCGCGGGATTCTTTCACGCGAACGCGAAAAAAAATAAAGTTTCCCTCCCCATGAAAGAATTCCCCCTCCCCCCGGTAAATGTATACGTAACCGCTTTAAAAGACTTTAAAGACTATGAGACAACTGAAGATAACCCAATCGGTGACGGCCCGCGACCGGACCGTCAACCAGTACCTCTCCGACATCAACCGCCTGCCGATGGTCTCCCCCGAGGAAGAGTCGGACCTCGCCTCGCGCATCCGCGAGGGTGACGAGTCCGCACTTAAGAGGCTCGTGGAGGCGAACCTCCGCTTCGTGGTCAGCGTGGCGAAGGCCTACCAGGGCCACGGCCTGGAGCTGCCGGACCTCATCAACGAGGGGAACACCGGCCTCATCAAGGCCGCCTGGAAGTTCGACCCCACACGCGGGTTCAAATTCATTTCCTACGCCGTATGGTGGATACGCCAGAGCATCCTCCAGGCCATATCCGACCAGGGGCGCATGGTGCGCCTGCCGCTCAACCAGGTGGGCACGATAAGCACGCTCTCCCATATCCGGAACACGTTCCTCCAGGAGAACGAGCGCGAGCCCACGGACGAGGAGCTCGCGGCCCTGTCGGGCCTCACCCCCGAGAAGGTCGGCGAGGCGCTGCGCATCGCCGGCGGCCACCTGTCCTTCGACACTCCCTTCGGCGAGGACGAGGACGGGACCCTGCTGGACGTGATCCCGGACACCTCCGTGGCGGAGACGGACGCCGCCCTGGCGAGGGAGTCGCTCCGCAGCGACCTCGCCGAGGTGATGCTCGTGCTCGCACCCCGCGAGCGGGAGATCATCCAGCTCGCCTTCGGCATCGGCTGCCCCGAGCGGACCCTGGACGAGATAGGCAGCGAACTCAGCCTCACTCGCGAGCGCGTGCGGCAGATAAAGGAGAAGGCTATCCGCAAGCTCGGCAAGGACCATATTCGCGCACGACTGATCCAGTACAGATGACGGCATACGATCCCTCGGACAGATTTGCAAGCCTGGACGCAAGCCACGGCAAGGTAAGCCTGCCCCTCACCTCACGGTCGCTTCTCGCGGACTGCTTCTCGCAGTGGGACGCGGCCAGGGACGCCGCCCTCACCTCCCATCTCGAGGGCATCACCCAGGGGTGCAGGCGCGCCGCGCCGTCCCCCTACCGGCAGTACGCCGCCGCCCTGCGGCGATTCGTTGACGCGAGGGGCGCTGGATACCGCTTCCGCGTGAGGGAGACCCCATCGAGCATGGCCGTCACGTTCCACCCCGTCTCCGAGTACGGGAAGGCGTGGGATCCGGAGCTCACGGTGTTCCTCTCCCGCATGGGCGATGGCTCGGGCTCGGCGGCGGTCCTCTTCAACGACCGCCTCTTCCCCCTGGCCGCCTCGCCGAAAGGGTTCGCCAGGGTGCTTGACTCCCTCGCCCTCGCCCCGGTCTCGTGCGAGGCGGCGGTCCTCTCCACACAATACAGAGAGCTCCTTCCGGACGTGATCCGGGAAGGGTTCGGCGGAATCCGTATCGTGGACAGCGATGGGACTCCGGTGGATGCGGTCAGGGTCTCATCGAAGCCCGAGTATGACCTCGGACTCGCCCATGAGGTGTACGGCCGCACGCCGTTCGGGCAGGACTACTCCCTCACCTACATGCCGAAGGCCCTCGAGGAAGGCGGCACGTGCCTGCCATCGATGTACGGCTATGCGAGGATGATCCTCCGGGAACTCGAGGGCATCTGCCCCCATTTCCCCACCCTGGACATAGTCTGCGAAGGCCTTTCGTACTTTACCGTTCCACCTTCGAGGCTCCGGAGAGACCCGAAGTCGGAGTTCATGGACGGCCTCCCCCCGGTCTCTGACCCCACCTTGCCGGACCGCATCCGTGAAGGGCTCGAGGATAATGGAGAATGGGCCAGGGGGCTCAGCGAAGAGGACGTCAGCATGGAATACCGCGCCGTGGAGACCGCCCACGCCATCAAGGGGAAGGAGGTGCTGTCGGTCCTCGGATACGAAGGGCCGGAGGACTGGTATTCCCTCGTGTGCTGGTGGGACCGCATGACGCTGTACGTCAACGGGAAGGAGGACGGGAACGAGCTGGGCATCCACATCCCGTACGACTGCGACCCCTCCCGGTACCGGGGCATCGCGGACGCGAAGGATGCGCTTCTCCAGCTTTGGAAGGACATCCGGCACATGGACGGGGGCATCACCCTCGCCGTCCACCCCGCGGAAGGGGAATAAGACCCACGGCCGCCGGACACGCGCCCGCAGGCGGCGGTTCTCCAGTGGATACAGTCGGGGATTTTTCCTATATTTGTGCTTGCACTAAAGGACCAAGCCATGAGAAGATTAGGGAATTCCCAGCTGAAGGGCATCAACGCCCTCATACAGTACTACTATTCCAAATGCCCCGGGACGGCGATGCCGTTCTTCCTCCTGTACCTCGCCAAGGACGACCTCCTGGAGGTTGGAGACCGGTCCAAGGCGGTCAACTATACATCGGATGATTACAAGTACAGCGGCCTGGCGTTCTGCCAGTTCGACATGGAAGACGCCAAGCTTCTCGCGCAGACGGACAACGCCGGACGGCATCTCGTGGAACGGTGGGAGAGCGCCGGCCTGATCCAGCTCTCGCTGCTCCTGCATCATGACAGGTCCGACAAGCACCTCCAATCCATCCGCACCCTTCTCCAGAAGCATGACGATCCTATCATAACCACCATGCAGCAGCGGCAGGCTGTCTTCCAGCTCGCCCAGGGGTTCATAGACATCGGGCCGGAGTTCCTCACCCAGAACTACCTCCGGGTAGCGGCGATGATCGTGGAGGCCTGCGGGCTGTTCCCCGGCGCGGAGGACCTGAAGATATCCCAACTCGAGGCTTCGCTGCTCGGGAGTTTCAAGGGGAAGGTGTACTACCCTTACGCCAGGGCCACCTACCTCTCCGCCCTCCTTCCCGATGGGTCGGTCATCAACGAGTTCTCGGGATCCCAGGATCCGGCGGCGAAGGAGACGGCAGCGCTCGCCGCGGCGGTGTCCGACCTTCTCGTAAGCGGGTCCGGCGTGAAGAAGAAGCAGAGCTTCACGGTGGTGGACGCCGTCTTCGACTCCCTGAAGGAAGGGAAGAAGTACGACCTTGTCATCGCAAACAGGATCTACCGCAGCAAGAACACAACCTCATTCAACTACGTGCTAAAGCACACCCTCTCCCACCTGTCGGAGAAGGGCGTTTTCATGGGGCTGGACAGCGCCCGTGACTTCTTCCAGATGACTTGCCGCCAGAACCCTTACCTGGACGAGACGGTCAAGACCCGCAAGCTCGACAGCATCATCCTCCTTCCCAGGCGGTACAAGGCCGTGCTGGTCGTCATCCGCAACGACAAGACTGAAGACGCGTTCAAGCTCGTGGACCTTTTGAACGCCAGCATCCCGGACCAGCTCCTTTCCGGCCGTAAGGAAATGCTCGGGGCGTTCCTCCACTCCCGCACCAAGACGATCACCAGTGCCGACATCAGGAAGGTGAAGGCATCCGTTGGGGAGTTCTTCAGGTACGTCATACCGGAGGCCAAAGGAAAGGACATGGCGCTCCTTCCCCTCAGGGACCTTGTCTCCAGGATAGAAAAGAGCTCATCCTCCTTCGGGCAGATGGGCCAGACCTTCGAGGACCTCTATGAGGTCGACCTCGACCCAGGAGACGAGTACGACCACAGGAACTACCTGATCGGCAACCGCCCGTACAACGGCGGCGGGGTGTTCGAGCCGGCGTACGTGCTCGACACCGAGAGCATCATCATGAAGGACCACGGGAACCTCGAGCCCCGCATCTTCCGCGGCGACATGGGCAAGACCATCTTCCGCGATGGCCTGGCCTTCGCGGTGAAGCGCAACATCTACGGGCCGTACATCATCAACGAGCTCCGGAAGGACTACATGCGCGACCAGCTCCGCGACTGGTACTTCCTGAACGAGACATATTCCGAGGACGCCATTCTGAACAACCTCAAGATCTGGACTCCCGTCAAGTGGGGGAACACCATTGACGCGAGACGCCAGGAGAAGATATGCGACTCCGAACTCAACGCCAACCTCCTTCCCGAGGGCTTCGAGGTGGACGACCAGGAGTCCGGGAAGGTGTACCGCATCACGCATTTCCTTGGGGAGGGTTGTTTCGGACTCACCTATATGGTGGAGCGCGTGGGAGATCCCGATGATGAACCCTCGCCATTCGTCATCAAGGAGTTCTTCGTGAAGATGAATGACATGACCTTCCGCAACAAGGACCTTTCCGTCCGGCAGGATGTCGGCACCATCGAGAGCTACCGCCGCGGCCAGGACTTCAGTGGGGAGAAGCGGCGCTTCATCGAGGAATCCGACAGGATGTACAACTTCGGATTTATCCCTGACAGCCATGTCCGCAAGTCGCTCGGTGTGTTCACCAGCGAGAAGACCAACAACCTGTATTTCCTCATGGAGTACTACAAGAACGGACCCCTCAGCAATCTCCTTGAGGGACCCGGCACCATCCCGGAGGACGAGGCTACGGAGAGGTTCATCATCCCCCTGGCGAAGGCCCTGAACGTCCTCCACCAGAACCGTTGCGTCCACCTGGACCTCAAGCCGGAGAACGTCCTCATCGATGACGATGGCCTTGCCGTCCTCGCGGACCTCGGGAACTCCAAGCTGTATGATGAAGAAGGGAATCAGCTGACCTTCGGGGAATACGCCTCCAGCTCCGACTACGCGGCGCCGGAAGAGAACTCGCACACCTCACGCAAGTTCCATCCGGAGATGGACATCTACTCGCTGGGCGCTATCTTCTACGAGCTGCTTACCGGAAGCACTCCAAGATTCTTCGATCCCGACTACCTGGACTCCCCGGACATAAGCGACGGGGCGAGGAAAGCGATCATATCGGCCATGGAGCTAGACCCGGACGAGCGCACCTCGGACGTCATGGCCTTCGTGCACTCCCTCCCGGGCCACGAACAGGACGAGTGGGTTGTGGGCGTGCCCGAGTATCCCGAAGAGGATGAGGACGGGGATTCCTTCGATGTCTACGGAGACCTCCTGAACGAGGAATCCTACAATAACTAAAACCTATTCCTGAAAAAAGGGGGAGGCAACGGATTTCGTTGCCTCCCCTTTTTCAAATCTTTTCAAATCAATCACTCGTCCTCATCGTCCAGGAGCAGCTTCTTGTATGCGTTCTCCGCGAAGGTCTTGTAGTCGACATCCCTGGTGATGTACGCGGTGGCGGCGCGGTAGCGGCGCCTCTCGAAGTTGCGGTCGTAGGCCTCGTCCTTGGCGGAGTACTCGCCTGCCATGCCGTCAGCATCCCTGTACTTCCCGCTGGGGATGTAGATGTCGCGGTAGTTGGGGCGCTTCCCGCCCATCAGGGCCCGGAGGGTCTCGAGGGCGCGCTTCTTCCTCAGGCTCAGCATGTCGCGGTTGCGCTTCGTGTCCTCCAGGTTGAGAGCCTTGATGGTCCGCTCGAGGTAGGTCTTCTCGTCATTCATCCAGTTCTCGAGGATCACCTGGTCCACGGGCTGGAGCTTCTTCAGCAGCTGCATCATCCGCTTGAGGACTTCCTCCTTGCGGTCCGCCCATCCGTAGGCCTCCACGTAGTCGTGAGGCTCGAAGGCCCTGCCGGTGCTCCCCCTCTGGGGGATACCCGCCATGATATGGTCGTACTTGGGGGTGTCCTTGTCCTTCTTGGGCTTGGAGACGCAGTGCGCCTCGTTCACGCCGGTGGTCTCCTTACCGAGTTCGGTCAGGACGCAGTTCCGCACGAGCGTGGAGAGGTAGGTCTTCAGGTTCGCATGCTTCTCATGGTCCACGTCATAGCTGTTGTAAGCCTTCTCGAGGGCGTAGGTCACGCCCATGATCTTCACGGACTCAATGTCCAGGGCGGGGTCCAGGCTGCTGCCTTTCTTCCTGACGTTGGCAATGACTATGTCAGCAACATCCATGGCCGTACCGAACCACATGTTGCAGAATTCATCGTAGGTTAGTGTTATTATCATGGCTGTGTGCGCTTTACGTCCCGTAAAGATAGCACTTTTCCCCGATATGGGCAAACCCGGCGGGATCAGCCGCCCATCGCCACTCCGATGCCAAGGAGGACGGGGATCCCCCAGATGAGGAACCCGAGCTCCACGGTGGGCAGGATGCCCTCCCCGCAGACCTGTACCCCTAAGCCGAAGTCCCACTGGCTCAGGGCCAGGTCGCTCTTGAAGGCGAAGCGAATGCCGGTGTCGATGATGACGGGTTCTCCCAGGCCGAGTCCGAGGTAGTAGTGGAGGTCCAGTCCCGTGCGAGACTCGTCCGTCAGGCGGAACGCCGCACCGCAGAGGAACATGGCTCCCCCATCGAAGTTCACCCCGAGGCCGAAGTACGGTCCGATGCGGTCGTTGATGCGCGTGTACCTGAGCGAGGCGCTGCACACCTCTTCAAAGTCGAACCCCAGCTGCAGCGTGAGGAACGATGTGCAGAACCCACTGTCATCAATCCCGGAGAGCGAAGCCGGAGTGTATGGCGCTGGGGTGTAGCTCTGCACAGGCTTGACGACAGGGGGCGCCGGAGCGGCCGGAGCGGGCTTCGCGTAGTAGGGCTCGGACTGCTGGGTCCGTCCGCGCACTGAGTAGCCCTGTTCGAGCCGCATCCAGTAGGTGCGCCCGGCCTTCAGCGGCTCGGGGAACGCCCACTCGCGGAGGGGCTTGCAGCCTTCGCGCGCCACGGTGATGGTGCGCGCGTCCGCGCTCAGGTACACGTCCACGTGCCCTTCCTCCGCGCAGACATCCACGATGCCGGAGAGTCCCGCATCGAAGCTCCACCCGGCACGGTCCGTCTCCATGCGCAGCACGGCGCAGGGGCGCCCGTCAAAGTCGTACACGACCCTCGCGGGGCCGTCCGTGACGCTCTTGAAGCCTTCTATACGTATCTCCTGGCCGGAGAGGAGGACCGGCGCCGCAAGGAGGATGGATGCTACCAGGATTCGTTTCATATGTATCCTTATACTGCGGGCGCGTGACATTCTTTCAAAAAAAGTTTGCGTGAAAGAATTTTTCCCTCAGGGCGTATATGTTACTGGAGCCGCCAATGCCGGAAGGATCATGAAAAAAAAATCACAAGACCCTGAAAGAATGCAGCGGACCGGACGTATATATCGACAAAACCAAGAACAAGAAAGCATGAAAAAACTGACAACCATCCTTGCCGCAGCGCTTCTGCTGCTCGCCCCCTGCTGGGGAACCGATTCCGAGAACAAGCCTACCAGGAAAGAAATCCAGGAGGCCGCAAAACAAGCCAAGGCCGCGGAGAAGAACCTCCGCAAGCAGGGCTTCAAGTCCTTCGAGCTCGGCAGCGTGTCCGCCAACCTCGAGAGGTACTTCCTCAAGACCGGCTCGGGATGCCCGAGCATCGTGGGGACCTCCAACTCCTGCATCAGCGAGAACCTCGCC
>JAEEGL013737738.1_pt1 | contig 13622 bp, 11 predicted proteins | sample 9134231 | NCBI WGS metagenome assembly JAEEGL01 (sample SAMN16246548, study PRJNA631951) | gut metagenome | biome: gut microbiome; feature: rumen; material: fiber-attached | host: Bos | place: Iran: Karaj | collected 2018-10
CGGCGGCATGAAGGACTACCAAGCAGCGACCTCTCCTACCGCCGCCTTATTACTCAATGATCTTCGCCATTCCCCGCAAGGGGAACCTCTTCCAACAACTTCATCCTTTCTCCATCGGGTATCCGCTCTGACTTGTTTGCCTCGCGGTCGAAATACACCACCACGGCGTGACATAAGGTCTTGACCTCGCCCGTCTTGCTATCGCGCAGCAGCTGCTCCATCTTGAAACTGGAGTTGCCTATCTCTAGCACGCGGCTTTCACAGACGATGGCATCATGGAACAGTACGGGCTTGCGAAAGTCCAAGTCCACATGGACGAGGACGTATTTGAAGGTCAGCCAGTCGATTTCTGACTGAAAGACATGCTCGAAATAGCGGCTTCGACCCATGTCGAAGTAGTTGCACTGCGACCCGTTGTTGACATGGTTGTAAGGGTCAAGGTCGCTCATTCGGATTTGTATGGGACAGGTGAACATTTATGTTGATTTGTTGTATTGTTTAGGCTACAAAATTAGGGAAAAATTGTTATCACATTTCACCAATGCCGCAACATTATTGTATTTGATTAAACACTTAGGCGCGAAATTTGCATAATTTTCAATACCTTTGCAAAATAAAACCTATCTGAAATGAAACGACCTTTCTTTTTCTTCGTCTTGCTGTTGGGGGCTTTTCTGACTCAAGCCCAAGCCCAAATCTTCAAGATGGACGACAAGCCTAAACCAGCCTTTGTCGACAAGGAGCATTATGTTTCCGCTGCCATGCAACTCAATGACTATCTGCCGCTTATCAGTGGGAAACGCATCGGCATAGTGGCCAACCAAACGAGCATCATTGGTGAAACACACTTGGTGGATGCCTTGCTGTTTTTGGGTATTGACATCAGAAAAATATACACGCCCGAACATGGTTTCCGAGGCACCGCCGATGCTGGAAGCAAGGTGAACAGCGGCAATGACGAGAAAACAGGACTGCCTATCGTGTCGCTCTATGGCAAAAACAAGAAACCGACACCCGAAATGTTGCAAGACATCGACCTCATCCTCTTTGATTTGCAAGATGTCGGAGTGCGATTCTATACCTACATCTCCACGATGAGCTATGTGATGGAGGCCGCTGCCGAAAATGACATCCCCGTCGTCGTCCTCGACCGCCCCAATCCCAACGGATTCTATGTGGATGGACCTGTTCTAAAGGCTGAAAGCCAATCCTTTGTGGGATTGCACCCAGTGCCAGTTGCCTACGGCATGACCATCGGGGAATATGCTCGAATGGTGAATGGCGAAGGCTGGCTGAAAGATGGAATCACTTGCGACCTCACTGTGATACCTATTAATAATTACAACCGCAATGCCATTTACGAACTGCCTGTGCGTCCCTCACCTAACCTTCCCAACTGGGAGTCAGTGTACCTCTATCCCACCTTGTGTTTTTTTGAGGGCAGCATCGTCAGCGTGGGACGTGGCACGGAAATGCCGTTCCAAGTCTACGGCCACCCCGACATGCGCGGCAGCTTCACTTTCACGCCGAAAAGCACAAGCGGCGCCTCAAAACCCTTGCTTGAAGGCCAACGTTGCCGAGGCGAGAACTTGTTGGAGTTTGCACACAATTACCCTTACAACACCAACCAACTCCACTTGGAATGGATTATTGAGGCGTACCAACAATTGAGCGACAAGTCGTTCTTTACCAATTATTTCCATTTGCTCTCCGGTGACAAGCAACTGCAACGTGACATCGAGAAAGGAAAAAGCGCAGACGAAATCCGTGCTTCATGGAAAAAAGACCTTGAGGCGTTCAAGATTATCCGCGCGAAGTACCTAATGTATTAATTAAAGAATTTGAATAGACTTCATTAATTGATACTCCAATTCGTCAATGAAACCTTTTTCCGTTTTTATCCAGTCTTTACGTCGTCCACATAGTGTAAAGCCTTGGTTTTCAAACAGTCTTTGACTGTCAATATTGGTTTCGTCGATGACGCAATGCGCTTGGTGGAGCAACAAGTCGTTGAAAAGATAATCCAAACAGAGTTTCAAGGCTCTGGCAGCATAACCTTGACGGCGATATTTCTTGTCGATGAGGATGCCGATGCCCGCCCGACTGTTGATGGCATCGTAATCGTAAATGTCGATGCAACCTATGGATTCACGGGTCGTTGTATGGTCAATCATCAAGCGGAGCTGTTTTTGGCTGAAAAGGTCATTATTGTTGAGCAAGAACTGTTCGATGTGGAACTGCGTGAAGGGCGCATACGTCCCGCTGACGCGCCACACGCTGCGGTCGTTCTCCCAGCAGTAAATCTGCTGTGCGTCGCCAGGTTCGGCGCAACGGAGCGAAATCGTGTCGTCGTTGATGAACATTTTTTGCTGACAAGATGATAAACGAACGGTCATGGCATAAAATTTGATAGCCTTTCGCCGCCAAAATTTTCGCAAAAATACACATTTTGACGCAATAAAATGCGAAAACCGACATTAATGTTTTGACAATTGCAGAACCATAAAAGACACAGAGCAATGAGAAAAGTGAGTTTGATGTTGATGCTTGCCGCAATGATGACGGCAACATCCTGTGGTAACTTGACCCAGCAAAAGAACCAAGAGCAACCCGAAAACCAACAAGAAGAGCAGCCCGTCTCACAAGTGGAGCAGGCGCAGCAACCCCAAATCCAGCGCACGGCTTTCCTGCCATCGCGAAACACCCCCGACTTCGTCGACGCGGCTGAAAGCAGCGTCAACGCGGTCGTGCATATCATGACCAAGGTCGTGAGACAAAGCAACACTTACGACGACTTCTTCGGTGCCCTACTCGGACAGCTTTACGGCTATCCAGGACAGACGCGCAGCAATACCCAAGTGGCCTACGGTTCTGGCGTGGTGCTGACTCCCGACGGCTACATCGTCACCAACAACCACGTCGTGGAAGGCGCCGACGAGGTAGAGGTTACCTTTAATAATAAGGTGAAGAAGATCGCTACCATCATCGGAACCGACCCGACCACCGACTTGGCCCTTATCAAGGTGGAAGCCACCGACTTGGACTATCTCATTTTCGGCGACTCGGACAATGTCCGCATAGGCGAATGGGTGCTGGCGGTCGGTAACCCGTTCAACCTGACCTCGACCGTTACGGCAGGCATCGTCAGTGCCAAGGCCCGCGACCTCAGCATTTTAGGCGAAGGCACTTCTGTGGAATCCTTCATACAAACCGATGCTGCTGTTAACCCGGGCAACAGTGGTGGCGCACTCGTCAACACAAAGGGCGAATTGGTCGGCATCAATGCAGCTATCGCTTCGCACACGGGTTCCTACGAGGGCTATTCCTTCGCCATCCCGTCGAACATTGTACGCAAGGTGGTTGATGATCTGTTGCTTTACGGACAGACGCAACGCGGCTATCTCGGTGTGCAAATTGCCGAACTGACATCTGAATTGGCTGACAAGTTAGGCTTGGACGATGTGGAAGGCGTTTACGTTGCTGAAGTCACCGAGGGTGGTGCCGCAAAGATAGCTGGCATGAAAGACGGCGATGTCATCACGCACATTGGCGACAAAAAGGTGAACACCAAGACCCAACTGACCGAGGCAGTGCGACAATATCGTCCAGGCGACAAGGTTGACGTGGAAGTAAACCGTCATGGTTCGCATCACACCTACACGCTGACCTTGCTCAATGAAGCGGGCAACATGGACGTGATGAAAAAAGGCGATGCCTTCTACAATGCCGAATTTGGCCTGATGCTGCGTCCCATCGACCAAAACGACATGAACCGACTCAACATCCACAACGGATTGAAAATCTTGGAGATACGCGAAGGCCGCTTCATGAATTCCGGCGTTCCCGTCGACTTTGTTATCACCAAGGTAAACGGCTATGCGGTCAATGACAAGACCGAGTTAGAGAATGCCTTGAAGAACAGCCGCAACCGCCGCACCACTATCGAGGGCGTGTATCCCAACGGCATGATGGGTTCGTTCTACTACTAAATGCAGAAAATCAGAAAATTTTCTGAAAACCAGAAACTTCGGTACGGTTTTTGATAATTAATTATCTTGTCTGTTTGGGAGGCCGACACAATACGACCTCCCATGACAGGAGGATTATGCAAAAAATTTCGTGGAGAAAGCAATGCAGAGTAAGATATTGAATATGAAACAATTAAACAATTAAAGATTAAGAAAAAAATGAGACAACTGAAAATTTCAAAGCAAATCACTGACCGTGGCTCCGGCTTGGATCGTTACCTCGCCGACATTGCCAAGGAGGACTTGCTGACTGCCGACGAGGAAGTGGAGTTGGCGCAGCGCATCAAAGGCGGCGACCAAGTCGCGCTCGACAAGTTGGTGCGCGCCAACCTGCGCTTCGTGGTGTCAGTGGCCAAGCAGTACCAAAACCAAGGATTGAGCCTGCAAGACCTCATCAATGAGGGCAATGTGGGCTTGGTAAAGGCAGCCCAACGTTTCGACGAGACGCGCGGCTTCAAGTTCATCTCGTATGCCGTTTGGTGGATCCGTCAGAGCATCCTTCAGGCTGTGGCCGAACAAGCGCGTATCATCCGCCTACCCATGAATCAAGTGGGAGCCTTGGCCAAGGTGAAGAAGGCCACCTCCCTGTTGGAGCAGAAATTGCAACGCCATCCCACCGTCAAGGAGATTGCCAATGCTGTCGACTTGGCCGAAGACAAAGTGGAGCAGCTGCTCGACCTCAACACCCGCCATGTGTCGACCGACGCGCCTCTCGACGACGAAGAGGATGCAAGCTTCCTCGACATCTATGTGCAAGACGACCAGACCCAGACCGATGCCGCCGTGGAGCAGGAGTCGGCGAGCAACGCCATCGCCCGAGCATTGGATATGCTCTCCGAGAAGGAACGTACCATCATCTGCATGTACTTCGGTCTCGGCTACCCCCGCGAGTACTCGCTTGAGGAAATCGCGATGAAACTTGACATCTCACGCGAGCGCACCCGTCAAATCCGCGACCGCGCCCTAAAGCGCCTGCGGACCGAGCCCAACTCGCCTCTGCTTCAGATGTATATGAGCTACTGAAATTAGCTGGACAAGGCTTCATTGAAAGGCCCATTGATTCCTTCAACTTCTTAAGGCATGTCATACCTAACCTTTAGGTGAGCGTATACATGCCGGAAAAGTTTTGGAATGACATGGGCTTTTCTGTTTTTTTTCTATTTTTGCAATTCCAAACATAAATCATTCGCTATGAAATACGAACTTATCAATTTGCCTTACGAGGCCAACGCTTTGGAACCCGTTATCAGCAAGGAAACCCTTGGCTTTCACCACGGTAAGCATCTGCAAGCCTACGTCAACAATCTCAATGGGCTCATCGCAGGCACGAAATACGAGGACATGACTCTTGAGGACATCGTGAAAAACTCGGAAGGCGGTGTATTCAACAACGCTGGACAGATTTTGAACCATAATCTGTATTTCACACAGTTTTGCGCTCCGAAAACTGATAACAAACCCTCAGGCGTTATCGCCCAGTGGATTGACCGACAATTCGGCTCGTTTGAGGCTTTCAAGGAAGAATTTACGAAAAAAGGTGCCACTTTGTTCGGATCGGGCTGGGTATGGCTCTCTGTCGACAAGGACGGCAAACTTCAAATCACGCAAGAAACCAATGCTGGCAATCCCGTGCAACGCGGCCTGAAACCCCTGCTAACCTTCGATGTGTGGGAACACGCCTACTACCTTGACTACCAGAACCGTCGCCCCGACCATCTCGCCGCCCTGTGGCAGATCGTGGATTGGGATGTAGTGAACCAAAGACTATAAAACAAGTAGGTCATGGAAAACTTTGATGAAAACGAACCCACCGAAAAGAAAAGAAGTCGGCACATTGGACGCAAAATCCTGACCACCTTGAGTATCATCGTTATACTCGTTGCGGGTGGTTGGTTTTTCTTCAAATTCTATTTTGTCTTTGGCAGTGGTGTGAAGGCGGGAGAACTTAACTTCTTCGTTTACAAAGGTTATGTCTTCAAGACCTACGAAGGTCGCCTCATCCAAGCGGGCTACAACTCGAAGAACAGCAACGCCACGATACAGTCCAACGAGTTCAACTTCTCCGTGAAGAAGCAGTCGGTAGCCGACCAGTTGGAGCGTTGCGCCGGAAAACGTGTGGAACTGCATTACAAGGAATACCTCGGAGCCTTGCCGTGGCGCGGCATGAGCAACTATGTCGTCGACAGTGTGTATTCCGTTCAGGAAAGCAGTCAAGATTCGGATAATCCAGTGCTGCTACCTCCTATCAACGACCTCGAAGTCTTCTGATTATCAGTTGCTTCTTGAGACTTCCAACTTACCTATCTCAACCGGGTGGTTCTCGGAGATAATCTCTATCCAAGTATTGTCTTCGCTGAACCACTTGTATTGTGCGCCGATGCGGAAGACAAAGGTCTTCTCTTCATCTGTGGCCGCAATGGGCAGCACGAAACCGCCGTTCTTGCCACCCTGACCTCCGAATGACACAATCATGGGGAAAGTCTTGTCAGGCTGTGGGTTGCGCACCTTGATGATGATATAGTTGGAGCGACGCACAGCCACCTCAATCTTATTGAACTCGAAACGACGTGCCTCGCCAGCTGCCAGGCTGATGTAGTCGGTGTTCAACTCATAGAGTTTGTTCTGCTCGATGATTTCGCTGATGCGGGCAATCATCTCGGAGGGATAGGTCTCCAGATGGAGTTCCTCGGCCTTGGTGTAGGCTTCGATAGCCTTGTCAAAAGTATTGCTCTTGAAGTTAGCGTCGCCCTCCTTGATGAAGGCATTGTATTGGCTGCGCAAAGCAGCAAGTCGGTCGTTTTCGGCTTTTTCTGCGACGACAAGTTGCGCTGTGGCCGTCGGGTCTTCAGGCTTGTAAACCAAGGCAGATTGATAGTGGGTGACAGCATCGGCGAATTTCTCGGCACTCATTGCCTGGTTGCCGGCATTCATAGCATTGCTGTAGCGTTCTTCTATTTCAGCAGCCATTTGCGCGAGGATGCCGTCGATTTCAGCAATCTTTCCCGTGGCAGTGGCGTTGCCTTCGTCAAAGGCCACGACTTCTTGGTATTTCACTTTCGCGTTGGCATAATCTTGTTGGTCAAAGAGAGCGTTGGCGGCATCGAGCATGGTTTTTATAGTGGCTTGGCGCTCGGCTTCTGCGGCAGCGAGGGCGGCCTGACGAGCGGCCTCTTCTTCGGCGGCTATTCTAGCAGCTTCGGCCTCGGCAGCCAATCTCGCAGCCTCTTGTTCCGCAGCAATACGGGCAGCTTCCTCGGCCGCCAAACGAGCGGCTTCCTGTTCGGCGGCGATGCGGGCAGCTTCGGCTTCAGCGGCCAATCTCGCGGCCTCCTGTTCCGCAGCGATGCGGGCGGCTTCCTCGGCATCCTGCTGGGCGATGAGCGGGTCGAGGCGGGCGATCATATCTGTGGCGTAGGCATCGCCAGCTACAACCGCCAATGCACTCTGATAGTGCGATCTAGCTTCTTTGTACGCCTTGTTTTCATAGAGACGGTCGGCCTCAGCTATGATGCCGTTATAGCGGTCGGTCTGGTCTTTGGCTGCAGCATATTCGCTCTTCATCGTATTGGCTTGAAGGTCGTTGGGGAAAAGTTCAAGCGCTTGGTCGAGTTTGTCAATGGCGGCCTCATAGTTCTTGCGCAACCCGAGTTGACGCGCCTCTTCCATCGTCTTGTCGAATAGGGCGACTTTCTCGGTGTAAAGCTGTTTTTTCTGTCGCGCCTCGGCGAGTTTTTCTTTGGGCAGTTTGTCGTCGGGGAAGATTTGGTTGGCGGTCTCGAACTGGAAAATAGCTGCATCAAAGTTCTCCTCGGCCAACAATGCCTCACCTTGACTCATGGCCGTATCGTAAGCATCCTGCTTGTCTTGGCGTTCCTTCAAAATCGTTCTCACCGTTTCCGCCTGACCTCCAACGTATTTGTCATCAGGAAAAACTTTCAACGCTTGCTCATATTCAGCCAAGGCTTGCTCGTATTTCTGTTGGCTATAATACTGGTCACCAGCATCCAAATGGGCATAGAAAACCTCCTGACGCGCACCGTCCTCTTGGATTTTCTTCAAAGTCTCGTCCAGTTTCTTTCGGGCAGTCGGGTCGTTGGCTTTCTGTTTCAGTGCCATTTCGTAGTAGGTCTTCGCACTGATATAGTCTTTGGTCGAGAACTTGTCGTTGCCTTTCTTCATCAGGGATTCGTACGACTCGGAGTTTTGGGCTTGGACAACATTGGCAGTCAAAGCCAGCGTTGCGCCAAACAACAAGGAAAATATGAGTTTTTTGTTCATCTTTTTGACTTTAATCAATTACAAACGGACAAATCCTAATAATATTGCCCCCAACCTATAAATCTTGAATTTTGTATCGGTTCATCCCTACGGGATGTGTTTTTACTGTTTTTTTACGTTTTACCTAGCGAGCATCCCTATGGGATACAAATTCCACCATACCAATTTGATATTCAATAATTTATTTACTTTTTTTGCCTCTTTATTTCCCGTAGGGAAAACGCTCGGTTGAACTATCCCATAGCTGTTCTGGCATCCCCTCGGGATGCACCAAACACAGATTCCATAGAAATCCAAATCAAACGATTTTTCCATCCTTGATGGTAATGGTACGGTCCGACATGGCGGCCAAGGCGGGATTGTGGGTGACGATGACGAATGTCTGCTGCATCTCATCGCGGAGGCGAAAAAAGAGGCGATGCAGTTCCTCTGCCGACTTTGAGTCGAGGTTGCCCGAAGGCTCGTCAGCCAGCACTACGGCAGGCTCGTTGATGAGTGCTCGTGCCACGGCCACACGTTGCTGTTCGCCACCGGAAAGTTCAGCAGGCTTGTGGTTTTTGCGTTCCGTAAGATTCAGATAATCAAGCAATTTCTCTGCTTTTTCGACGGCTTCCTTCTTGCCCATACCGCCAATATAGGCTGGGATGCAGATGTTCTCGATGGCGGTGAATTCGGGTAGCAGGTGGTGGAACTGGAATACAAAGCCAATTTTCTGATTGCGGAAAGCAGCCAAATCGGTGTCGTTCAGCTTGTTGACTTCGGTACCGTCGATAAGAAGTTGTCCACGGTCGGCCTTATCCAAAGTGCCGATGATGTGGAGCAGTGTCGACTTACCCGCGCCTGATGCGCCGACGATGCTGACGATTTCGCGTTTGGCAACGCGCAAGTCGATGCCTTTCAGCACATTGAGGCTACCGTAGGATTTATGGATGCCAGTAGCCTGTATCATGCGTGAAGGTCGTTGAGGATCGACATGGCGCGGTCGTAGTCCTTGGTGAACACATACACGGTGGCATCGCCCTCGATGGTGCCTGCGGCCCAACCCGCCACGAGACTCTCCTCTTGGAAATTGCGGATGAGGTATTCGATACCGTTCTCTTCCAAGACGCTGCTGACAAACTCGGCCTCAACGACGCTGCCGCTATACACTTTCTTGATTTCGTTGTCCATGATGGTGAAAGATTTTGCGGCAAAATTACAACATTTCCGCAAATCGGCAAGGGCTATTCTTCGTTTCCGTCCTCCCGCATTCGTTTTCCAATAAGATAAGCCGCGCCAAGCGCAGTCAGCACCGCGATGCCGCTGCCGATGGGTGTCGCGTCTTGGTCGGTTTGCTGGTTATGGATAGGCAACAAAGGCGTAGTGTTGCCTGCCGGAGTGCTACCATAGGTCGTGACCCGAGGTCACTGTAGTAATGCCCCTTCGGGGCATGACCCACGTGGGCAGGTTCCCCTGCGGGGAATGGCAGGGGAACCTTGTTACATTATTTTGCGCCCGAAGGGAAGGTAAATATCCTGTTATTCGCATCTACCGAGATGTACCAGTAGCCCTTACCTGGTTCAAGCGAGGTCAGCTGTCCAGTCCATCTGCCGTTTCTGTATTTTACGTTTTTATCCTTCGACTTGACCTGGTCGTTATTGATGGCGAACGAGCCGTAGAAATTGGCCACCGTAATGGATTCAGCGTATGGGAATGCCATCCAGTTGGTACCTTCGACGATGTTAAGCGTGAGCGTAGTGGGATCGATAGGCGTACCTACCAATGTGATTTCACCATCGGAAGTGACTATAATCTGGTACATCTTGGCGAGATTCCAATCCGCTTCCGTCAGCGATCCAGCCCATCTACCGCGTTGGAATTTTGTGTTTTTATCCTTCGACTTGATCATGATGGTTGCATTGGTGCCAAAAGATGCCACGAGAGCAGCCTTGAGGTCGGCCAGAGTGATGTCAACGTAAGTGGAGAACCAGTTCGTGCCTTCCACCAACGCTATGGTTTGGGTGACTCCGCTTGCTTCTCCCGTGAAATTCAGCACGTATGGATCACCCAACGACCCATATCCGTTGGTCACAAACGTAACCGCATCGGGTGAAGTAAGGTTCAACTCTTGGCCTATGGCGTGGTCGTACAGCTTGAAAGTCAGTTGGTCGCCAGCTTCACCGAAGATGAGCAATTGCACCACATAACGCTGTGTTGGGAAGAAATAGGTTGCCAAACCTGAGCCTCTACATTCTTCTCCACAAAACACACCCACTTCAAGCGTTGCCGATTGTTGCTCGACTCCGTTAATTTGAATGACACCTGTCAGGGTCATGTTGTCCTCGTAAGAAGATTGGTCTGGAATCCAATGGTTGCTTCCCATATTAGTGAAATTCGCAACTAATGTACGGTTAGAAGTTACGGAAAAAGTGAATGTGGGAGTGGTCGAGACCACAGTGCCGTTTTCCGTCCAGTTGGTAAAGGCATAGCCTTCGTTGGCTGTGGCCGTCAGTGTGCAGGTTTGTCCTCCCAAGTAAGTGCCGGCTCCCTCTATCGTTCCCCCTTCAACAGGATTGGCACTTGCCGAGACGACATAGCTCTCAGGGATGCTTCCCGTGAAGTTCAAAACATAGGGATTGGACAGCGAACCGTACCCGTTAGTCCTGAAAGTCACGGAACTGGGAGAAGTCAAATTGAGCTCCTGACCTAATGCATGGTCATACAATTTGAAAGTAAACCGATTGCCAGATTCACCGAAAATGAGCAATTGAACCACATAATGCTGGGTCGGTTGGAAATAGGTCGCCAAGCCCGTGCCTCTACATTCAGTTCCACAGAAAACGCCCACTTCAAGCGTGATGGATTGTTGCTCGACACCGTTGATTTGTATGACTCCCGTCAGGGTCATATTGTTCTCGTAGGAAGATTCGTTTGGAATCCAATGGGTGCCACTTCCCTTGAAATTCAAAACGTAGGGATTAAACAGCGAGCCATATCCGTTGGCGACAAAAGTTACTGCATCAGGAGAGGTTAAATCGAGTTCTTGACCTGAATCGCTGTCATACAGCTTGAAGGTCAGTTGATCGCCAGCTTCACCGAAGATGAGCAATTGAACCAAATAATGCTGTGTCGGGGCGAAACAGGCCGCATAGCCGGAGCCTCTACATTCCTCTTCACAAAACACACCCACTTCAAGCGTTGTCGATTGCTGCTCCACACCATTAATCTGTATGACCCCTGTCAGAGTCATATTGTCCTCATAGCTCGAATCATTCGGTGTCCAGTGGTTGGCGAAAAGCCAACCATTGGACATACAAACGAGCAATAATAGCACTATTCTTTTCATCGCATTTAATGTTTGATGATTTGTTTTTGGGCCATGCCCTTGTCGGTAATCACACGAAGCATATAAATACCCTTGGCACAAGAGCCCAAGTCGATTTGCAGATAATCATCGCTGATTTCTTCAGAAAGGACGATTTGTCCGTAAGAATTGAAAACCTCGATTTTCCTGATGCCTTGACCTTGGATGTTGAACACGCCATCGGAAGGATTGGGATAAACTACCACATTCAAAGCCTCGTTTTCGTCAACATTCAAAGTCCCGAAACGCAAAGTTACGGGTTCGGTCATCGTTCCTGCCACGCCGTCAGCAACATAGGCCATGTCATCCGACGACATACTTGACTGCGTTCCATCGGTAAGGCGGAAACTCAATGTCTCCGACTGCTCGCCAAAAACCGTGAGGAAAGCCATGTAACGGTCAAGAGGCTCTACATACATCAACCTGACGCTGCCACGGCACTCGTCGCCGACAAAGGCAGCCAGTTCATACTCGTCAGAACGAAGCTCTTCACCGTCCAATTCCAACACCGCAGCAAGGGTCATGTTGTCGGCATAGCTACCGCTGTTAGGTCTGTAATGGTTGTTTTCCGAGGTGATGTTTTCAGCAGCAGTCTCTCCCCTACCCGTTTGGAACGTCAAGGTCTTCGGGGTGGAGCTGTTGGAGCGATACATATAGCCCTTGCCCGACTCCAAGGTGTTCAAGGTGCCGTACCACATGCTGTAGTTGGCATCGGAATAATAGGTCGTATAACCGTTTCTTCCCTTGATGATGTCGTTGTTTGCCGGAGTAAAGCCTGACAAGGCCACATCGACCCCCACATTCTGATTGCAGGGGAAACCAATCCAGTTCCAACCGCTGTTGATGGTGATGGGATGATTGGCAGGCGAAGCCAAATCCCCGACGATTATGGCGTTGCAGGCAGCGTTGGTGCGAATCTTGTACATCTGCTCGTTGTTGATGGAGCTTAATGTGCCGTACCAACTCGTTCCGCCGTTGTATGGATAGGCCTCCACATAACCGTTTGACCTTGATTTGATAATCATGCCGGCACTCCCGATGCTGTTTTCCAATTGGCTCAGGCCATCGTTGTTGGTGAGTTCGATGTAGGACGACCACCAGTTCCAGCCTTCCGCCAATGGCGTAATCTGCGTATTATCGAAGGTGCCCTCAATGATGTTGAAGAACTCCTCCCAATACTGGGCACTGCGGTAAGCATCGCCCGAGCCATTAGGCACGACGACAGGAATGCTGCGGGGAACCATGCCGAAAGTGCTGGGATAAATCGTTGGCGGATTGGCAGTTGCCACAGTCATATCGGTTATCATGAAGCAACGTTTGAAAGCAAAATTGGGAATGCTTTGCACATTCTCACCGATGTTAAGATGCGTAAAGGCGCAGTTATAGAAAACTGGATAGTCTGTACTACCCATCGTCTGACAATTAATGGCATTATAGTTAACCATGCTGATGCCATCGCAACCATAAAAAGCTGTTTGACCAACAGATTCAAGAGACTCTGGCAAAGTGAGCTCTCCTCTGAGGCCACAACTATAAAAAGCAGATTCTCCTATTGAAACAACTGCTTCAGGAATATTCACAGAAGTAAGATTGTAACAGCGACTAAAAGCACAAATTCCTATTGTCACAACACCATCAGGAATGCTCACAGAAGTGAGGCTAGAACATCTGTAAAAAGCATATTCCTCTATTGCTGTAACTTCTTCAGGAATAAGAATTGAAGCAAGATTATTACACCATTGGAAAGCATCGTAGCCAATAGCGGTCAATCCTGTAAAGTATTGCAATTCGTCAAAGGAAGTTATGCTTTGATTGTCGTAGAAAGCATAGCCCAAGTCCGTCACAGCAGCAGCTTCTTCATAGCTTAATGCGCCATCGCCGTCAGTATCCCAATTAGCCACACAAATGTTTTCCACATTCAGGTCAGCAAAAGTGATGACATTTGGATTGAGAGTATGGAAATGTGCCACAAG
>JAEEGL014234467.1_pt1 | contig 13622 bp, 13 predicted proteins | sample 9134231 | NCBI WGS metagenome assembly JAEEGL01 (sample SAMN16246548, study PRJNA631951) | gut metagenome | biome: gut microbiome; feature: rumen; material: fiber-attached | host: Bos | place: Iran: Karaj | collected 2018-10
AAATCGATCGCGCCTTCTTCCTCGGCGTGACCGCGGGGATTCACTATCCCGGCGTCTCCCATTCCGTCGTTTCCGTAGACGCTGAAGGTCTCCCTTTCCTCTCCCGAAACGGGAGCCGTCTCGCCGGCGTAGACTTTTACGTCCGATCCGGCAGCCTCGAGGGCGGCAAGAGCGTTTTTGACCGCCTGATCAAGGCAGACGTTGCCTGCCGCGACGGTGACTCCGAGAAGCTCGACCGAGGGGCTGCGCACGGCGAGGATAAGCGCCGCCGCGTCGTCCCCGCCGGTGTCGGTATCTACTATTATTCTGTGAAGTTCAGCCATTTTCCTGCTCCTTTGCGGGTTGTTCTTTGTTTTTGCGGAAACGGATCAGTCCGATCGCCGACGAAACGACCGCGATCGCCTCGCTGACACATCCGCCGTACGATCCGACGATCAGATTGTATATTATGACCTCGGTCGAAGTGAAAAGAATGCTTATCCGAAGTATGCGGTTGTTGCGAAGCGACAGTATGACGGTATTGATCACAAGCGCGGAGATCACGAGAAGAGAGATCGGTCCGTCCCAGGACAAAAACCCGAGCAGACCCATGATCCCGGCAAGCAGCCAGGGCCAGAATTTATAAGAAAATATCTTCTTTTCCCGGTTGAAGTATATCAGATTGCGCAGGACGCAGACTCCGTTGAGCGCCACTCCCGGCATCGCCCCAAGGCAGAGATACGTCAGCAGATTGGCGCAGGTCGAGCCGGTCTGTATCAGTATAAGCTTCTTCGGCGATTCGGTCTGAAACGAAATAAAGGTCAGAGTGAACGAGATGACCCCGAATATCTGAGCGGCGACCCATAACGGGTCGCCGAAGCGGAACCAGTCCGCGGCCGAAAGCGTACTTCCGAAGGCGGCGGACATCACATATCCCGGGTTACTATAAAGTTTGCTCCCGTCCCGAGAACGTCGGCAATGACAACGTCACCGACGTGCACCGGCGAGTGAAGCTCGACTTTTTTCAGCAGCTCCATCGCCTCGAATATCTTCGCCTTGGGGATGGGCGCGTCGGTTCGCACCGAGCAGCAGGGGTAGATCCCGCCGGTTATCCTCACCGAAGAGGTAATTACGCGGCGCGGATCGGTCAGTTCCTTTTTGCCGTACTCCTCGCCTCTCGGGCAGCCGTTCCCGGTAACCGCGAATCCGTTTTCCTCGTCGACCTTAAGGTGACAGCCCTTCGGACATACTATGCATATAAGTTCTTTCATCGGTCAGTCTCCTTCCCCGTCATTCCTCCGCGTCGGAAACCGACACGGTGATCCTGTCGCCCGCTCTGTCCAGCAGTACGCGCGGAATATTGATGCGCTCCATCTCGCCGGGCGCCATATACTCTCTTTTGAAGGAGGCGATCTTTTGGTCTCCCGACGCAACGGTTATGACCGATTTCTTCCTCGGGCGGTTTGTGCGGAAGAAGATCCCGGCGTTCTTTTCGACGTTTTCCGGTCTGATCTTCACCGGGACGGTATAGTTGACGCCGTCGCCCGGAATCACATCGATCACCCTTCCGGATACACGTTTCCCGGCGGCGTATTCGGCGGCCGCGGCGCCGGCTCTCATCGATTCCTCGGTGACGAAGTCGACAAGATCATGAACGTGAACAACGTTGCCGCTGGCAAAGACGCCTTCGGTCATGGTCATCATATTCTCATAGACGGCCGGACCGTTGGTGCGGGGGTTGATCTCGATGCCTGCGTTGCGCGTAAGCTCGTTTTCCGGGATAAGTCCGACCGAGAGGAGAACGGTGTCGCATTCGATTTCGAACTCGCTGCCCGGTATCGGATCATATCCGTTCACCTTCGACACGATCACCTTTTCGACACGGCGTTTTCCGACGATGCCGGTGATGGTGTGCGAGAGATAAAGAGGTATGTCGAAATCCTCGAGGCACTGGACGATGTTTCTGTTCAGCCCGTTGGAATAAGGGCAGAGCTCGATGCAGGCGAGGACCTTCGCCCCCTCGAGAGTCATGCGTCTCGCCATGATCAGACCGATGTCTCCCGAGCCGAGGATGACGATCCGCTTTCCGACCATATACCCTTCCATATTGACGTAGCGCTGGGCGGTACCCGCCGTGAAAACGCCCGACGGGCGGTCTCCGGGGATGGCAATGGCGCCGCGGGTGCGCTCGCGGCAGCCCATGCAGAGGACGACGGCTCCCGCCTCGTAGACCCGGTATCCGTCGCGCGGGTTGATGCAGCTGACGTAGCGTTTGTCACCCGAGACCGATATATCGAGAACCATCGTGTCGGTGACGACCTCGGCCTTCGTTTCGGCGACCGTCTTCGCGAAGCGTCCGGCGTATTCCGGCCCGGACAGCTCCTCCTTGAAATAATGGAGCCCGAAACCGTTGTGTATGCACTGGTTTAAGATTCCGCCGACAACCTTGTCACGCTCGATGACGAGGATCTTTTCAGCTCCCTTTTCGTTTGCCGCGACAGCCGCGGCAAGTCCGGCGGGACCTCCGCCGACTATTATGACGTCGTAATACAGTTCTGACATTTCCGCCCTCACTTGGTCCTTCCGGTGATGATGTACGTCCCGGTTTTGTCCTTCGGAACCTTTTCTTCGGGTATGCCGAGCTCCCGGGAGATGATCTCGTGAACTCTAGGCGAGCAGAATCCGCCCTGGCATCTTCCCATTCCCGCGCGGCAGCGGCGCTTGACGGCGTCGATGGACGCCGCGACTATCGGGCGGTGAAGCGCATCGACTATCTCGCCTTCGGTGACCGTCTCGCAACGGCATATTATCTGTCCGTAGCGAGCGTCCTTTGCGATGAGCGCCCGTCTTTCCCCGGCGTTCATTTCGGCGAATCTTACCACGGGAGGACGTCTGTCGGTGAATTTCCTTTTCTTTTTCAGTTTAACACCGCATCCTGCAAGCAGCTTCGCCGCCTCTTCGCCGATCGCGATCGCCGACGAAAGCCCGGGAGAGCCCATGCTGGCAAGGTCGATCATACGGTCGCAGGCGGGGCTGACGTCGATGACGAAGTCGCTTACGTTGGTCGTCGGTCTGACTCCCGAATACTCTCTGATGATATTGCGGAAATTGATCGACGGGACGTATTTCGCTCCCGACGCCTTTATCCTCGCGAGATTGTCGGACTTCGTCGAAAGCTCCTCGCCGTCCGGCACTCTCATCGCGTCGGGGCCTACTATCAGATTGCCGTGGACCGTAGGGGAAACGAGGATACCCTTGAATCCGTTTTCGTCGGGGCAGCCGAAGATGACCGAATTGACCTTCTTTCCTTCCGCCTTGTCGAGAACGTAGTACTGCCCCGAGTAGTTGGTGGGAACCAGGCGGTCGTCGCCGACCATCCTGCAGATATCCGGAGCGAAGCAGCCGGCGGCGTTAACGACGTATTTCGCTTCCAGCTCGCCCTTATCGGTAACGACGGTCAGCGACGACGGGTTTTTCCGGATGCCGCAGACACATGTGTCAAGCATCAGTTCCGTTCCGTTGATAACGGCCACCTCCGCCATGGCGGTGGCAAATTCCCAGGGGTTGATTATCGCCGATTCGTCGCTCCAGAGCGCCCCGATAACCTCGGGACTCAGCGACGGCTCGGCGGCACGAACCTGCTCCCGGTCGAGGATCTTTACGTTCACGCCGTTTGCGATTCCCTTGTCGTAAAGCTTTTTGACCTCTCCCATGTCGCGCTCGCTGAAAGCGATGACCAGCGACTGCAGGGGTCTGTATTCAACGTCGAGACGCGCGCAGAGTTCCTTTGCAAGAGCGATCCCGCGGCGGTTGAGCTTCGCCTTGAGCGTTCCCGGCTCGGGATCGTATCCGGCGTGCATAATGGCGCTGTTTGCCTTTGTCGTCCCGCACGCCACGTCGTTGAACTTTTCAACGATACCGACTTTCAGATCGTAACGCGAAAGCTCGTAGGCGGCTGCCGCCCCGATCACTCCGCATCCGATGATCAGAACATCGTACATTCTTTCTTTTACCGTACCTTCGTTGTATTTTTGCCGGGTATCGCCGGCAGGCAGTTGATGATATATGGCAACGCTCTTCAGAGCATTACTTTCTTTCCGTAGGAAACGGAATCCGACGAAAAAGCGTCGAATTCCTTCATTATGATATCCGCGACCTCTTCGCAGGAGCGGTGCGCGGTATCGATCACAAGGTCGTAGTTGGCGAGATCCAGATTGTCGACGTTGTAGATCTGCCGGTAGCGCTTGTTTTCTTCAAGCATCCGCTCGTTTATCTGATTCACCGCGTCTTCCAGATCGCGGTACTTCTCGACGCTCCCTCTGGTCCCGTCGGCAAGTATCCGCTTCGCCGCCACCTCGGTGGCGACGTAAAGATAAACCTTGAAACTGCCGACGGCAAAATTCCACGCCATTCGGGAATCGTAGATGATCTTCTCGTTCGCACGCTCGATCGAAATCCGGCGTGACTCGTTGTCGATCATATAGTCGTATTTCGGATCCGCCGTCATCAGTTTGTTGAACTCGAGCGCCGTCATACCGAGATCGGCGGCGATTTTTCGCAAAGCCGTTCCGGTGCTGACTATCTCGTATCCGTATTTGTCGGCGATGATGCGCGCCACGGTGGACTTTCCGCTTCCGAGACGCCCCGTAATTGAAATGTGCATTTTTATATACCTCCGGTCCGGAATCTGACGGAAAAATAAAACGGAATACCCTGATCAGTCCTTCGTTTCGCCGAAGCGCGACATAAGTCCGGCAACCGCTTCGGCGCTGATCCGGGAAGCTTTTACCGAAAACTCGTCGAAACTCATTCCGGCGTCGGAATCCGCACCGTCCGAGACGGTGCGAAGTATGCCGAAAGGTACTCCGGCGCAAAAGCAGACGTGGGCTATCGCCGCGCCCTCCATCTCGCATCCGCAGGCTCCGAAGCGTTCACTCAGCTCCTTTTTTTCCCCGGCCGCGCTGACGAAACGGTCGCCCGACGCTATCCTCCCGCGCATGACCCTGCAGCCGGTTTTTTCCGCGGCGGCGGCAAGCGCGTCGGAGAGCCCGGGGTCGCAGGCGAAAGCAGACGTCTCCCCGCCTCCCGGGAGGAAAACGGTTCCTCGCGGAGTTCCGAGAGCTCCGTAGTCAAGATCGTATTCGACGGCGTCGGTAGCCGAAACGACGTCGGTCACCTTCATCCCGTCGGCAATGCCGCCCATGCATCCGGTATTGATGATGAACGACGGCGAAAAAGCCGATATCATCGCGGCGGCGCAGGCGGCGGCGTTCACCTTGCCGACTCCCGCCTTTGCGACAACCGCGCTCGTCCCGGATATCCTCCCGGTGTAAAAATCGAATCCGGCGACGCTGCGTCTGCGTTTTCCGGTCATCATACCGAGAAGCAAAGACACTTCGCAGTCCATGGCGCCGATAATACCGGCGCGCAGGTTTTTTCCGTCTGTCGTCATCTTTCCCGCGTCAGAATCTTGTTTTGACGGTCACCGTCGCGTCCTTGTTGTAAAAGCGGCATCTTTTCAGCATTTCCTCGGTGGCCTCGAAGAGGAAGGCGCATTTCGCGCCGTCGGAATCGGTGTATATGGCAAAATAAGCGTCTTCAGCCTTTGAAGAGGACAGTGCGCTGTACGTTTTTTCCGCGTTCCAGCCGTTGTACTCGTCCGCGTAGAGATGCTGACCGAGAGGAGCGATCCTGACGCAGTCCTTGATATAAAACGACGTCTTCTTCTTTTTAATTCTGTGGTTGAAAACGTTCTGTATGTGCGAAAAAGTCACGCAACCCGAAAGGACCGAATACTCGTATTCGAGATTCACGAATCTCCAGGTGAAAAAGACGAGCACCGCGTCTCCCAGGGCGAGAAGCGCCCCGAAGGGAGCGAAGATCGTGGATTTGATTATGAGTATCAGAGCAAGTACGGGAAGAAGGATATAAGCGGCAATGAGCCCGGCACGGCGCCATTTCCAGACACCCTCCGCCTTCTGAGCGACGCTGTATTCGTAAACTTCGGTGATATCGGACATAGCTTTCCCCCTTGTTTTTCACTGACAGTCCCGCGACTCTATCAGGTAGTAAGCGCCTTTTTTCACGTATACGAGAGCGCAGTTCCCTTCGATCTCGTTGCTGACGGCGTACTGGAGGCGGCGGGTGACCGTCCCGTTTTTCAGATTGTATTTGCATCCGTCTATCTCGACGCCCTTCAGCTTTTCGTCGACGGCGACGACCGACAGATATTTGTATCCGCCCTTCCCCACCAGCACCGACGAGGAGTTAACGAAGCGGACGCGCTGCCCGCCGTCGCAGGCGGTCGCGTATATGCCGCGCCGCGTCAGATCCTCGAGAACCGACAAATTGGCGAGAGTGTGATCGAGGCGCCCCGAAAGCCCGCCGATTATCTCAATCCGGTCGGCGCCAAGCTCGACCGCCAGTTCGACCGCCGCCTGAGTGTCGGTGACGTCCTTTTCGGGTTTCAGCCGTATCAGTTCGGCTCCCTTCGGTATCTCGCTTTCGGGAAGCGAATCCAGGTCGCCGACGACCTTCGTCGGAGTAACTCCGAGGGAGCGGGCGTTGCGCAGTCCCGAATCGGCGGCGATCACCAGGTCTCCCTCCTCCGGAAAGGAGGTTATGTTGTCCCTGTATATCCTTCCGCCGACGTATATGAATGCTTTCAATTCTGATGACGCTCCTTTTTCTTCAAAGCGCGGTACATTTCAAGATAACTCTCTCGGCGTGAAGCGGCGACCCTGCCTTCGTCAACGGCGCGGACGACTCCGCAGTCGGCCTCACCCGTGTGAGTGCAGTCCGCCCAGCGGCAGTCGGGATAGCAGGCGCGGAACTCCCGCATAGCGGCCGGCAGCGACTCAAGCGTCAGGAAATCGAAGTTTTCGAAATCGATCGCCGAAAAACCCGGCGTATCGGCTATGAGGCATTCTCCGCCGTCCGTCGGACGTTCGAAGATCTCAACCTTTCGCGTCGTATGCCTGCCGCGTCCGGTTTTTCGGCTTACTTCCCCTTCTTCGTGACCGTATCCGGGGAAAATTCGGTTGAGAAGGCTGCTTTTTCCGGCTCCCGACACACCGGCAAACGCCGACAGTCTGCCGGGAAGAGTCCGTCCGATAAAACCGCGGAGTTTATCCGTTCCCTCGCCGGTAAGCGACGAGACGCAAAACGAAGGATAACCCGCAAGGAGGTATATTTTCCTGATCTTTTCCGCTTCGACCGGCGACAGATCGCACTTCGTGACAACGATCACCGGATCTATCCCGCGATCCTCGCATACGGCGAGAAGCTTGTCAACCGTCAGGAACGACGGAGCCGGCCGCGCCGCCGCGATAATGACGAAAAGCAGGTCCAGATTTGCCATCGTAGGACGGATCAGCTCGTTTTTTCTTTTTCCGACGGCGCACAGCGCGGCGCCGGGAAGGCCCGAGCGGTCGTCGGCCGGAAGGCCGTCGGGGGTCAGCGAAGAAGCGCTCCATTCGACGGTCACGAAATCCCCCGGTAGGATACCGGAGTCGGCGCGCAGACCGCCTCTCGCCCGGAAAAAGAGTTTTTTCCCGGCAAGCGGCCCGTCTCCCGGGTCCATCCTGACGAGGAACAATCCTCCCGCGCCCGACATTATCCGTCCGCCCGAAGTATATATCCCGTTATCCGGCATTTTTCTGATTCATTCCGTAATCGGATGCGAGAAGAAGCGACGGGGACATGACTCCGTTTCCGTCGAACGAAAGGAGGATGCCTCCACGCCTTGAATTGTTGAGGGCGAACTGCCCTCCGATCCCCGGGTTGGAAAAACCTATCGATCCGCAAAGCGCCACCGACGCGTTACCGTACCCGATCACTCCGACGTTGTTGAATCCGCCGAAAACGACAACCGTCCCTATTCCGGCTCCGGTCGCCGCGTCGAACAGTTTATCCGCGGCGGGCGTCACGTACTGAACGATATTGCTGTATAGCGGCGCTCCCCCCGAAACGGCGGAGTCCGAAGAAAGATACGACGCAAAATCCTCGGGTACCGAAGGAAGAATCGCGGCTCCGCCGACCTTCGCCCCGGCGGCCTTTTCAAGAACGCCGGAAACACGGTTGATAATCTCGCACACCCCGTCGGGATCGTTTTCCGCCTCTCCGGATATCACGTAAACGATTCCCGCCGGTTTGCCGTCACTGCCGATCAGAATAATCCCTCCGACGCTGCGGCGGCTTTCGAACGACGGAAGCAACCCGGCGGTCCCCTCTTTCCCGTTCCCGGAAACGACCGAACGGAGCACGTCGTGAGTCAGCTCGAACGCATCTCCGAGGGAAACGTCCTCGACCGTCGGATTGACCCCCCATTCCGGGCTTTTTCCGGTAACGGCGGAGGAGATATCCATCCACGCCGACGAGACCGAATCGCGGTCGCTTCCGACGCAGAGACCTCCGTTGAAGAGGATCGCGTCCGGATCGACGGCGTCGGCAATTGCGCCGAGCGCACGCAGAGTATAGGTTCCCGAATCGGGGTGTGAAAATACCGCAAGCCGGTAGCCGCTTTCGGAAAGCGGGAGCGTTTCAAAACCTTCCAGCGTGTCGCCTCCGGATTCAGACAGTGAAAACTTCGAAAATACTGTTTTAAGACGGTTTTCGGAGAGGAAGTAGTCGGCAAACCGGACGGTCCCCTCGTGTGCCCTTTTTTCGCTGAAAGCAAGTATATTAACGCCGGTTATTTTTCCGTCGGAGTTTTCCGAATAACCGATCTCGATTCCGTCCGATCCGAGCCGGCGATATGCTTCGAGATAACTCTCCCCCGCCGTTCCGGAATAACCTATATACACGGTCAGGTCGGATTCCGGGGGGGCGTCTTCGGCGGACGCGACAAGAGGACTGATATACCTGAATTCGGACATCCTTTCCGCGAGATACTCCGCCTCACCCGCGCTCCATTCCTCGTTCTCCGACGGGAAAATCGAAATCTTCAGGCGCGTCTTCGACTGGCGGTACATATCCGCGGCGTTTACGCGGTATTCCCTTCCGGTAAAGAAACCGGTGCTCCCGGGCTTGAAAAAGATGAATATGAGGACAGCCGACGCGGCAAGAAGCAGGATTCCGGCCGTCGCGAACCAGGCCGGATGGATCATGCGCAGCCATCCCGTCCTGCCGGCGCTTCTCCTCCTGACCCGTATTACCGTCTTGTTCTTCATAAGGCGGTCATCCGGCAGCCGTCGTTTCCGGCGGCTCCTCGGGCATCGGGACTCCGCCCGTGCATATTACGATGGTGACCGTCTCGACCGTTTCGTCTCCGGTTCCGGTGACCGTCGGACCGTTCATCGAAATAACCAGTCCGACATCGTCGTCGTATCCCTCGGAATACTCCACGCTGACCCGGTATCCGGCAGACGTCAGTTCGTCGGTCGCCTCTTCCACATCCATACCGATGACGTTGGGAACGTAGTTCTTCCCTCCGCTCACCCTGAGTATGACAGTGACCTGCCCGCCGGACGCGTCCGCCGTGCCTCCCGGTGCGGGAGACTGTGAAATGACCGTGCCGACAGCGGCGTCGCTGCGTTCGGTGCGGTGCACGAAGCGGATTCCGACGTTCAGTTTCTTTTCCTCGCACTGTTTGTTTATTTCGTAGGTGATGAATATCTCCGCGTTTTCGACGGTAAGACCTTTGACGTCGGTGTTGATCTTGAAAGTGTTCGAATAATCCTCGCCCGCGCTGTACTGCAGGGAGACTTTTTTCAGTTTTTTATCGACCGTTCCGGGGACCGGAGTCTGTTTTATGACGTTGTTTCTGACCGAATAACTGGCGACCGGAATCAGTTCGACCTCCAGCCCCAGCTTTTCAAGCAGACGCGCAGCCTCGTCAACCGCTTTCCCTCTGACGTCCGGATAGTAGTTCACGTCGAACTCGGGACCGCCGCTGACGACGAAATCGATCACGCTGACGCCCGAATAGACGGTGGAGTCGGGCTCGATGCTCTGCTCAAGAACCGTTCCGGCAGGCTCGGTGGATTTCGTATAAATGACGTTGCCGGAGAAAAGCTGGTATGCGTCGAGCAGCGTTCTCGTTTCCGATTCGCTCTTCCCGACGCAGTCCGGCATCGGGACCTTTGACGTGGAAATACCGCGGCTGACTATCAGCAGAACGCTGTCGCCCTTGTTCAGAACCGTTCCGGGGCCCGGTTCGGTGGAAATGACGTAACCGTTCGGTATCACGGCGTTTTCGGTATACTCGACGCTGACGTTCAGCCCCTGATTGCGCAGGGTCTGCCTGACCGCCCTGTAATCGGTTATCGAGCAGTCTCCGAGGACGGTTGTTTCCACGCCTAGACTGACCGTCAGTTTTATCCTGCAGGGACTCTTTCTGTGGGATCCGGGCTCGGGTGACTGCGATATAATCATCCCGGAAGGATAGGTGCCGTCCGAATAAACGTAATCGACCGACACGATATAATCGCTTCCGAGTCCCAGTTCCTTCAGCTGCGCCTCGTAGAGCGATTCGCCGCCGATTGCCGACGCCGACAGATAGGTTTTCCCGGTTACGTCGGGTACGCTGATGCTTTCCTCGCCCAGATCGGCTATATTGAGCCGGTCAATAACGATAAAAATCGCGATGACGGCGACTATAAGCAGCGCGAAAGCGATGCCGAGAACGACGGGAGACGACGAACTGCTCGGGCGGTACTCCTCCTTGTTCTTATCGGAGCGCTTTTTTCGTTTGATCTGAACGGGAGTCAGCACGGTCGCCCTCTTGTTTGCCTCTATCCGGCGCAGTTCGCGGAACATATCGACGGCGCTCAGATAACGTTTGTCGGGATCCTTCTCCATGGCGCAGAGAATAATCTGCTCCAGACCTCTCGGGATCTTTTTGTCTGATACCCGGGGAGGCACCGGCTTTTCCCTGATATGCATCATAAGAACGGACGCGGCGCGGCTGCTGTAAAACGGCAGCTTGCCCGTCGCCATTTCGTACATCATAACGCCGAGAGAATACAGATCCGAGCGGCAGTCGCATTCGTTTCCCTCCGCCTGCTCGGGGCTGACGTAATAAACGGTTCCGATTGCGTCCGAAGTCATCTCGAATGTGTCTTCACCGGCGATCCGGGCGATGCCGAAATCGGTCACCTTGACGAGTCCGTCTTTCAGAAGCATTATATTCTGCGGCTTTATGTCGCGGTGAACGACCCCTTTCGAATGTGCGTGTTCGAGAGCCGCGAGGATCTGTTCGGAATATTTTACGACCTCGTTGAAGGAAAGCTTCCCTTTCCTGTCCATATAGGTGCGGAGGGATATGCCCTCAACGTATTCCATTACGAGATATTTTTCCGGTCCCTCGAAGGATACGTCGTATATCCCGATGATATTCGGGTGCGACAAAAGACCGACCGCCCGCGATTCGTTTTCAAGGTGACGGAGCGCTTCGAGGTCTTCGGATATTTCGTCCTTCAGCATCTTTACCGCGACCGTTCTGCCCGCCGCCGTGTCGGTGGCGCGGAAGACGACCGACATTCCGCCGGACCCTATCACCGCTTCTATGCGGTAACGTCCGCCGAAAAGACGCCCAACGTATTTTTCAAACTGACTGTCTTTTTTCATTTTTTCGCGTCACTCCGCGAGTATTACCGTGATATTGTCGGGTCCGCCCTGTCTTCTTGCGGCGTTGACCAGCAGTTCCGCCCTGCGGCTGAGCTGTTCGTCCGAGTTGACGACCGAAAGCAGCTTGTCCTTGCCTACGCACCCGTACAAGCCGTCCGAGCAGAGTAAAAGGCGTATCCGCTCACCCGTGTATCCCGGAACGATATCGATCGATCCGACGTCGGCCTCCACAGTGGGTTCGGCGCCGATAGCCCTGGTTATGTAGTTCCGGTAGGGAGACCCCGCCGCCTGATCGGCTGTCAGTTCTCCTATATCGACCAGCTGCTGAACGTATGAATGATCGTGAGTCACCTGAAGGAGCTCGTCGCCGGATATTCTGTAGATACGGCTGTCGCCGACGTTTACCCACCAGGCGTAGCTGTTGCCGACGGCAAGGACCGCGGTAAGGGTCGTCCCCATTCCGTCCAGCTTGCCGTCCTGGCGCTCACGCGCCTTCTGCCAGACGGCACGGTTCGCCTCCTCCGCGGAAAGGCGGAGAGCACGTCGAACCGTCTGATCCTTCAGATCGGCTATCTCCTCAGGACTGTCGGGTATGAGATTTTCGCGCATCTTGTCGGCAAAGGTCTCGAGCGCCAGACGCGAAGCGACCGATCCGCCCGCGTTTCCGCCCATACCGTCGCATATAACGGCAAGGGTTATCTCCGGGAGGATATCAAATATTCCGAAGCAGTCCTGATTTTCAAGACGTACCACGCCGACGTCGCTTTTTCCGTAAAAAATCATTCAATAACCGCCTTTTTAGCGAAAAGATCAGCCGTTCTCACCGGCTTCTGCCCGCCTCAGCTGTCCGCAGGAGGCATTTATATCGGGACCCAGCGTGCGTCTTACAGTCGCACGCACGCCGCGCCTTTCAAGTTCGTCGCAAAACTCCATGACGGTTTTCCTGTCGGGAGGTTCGAGCCCGGTCTCCTTCACCCTGTTCACCGGTATGATATTGACATGAATCGGGTAGGGTTCGCCGTCCCTGAGCTCGGTAACAAGCAGCGTAGCGAGAGCCGCCGCGTCCCGTCTGTCGCAGTTTTTTCCCTTGATAAGCGTATATTCGAAGGAAATCCTGCGACCCGTTTTTTCTTTCCAGTATCTGCAGGCGTCGAAAAGTTCCGACAGTCCCCACCTTTTGTTTACCGGCATGATCGCGCTTCTTTCGGCGTCGCTGTGGGCGTGAAGAGATACCGAAAGGGTTATCGGAAACATTTCGTCGGCCAGCCGCCTGATCCCGTCGGCGTGACCGCAGGTCGACACCGATACGTGTCTGAACCCGATATTGATTCCGCGGCTGTCGTTGACGTTGCGAAGGAAGGCAAGGGTGTTGTCGAAATTGTCAAGTGGTTCGCCAATACCCATCATCACGATATTGTCGACGCGCTCTCCCGATTCCTTCCGGACCGCGATCACCTGCCCGAGGATCTCTCCGGCCGACAGATCCCTGACCCGTCCGCCGATGGTGGAGGCGCAGAAAACGCAACCCATCCTGCATCCGACCTGGGACGAGACGCACACCGTGTTCCCGTGACGATATTTCATCAGCACCGTTTCGACCCGGTTGCCGTCGCGAAGTCCGAACAGATACTTTTGCGTACCGTCGATCCGCGACGAAAGCTTTCTTACGGTTTCGGGAAGACCGGAGTTGAAATTCTCCTCGAGAAAGGCGGCGGTCTTTGCCGGAACGTTCGTCATCTCGCGCGGGGACAGCCCCCTGTGGAGCTGCGGAAAGATCTGCGCCGCACGGTATCGCGGCTCACCGGCCGACAGGAGGATCTTCTCCAGCTCGTCGAAAGAGAATGACAGCAGGTCTTTTTTTGTTTTTTCGGTTCCGATCATTTTGTTTTAAGGCAACACCGCACAATTCGCGTGCGTGTATTGGCGAGATATTTTTGTGCCTGTTTTCGGGAAGCACGGTTTGATCCTTTGCACGCATTACGACGGATCTTTCTTCGCCGGTTTCCACGTCGAAAACTTGCAATATCTCTTATATTGCTGCGTTTTCTCAGTGAAAACCGACAAAGAAATCTCTC
>JAEEGL010688215.1_pt1 | contig 13621 bp, 12 predicted proteins | sample 9134231 | NCBI WGS metagenome assembly JAEEGL01 (sample SAMN16246548, study PRJNA631951) | gut metagenome | biome: gut microbiome; feature: rumen; material: fiber-attached | host: Bos | place: Iran: Karaj | collected 2018-10
ACATCCTCTTCAGGCTCTGGTGCCCATTGCGGCTCGGCTTCGGCATCCACCATCAACGACGATTCATCCATCACTTCCTCTTGGGAAACTTTTGCTTCGGTCTCAATCTTGTCATGCTCCTCGTCGAGAACTCGAACAGCACTTTCTATCGAGTAAGTTGTATCGTACATATCCCGCAGGGCTGACAACAACAAGTCAATGTCGATTTGGGGCACTTTCCCCTCGTTTTCTTCTATGCGGGCGACGAGTTCCGACACCTTCGCCAGATGTTCTGTGAGAGTTTTGCTTACTTTTTCCATGCTATATTTTTGTCTATTTTTCTATATACTAATAGATTAAGCCACTTGTAGGGTGGCAGAATCATTTTGTAAAGATACAATATAAAAAGCAATTGCGAAAATATAATTTCATAATTTTTTTCACGTGCCGTTGAAAACTCTTTTTTTTTCATATCTTTGTATCCCCGTAATTTTTGTAATATTTTATTTAATTATTTAATAAACAATTATCTATAACAATGAGAAAAGTAAAATTTTTAGTTAGTTTTGTGGCAGTGATGCTTGTGGTCGGTTCCACAGCGTTTGCCCAGAAAAAGTACACCTACAAGACCTACGACAACGATCCGTTGGGCGTGCGCGAATACACCCTCGATAACGGATTGAAGGTTTTCCTCAGTGTTTACAAGGACGCTCCGCGCATCCAGACCTACATTGCAGTTCGTGCAGGTTCCAAAAACGACCCCAAGGAGACAACGGGTCTGGCACACTACCTTGAACACATGCTCTTCAAGGGCAGCCATCAACTTGGAACTACCGACTGGGAGCGCGAGAAAGTTGAACTGGACAAAATCGAACAACTCTATGAGGTTTACCGCCGTACCACCGACGACAAACGCCGCGCCGAGATTTACCACCAAATCGACAGCATCAGCTATCTGGCTTCGACCATCGCTATCGCCAACGAGTACGACAAGTCGATGACCGCTATCGGCAGCGAGGGCACCAACGCCTTCACCAGCAACGACTACACTATGTATGTTGAAAATATCCCCTCCAACCAACTCGAAACTTGGGCCAAGGTCGAAGCCGACCGTTTTCCCAACCTCGTGCTTCGTCTGTTCCACACCGAACTCGAAGCCGTCTATGAGGAAAAGAACATCAGCCTGGCACAGGACAACCGCCGCGTCAACGAGGAGATGATGCGTGCCCTTTTCCCGCATCACCCCTATGGCACACAGACTACCCTCGGTACCATTGAGCACCTCAAGAACCCCTCGATGACCAACATATACCGTTTCCACTCCACCTACTATGTGCCTAACAACATGTGTATTGCTATGTCTGGCGACTTTGACCCCGACGAGGCTATCAAGATTATCGACAAATATTTCGGTACTTGGAAACCTGGCACAGTGCCTGAGTTCCACAAAGTCAAGGAGGCTCCCATCACCAGCCCTGTCATCCGTTTGGTGAATGGTCAGGACCCTGAAAGCATAACCATCGCTTTCCGTATTGAAGAAGGCAATGGCAGCCATGACGCTCTTCTGGCACAGGCTATGGAGAACATCCTCAACAACGGTTCCTGCGGTCTTATAGACCTCAACCTCAATCAGAAACAGCTCTGCCTCGGTGCCTATGCCGGTACCTATACTCTCAATGACTACGCAGCCTTCATGCTCGGTGGCCGTCCTACCCAGGGACAGTCCCTCGGTCAGCTCCGCGACCTGTTGCTCGACCAGCTTGAACTTCTGAAGTCAGGCCAGTTCGACGAGAGCCTGCTCGAGGCAAGCATCAATCAAATCAAGCTCAGCATCATGAAGCAGGCCGAGAGCAACAATAGCCGCGCCTCGCAGATGGCTTATGCCTTTGTCGAACACCAGAACTGGGGCGACTACTGCAACCAAATCAATGAGTTGGCCAAGATTACAAAGAAAGATGTGGTCGATTTTGCCAACCGTATCTGCAAGGACAACAACTACGTAATCGTCTTCAAGCATCAGGACACCCCCGACCCTGTGGCAAAAGTCACTAAACCCGCCATCACCCCCATCAGCGTAAGCCGCGACAACGAGAGCGAATTCCTGGCTCAGGTGAAGGCTGATGCAGCAAAGGCAAAACCTATCCAGCCCGTCTTTGTCAACTTCAAGAAAGACCTGCAGAAAGGCAAGACAGCCAACGGCAGCGAAATTCTTTATGTGAAAAACAATGAGAACAAGACCTTCAACCTCCAGTACCGCTTCGAGTTTGGAAGCACTGCCGACAAGACCATCGACATGGCTGCCAACTTGGTGGAATATCTCAACACCGACAAGCACACCGCCGAGCAGCTCCAGGAAGAGTTCTATAAACTTGCCTGCTCGTGGAATCTTGGTGTGAGTGGCGAAAACATCACTGTCAGTGTGAGTGGTCTTGCCGAGAATATGGAGAAAGCAATGGCCCTCGTTGAGGAGATTATGGCCAGTTGCCAGCCCAATGACGAGGCATTGCAGATGCTTGTTGAACGTGCCATCAAGAGTCGTACCGACAACAAGACCAACCAGCGTGCCGCTTTCCGTGCCCTCAACACATACGGCATTTATGGCGAGAATTACATCAAGGAGATGACCGAGAGCGACGCCCAGCTCCGCAGCTACAAAGCCAAGCAGCTCACCGAAGCCCTCCACGGTCTGTTCCAGTACAAGCACCGCGTGCTCTACTATGGTCCGCTGACTCTCAAGGAGGCTACTGCTATTGTCAACAAGATCCACACCGTGAAGCCCACCAAGGATGTCCCCGCCAACAAGGTCTATCAGCCTGTGGCCACCAACGAAAACCAGGTGCTGTTCCTCAACTACGATGCCAAGAATACCTATTTGACCGAGTACTTCCGCGGTGCTGAGTACAACAGCGGTTTAGTGCCCCAAGTCAACCTCTTCAACGAATATTTCGGTGGCTCGATGAACGCCATTGTCTTCCAAGAGATGCGCGAGAAACGCAGCCTCGCCTACAGCGCCAGCAGCTACTATACCAATACTGGCAAGAAGGACGGCTATTTCTATAACAGCGCCAACGTCATCACACAGAATGACAAACTATTCGACGCACTCAACGCCTACGAAGAGCTCTTCAACGACATGCCAAAGGCCGAAGCCAACTTCAAGCTGGCCAAGGACGCCCTGCTTGCCGGCAGCCGCACCGCCCGCACCACCAAGTTCGGCATCATCAACTCCTACCTCCAGTGCGAGAAGATGGGTTGGAAAGAGCCTCTGCGCAAACAGAACTACAACGCCTATCTGAAGATGAAGATGAACGACTTGACTGACTTCCAGCAGAAATACATCAAGGGTCAGAAGAAACTCTACCTCATCCTCGGCAAAGAGAGCGAGATGAACTTCGATGCCCTCAGCAAGTATGGCAAGGTGAAGAAACTCACCCTTGACCAAGTGTTCGGATACTAATAAGCTCGGCAGGGTCCTCTGCCAGCAATTCATAAAGAAAGACACGGCGGGTTGCCGTGTCTTTCTTTATCTACCCACCATCAACAGGTTACCCTTTATGCCCCCAACAGACTATTTTCGGCATTTCCGCGTTATTAAAATTTGATAACATACACCGCACATATCACGAGCAAAAGCACCGCATTTTCCGCTTCTACTTTCATCGGCAAAGAGAAGGATGCCCTTCGTCTTTTTTCGCAAAGTGCGGAACTTTGCGGGGCTCGGCTCACAAGTCCATTGGACTTGCTCACAGGCTATGGCTACTTCGGCGCAAGGAATATGGACTACGAGCAGACAGACGCATGAAAGAGAAAATCGAACTGGGCGTAAAAATAAAGGCTATAGATGAATAACAGAAATGATTTGTAACCAGACCAAACCATTCAGTCCGGAAAGACCCTCTATCTTCTCCTTAACAGGAAAAGGTTGCTGTCTTGGTCGAGTATCTTGTAGCGGGCGGTGTCGTGGATAATCTCGCTGGCCCATGCAGCTTCATCGTAGTCCTCGGTTTTGTAGTAGCCTCCGTAGTTGTCCATCATAAGGAGATATTCAGGGTTGTAGTTCAGTCCGTTGGGGAATATATATACGCTGTCGCGCATGGCCAGATGGGGTATGAAGAGGGTTGTGGCGCATACTGAGGCATTGTCCGGAATCTGATCGATCATCCTGTTTGCCGCCTTTTTGTCAAACTCGTTTTGTCGCCAGTGGTTTGGATCATATACTCGCAGTTGATGTTTGCGGATAAATGTATTGGGATGGCTCACCGTATAGACCATCGTCGTCGCGGTCAGCAGCAATGTCGCCGCAGCCACCACCTTCAGAGCCCGTCCCTCCTTCAGGCGGTTCAGTGCAAGTCCTGCGGCAATGGCAATAACCATACAGATCTCAATGTTGTATTGGTAGGCGATTCCCCAAAATGCCTGAGGGTCATTAGCCAGCATTTTCATTCCCAACGGCGGCAGGAGCATAAATAGGTAGTTTGGTTTGAGCAGCGCCAACAGTCCTCCCGAGGTCAGCAGACAGATGGCAAATTCCAACTTCAGACCGTCAAAATCGGCATCGCCAGTGAAGTTTGTGAAGAAGTTCTGCAGAACCGTCCCAGGATGTCCAACCATCCATTTCACCATATCCCCGAAGCCTTTGCCCATATAGTCGTACCGCCATAATACCTGCGTGTTGCTGCCAAGGGCCGGCATTATCAGCAGTGTCACAACCGACAGATAGGCAATGCAACCCAGCGTCGCTCCTCCAAGCCATATCATCGCCTTGCGGTTCTTGCGATAATCCCACATCAGCGCCACCAGCACGAAAATCATCCACAAGGGTGTGGTCTCTTTGCTGATAATCATTCCTATTAGCCACAGCGATGCCGGCCAGTAGCGCTCCTTCTTGATCGCTGCCAAAAGCCACGGGAGCAGCATTGCAGCCACCACGTTCGAGTGATAGTCGAAGCCAACAGCATGCATAACTCCAAACTGCAACAGCAACAGCAGCATGCCGCCAACGGCAAGCCATTCTTTGTCGCTGTACATCCTCAGCAGACGATATACCCCGAAGGCGCCGAACAGCACCGACAAAATCTGAACAATCAGTAGCGTAAATTGCCCGAACAGGTAATGCAGCGGAGAGAAAATAATCAGATAGAGGTCGAAATGGTCGGCCAGTAGGTTGGAGGGCTCACCGAGAAAGATGCTGCAGTCGCTTATTCTCAGATGCCCATAGTCGTAAATGGCCTTGTTGTAAACGCCCAAATCCAGTCCGTAGGTACGGAAATTTAGATGGTTCACAACCGACATCAAACCCAACAATATGCCGAAACCAATGAGTATTGTCGCGATAATCAGTTTTTTATGCTTCTCGAAGAATTCCTCCATCGCTGCTCTATTTGGTTGCAAAAATACTGCTTTTTCTTCATTTGGCAAAATAATAACCCCATGGGCGCGTTATAGACACAAACTGTTTTCCGATGAAAAAAACACTCATAATCATTATACTCTCTGCTTTCTGCATCGCTTTTTGCTCTTGCCGCAACGCTTCGCAGCGCCAGTTTTACGACGACCCGCTGCCGGCACTCACCGACGGATATGTAGGCCTGAGCAACGGTCATTTTGTTCTCGACGGCAGTACTTGGTTTCCCATAATGGTCAACTACAAGGCCGAGATACGGAATGTTGGCGACTCGCTTGAGGTGGTGCCTGCCGGCTACTATCACGGTACATCAATCAAGGAGCATTTCGACACAATGGCGGCCTGGGGCTTCAATTCGGTGCGTCTCTGTCTCGACATGCTCGACGGCGATATGGACAGTTCGGCAATGTTTCGCGCCACACGTCGCGTAGTCCAGAAAGCCGACAGCGCCGGACTGCATGTCATGCTGCTTACCAGAACGCCGTTCGACCCCTACTGGCAGAGCTACACCAAGGGATTGTTGCGTCATTTGGCCGACATGCCGGCGCTGTGGGCCTACGACTTCATGAACGAGCCTCTCTATTTCGATCCAGAACCGGAACGCGACAAAATGGATGCCGTCTGTCTTGTTTCCGAATGGCGTCATTGGGTGCGTCAATATGCTCCGCACCAGCTGTTTACTGTCTCTACTGCCGAGCCTATCGAGGTGTTTGAGTGGGACCCATCCATTCTGCCCATCGATTTTATTGAGATGCACACCTATCACCCACTGCGCGTGATGTCCGAGATGTGGTGGTACAGCCACTACTGCGACAAGCCTTGGATGGTGGGCGAGACAGGCCTGCCTGCCGACAACGACTCGGTGCCCTACGAGTGGCAATGGCATTTCTTGTCGGAAACATACTATTACGCCAATATTTTCGGAGCCATAGGCTATGGCTGGTGGGAGTTTCAGGACAACCCCAACGGAGTCAATTTCGAAGCACAATATACAGGTCTGAGCGACATCAACGGGATGCGCAAACCTGCTGTGGATGCTCTGAAAGCATGGTATTGTTTTGATGTTAATGTCGACGACGGCTTCTTACCGCTAAACTATTACAATATGCTGGGCTACACCAATATCTGTCTGACGGGTAAGGTGATTGACAAGACTACGGGGAAGCCTGTCGAGGGTGCCTTGATTCGCGGCTGGAACGACGACTGGAGCGTAGGGATGAACACCTACACCGACTGCAATGGCCGTTTTACACTTTACAGCAACGACTATAATGTCCATTTCGAAGTTTCCGCACCACGCATGAATAAGGTGAAATTTAATCGCAATAACTTGAAATACAAGAATAAAGGCTCGCTCGATCCGAATAATCTTCCCGACCGTAAACGCGAATACCAGCAGATAGACTATCGTCCATATATAACTTTTAGAGATTCGGATGTCTATTTTTTTGAATTTGATTCCTCCGATTTCTTCCGCTACAGCCTCTCTGCTGATATGGGTACTATCAAGTTGTCTCCTCTGAATCTTTAAGGAATAGTTGTTCTATGCGCCGCAGACCTTCTACAGCCATCATGACAAAGAAGGGGGTGAAGCAGAACAGGTAGCGCGCCCGCGCCTCGCAAAGGGTGTGGAATGCTATCAGCATCAGCAGTGCAAAGAGAATGGACTCTATTACCCGCAGTGAACGGTCATCCATCTTTAGCCGCTCTTTTTTCATTGGCCAGGCGGCAAAGAGGGAAATGATTAATATTCCGAACCATAAAGAGGTGGCCGCCACAGTCCATCCTACATAATATTTGCCGGCACCGTCGCGACGATGGAACAGGCTGCGTGTCACTTTGGCGACGGGCCCGTTGCGGTCGGGCACCTCCCTGAAGAAATTGCCCTCAAGACCCCAATAGAACGTTCCATCGCTGAAATTCAGCAGGTTCTTTCGACCCCATTGCAGCAGAGTTCCCCATGGTCCAAGTGCGGAGTAGCGATCGAGTGTTACTTTTAGCTCGGCTTTCTGGCGCTGGGATTTGTTTGTGATGCTACGTGAAAATTCCACATCTTTGGCGCTGTAGATGCCTATCGATTGGTAGTTTGCTCCCAACATCAGGTAGTGGGTGGGTCCTAACCCTTTTGCAGTGTGCAGATGCAGCGGGCATCCAATCATCGCAATATGCACCAGTAGGACACCTGTCGCTATTCCACCGAGGGCAATGCCTGTGGGTTTCAGCGTCTTTTTGAATCCCTGACGGTCGCGGATGCGTCTCAATGCCTTTACAAGCAGTACTGCAAAGGGGACAAATATTGTCTGTGGGCGGATATAGTAGCCTATGACGGTGGCGACGGCAATGATGAATATCTTCAGCCAGCGACGCTTGAAGGGGAGGGTTGTTGATGCCCACAACAACGCAACGGCGACCATGAGTCCCCAGATGTCGGAGTAGGGGATGGACCACCAGGGCGACATCCAGACGATGATGGTGTAGAATACATAAAAAGTTATGGCATAGCGTTTTTTATGCCAGATATGCATCGCCGTCTGTGTTAGCATCAGGGCTGTGAGACAGGCTCCCATGCTCTGTAGCATAAGCAGTGGAAACATTGATATTTCACGCCCCAACAATGGACCTGTAATATAAAAGACTCCGGCGAAGATGCGCGAAAGGAAGAGGTTGTTGGGTGTCCATTGAAAGTAACCACGGAAATCTTCTACCGACTCTCCGTTGGCCATGGCCTGCGCTATGCCAGTTACCTGCTGCACATCCCAGTTGGTATTCACATAGTAGCTGTAAACCAGCACAATCTGTACAATGGTGATGCCTATGCTGACAATCAACAGTCGTGGTTTTCGGATCTCCTCTCCACGACAGCATTTCAGGCACACAAATGCAATCAGCAGTATTGCCACAGTGCCTGCAAGCATCATGGGGATATGATAGAAGCCGTCAAGAGGCAGCACCTCGTGCCAGTCCGAGGCAGGAGGGAAATGGCAGAACGCCACAATGACGATAATTGTTGCAATGAGGACAAGCCAGCAAGCCGAAGCCAGACTGATATTCCGACCTTTAAAGGGATTTGACATGTTAATTGTTTTAACTTTGATAACGCCACATGCTTTAAAATATTATGTCTCCAAAACCACAATAAAACCAACAGCGCCCCGTTTCTACTCGTATGACTATAATGTATATACACGGCTATGGCTCGAACGGAAGCGCCATGAAAGGCCAGTTGTTAAGAGAAATGCTGCCTCAGTGCCGAGTGATTTCACCCACGTTCGACTATGATAACGTCACCCCTTGGAAGATTCAGGAACAGATAAGAGAAGTTGCCGAAAGGGAGTGTGTCGATATGCTTGTCGGCAGCAGTTTTGGAGGCTATCACAGTCTCTGTGCCACAGCCTTTTTCCGCGGACCTGTATGGACAATCAACCCCGTCCACGATGTCATTGACACCATTCGGCGCATTGTGGTAAACGGCAAAGGGGGCGACTCGTCCGACTTGCTCAATCTCTACAATGATTTCGACAACAATGTGTTCCGGCATCAGGTACAGCTCAACCAGAGCGGACAATGGCCCGCTGACACCCCGCTCAACTTCGCCCTCAGCGCAGACGACGAACTCCTCGGCGACCACAAACCCCTGCTCGACCTATTCCCCTGTCACAATCGCGTCGTTTGGAAAGAACGTTCCGGCCACCGTTTCCTCCGCTTCGAGGAGCTGGACCTGCTCAGTTAGTTTTTTTCTTATCCTTTGTAAAATAAAATTCAACGGATTTCGTTTCCCAAAAACAACGTAAAAAATATTTCAACAAAAATAGCAAGTCATGAAAAAAATCTTCATCATTAGTCTCGCTGCACTTCCGCTTCTCTTTGCATCCTGCAAGGACGGCGACGTGGACAGCAAGGTTGCAGCAGCTCAGAAAAGAGCCGACTCTCTACAGACAATCATCGACGCCAAAGACGGAGAAATCGACGCCCTCTTCGAGGTCCTCAACGACATCGAGACCAACCTCACCGAAATCTCTGCACGCTATAGTACAGTCAACACCCTCAAGCAGTCGAGTCCGGAACTGAACACCCGCGTCAAGGGCCAGATCAACGACCAGCTTGCCGTTATTGAGAATATGCTTGCCCAGAACAAGGAAAAAATCGCCAAACTCAACGCGAAAATCGCCAGTCTCGGCAAGGAAAACGCCAAACTGCAGGAGTTCATCGAAACCCTAAACAACCGCATATCCGATCAGGAAAACCAGATCAACGGCTTGATGAACGAACTTAATATTAGTAAACACACAATACAGAAACTCTCGGAGAATGTTGCCGATCTTACTGCTTCCAACCAGGAAAAGGACGACTACATCGCTTATCAGGCACCAGAAGCCAACAAAGCTTATTATATCGTAGGTTCCTATTCCGACCTCAAGGATATGGGCATCGTCAGCAAGAGCGGCGGTTTCATCGGTATCGGCAAGAAACAGAACACCACCGAGAACATGGATGTCTCCAAGTTCCACTCCATCGACCGTACCAAAGTCACCACTATCAGTGTCAACCAGCGTAAAGCGCAGATTATCTCCAAACATCCAGAGGATTCGTATGAACTCGTAATGGATGAAAACGACTCGAAGACCCTCGCCTACATCAAGATAAAGGATGTTAACGCGTTCTGGCGCTACACCGACTACCTCGTAGTCTCCACCAAACGATAATCGCTTTGGGTTAATGCATTAATAGGGTGCTCACCGTGAGTGGGCACCCTTATTGTTTGGATAAATCCGGATGACCGATTTGGGATAAAAAAAAGGACACTGTTTTCAGTGTCCCTCAGGGTGGGAGGTGGGGCTCGAACCCACGACCTCCAGATCCACAATCTGGCGCTCTAACCAGCTGAACTACGCCCACCAGGTTATCTTCAAAAAGATTTGCAAAAGTACTACTTTTCCGTAAACTGACAAAATTTATTTTAAATTAATTGTCAATACTATTGTAAATCAGGTTGTTTTTATTTTTGGATAATATGATTCAAGGCTTCAATAGGATGTGTTAGGATGACGATTCTTTCAGAAAACGTCTCCTTTCCTCATCGGGAAATTTCTCTACGGCATACCTTAGCATTGTCCGCGGCATCGTGGCGCAGCGTGCGGTCAGCCATTCCTTCAGCCGCTCGGTGTCACGCTTGCCGGCCTCGCGCAACAGCCATCCTACAGCTTTATGAATCAGGTCGTGCTCGTGATGCAGCAGGATGTCGGCAATGGCGTAAGTGTCGTCAAGTCGTCCGTTGCGCAGAAACCACATAGTGCTGACAATTCCGATGCGCTGTTCCCAAACGGTTTTCCCTTCGCGGGCGAGCCTGTACAAAACCTCTGCATCCTTGTCCAGCAGCCAGCGCCCCAAAAGCTCATAGCAGCTCAAATCAACCAAATCCCAGTTGTTTACCGCCTCCAGATGCGACAGATAGTAGTCGATTATCTCCTTCCTTTGGCTCTCCTGTTTGGTGTGCTTGTACTGTTGGACCAGCACCAGAAGAGCTGCAAGCCGTACTTCGTGGTATTCAGATGCCAGACATTCCGACAACTCCTCGAAGCCACATTCCTTCCAGCACTCTTTCACCACACCGCGGGTTACGGGAACCTTGATGCCCAAGAACTTGTCGCCTTCGCCATACTGTCCGGCACCGGTCTTGAAGAAACGCATCAGCCCCTCAACCTGGCTCGCGTCTGCGTGGGCGAGCATCGTGTCCAACAGCAAGTTACTCATTTTTTCTCGAGTTGTTCTTTGATACGCTTGCTGTAGATTGATTCGGTGGTGAAACCGTCGTAAATCTCTTTCACCTGTTCCGGATCCAGTTCTTGCATCATGGTACTGAGCATGTAGTGCGCCAAATAGCTGTCGGGGTGAGAGCGGATGTAATTAAGGTTGTTCTCAATATAGGCATCATAGAGCGACATCATCTCTTCGTTGAGTTCTACTCCCTTCACGGTGTCGCCGCTTTCGAAAGCAGTTATTAACTCGGTACTGAGTGCCATTATCTTGTCCTCGTATTGTGTAAGACTTTTCTGATGGAAGTCGTTGAATTCATTCATAGTGGGGCAACCTTCGTAAGTCCAGTGCGGCATATCGTTTATGTCGCCCGAAATAGTGACATTCTGATTTTCAGAGAAGAACGGGCAATAACCACATTCGTCAGTCAGGTTGAATTTGATGATGTAGGTGATCTGAGGGTCGTCGAAACCAGCTTTCAGTACAGCTTTTTTGTCAGTAAAGATGGCGCTGTCTATGAGAACGTTTTTGCCATCAACATCCTTGCATAGATAGACGGTTTTTCCATCGGCATTGTCAAGGTTGAGGGTCACTTCAAATTGCTTCGTTTTGTTGCAGCCGCACAGAATAAGCATTGCCGCAAAGAGTGTCAAGATTGTGTTCTTCATGATTTTAAAGATTTTAAATTTGTTATTTTTTGATTTTTATTTTTTCTATCACCTGAATATCTGCGGGCAGCCACTTCACGCTGTCCAGATCCTCATTCGAAAGCCATCGTGCTGCTTCATGCTCATTGAGGTGCATGGAGTCCGAGAGCAGCGAGCACAGGTAGCAATGCATGGTTAAGTGAAAATTCGGATAGTCGTATTCCACCGTGCAGAGGAATTTGTCTATGCTTATCTCTGCCGACAACTCCTCTCGAATTTCACGTTGCAGTGCGTCTTCTGGTGTCTCTCCAGTCTCTATTTTTCCTCCAGGGAACTCCCACCAGTCCTGCCACTCGCCGTATCCTCGCTGTGTGGCGAAGATATGGCTCCCTTTGCATATAATAGCAGCTGCAACTTTAATTTGTTTCATGGCATTTTGCATTTTTGTACTCTGGTTGTCTTTCTGTCGGTCGTATTTTAGACATTCTTTTTTCAATCTCATCAGTCTCCTCCAGCAGGTTCCATATGGCATCTTCGCTAAGCACTCCGCGTTTCAATTCCTTGGGTAGCCGTCCGGCCTCGTCGTCCGTAAAGTCCTGCTTCCATGCCTCGCTGTCATAGTAGGCTTTCAGTTCGTTCAGCCCCTCCTCCGCAGCGTTATACTCGTCTAACGCTTTGACAAGATTTCTTACCGCGTGTTGTGCACGTTCTAAGTGCCGTTCCATTTGTTTGATTCTTTCTATCTGTTCCATGCTTTTTTAATTGAACTCGTTGAATCTCTTTTATGACAGGACTTTCTCGTTTTTGTGGCAACAAATTATTGAGGCAGAGGAACGTTTTTGCGATACCCTATTCCTGTAATGTGGCAGATTAAACGTTTGTCCTGATTGGTGACGCGTACTTCCACAGAGGGTATCTTGTGATGGTCGGCGATGCATACAGCTTCTGCCCGAAGCAAATCCCCTTCCACAGCGTTAGAAACGAATATGATATTATTGCTGATGCCGAAAGTGAGAAGTCCTTGGCGGTTCACCAGAGCGGCTATTGCCAAGTCTGCCAGCGTGAAGAGGGCACCACCTTGACAGACATTTCCGCCGTTAAGGTGCTCTTTTGTCACAGTCATTTCTGCAACAGCATGCTGTTCATCCACCTCGGTAATCCGGCAGCCTGCATTGGCGGCGAAACGGTCTGTGCGATTCAGTAATTCGCCTATATTTTCTAATGGCATAATATTCTTGTAATATTTTGTTGTTTGTTTTTCAAAAGAATTGTATTACTATTCAGTCTTTCTGTATTTTAAGTTGTTCTAATGCTCTGCACAGTTGGTCGGGGCAGGAAGTGGGTTTGTCGCCGCATCGTATGCCATCCAACCGGCTGATGACGTCGTCTATTTTCTGACCCTGCACCAGTCGACATATACCCTGCAGGTTGCCACTGCAACCTCCGAGAAATGCAACCTGTTGGATCACGTCGTTTTCATCAGCCATCACGTCAATCAGTACGGAGCAAGTACCTTGAGTTTGATATTGTATATGTTTCATTTCTTGATTTGATTTATTTGTCATTTGTCTTCTGCGGCCATAGGCAGTGAGGATTCTTCTTGCTCGATGTTGTAGGGAATTGGCTTATGGCGGTAGATTGACAGCATGTTTTCGTTGAGTTGCAACTCCACCTCTCGCATTGTGTGTTCTATAACGGCAGGTTTCAGCTGGCACTCCCAGACGACAATCACATTCCATCCGTTCTCTTGCAGGAGAGATTGGTTGCGTTGGTCGCGTTCCTGGTTGTGGCGTATCTTCTTAACCCAAAACTCCTGGTTTGTCTGCGGTATCTTGCA
>JAEEGL011300365.1_pt1 | contig 13621 bp, 10 predicted proteins | sample 9134231 | NCBI WGS metagenome assembly JAEEGL01 (sample SAMN16246548, study PRJNA631951) | gut metagenome | biome: gut microbiome; feature: rumen; material: fiber-attached | host: Bos | place: Iran: Karaj | collected 2018-10
GCCTACGACCGCCTCATCCAGGACTGCGATCTGGATCTTTACATCACCTTCAACAACTTCAAGGTCGGCGAGGTGCAGGCTCAGTATCTGATAGACAAGATCGGCGGCAAGGGCAACATCATCCGCATCTACGGCTCCCCCGTGGACAACAACGCCAAGACCTTCAAGGAAGGCCAGGATTCCGTGCTGAAGCCCTACATCGAAAGGGGCGATATCAAGGTAGTCCACGAAGACTGGGCCACCAACTGGGATCCCGCCCAGGCCACAAAGATCACCAACGCCGCCATCACCAAGGTGCGGGACAACTTTGACGGCATCCTCGCCTCCAACGACGGCACCGCCCAGGGCGCCATACAGGCCCTGAAGGCCGAAGGCTACGCCGGCAAGAAGATAGTCACCGGCCAGGACGCCGAGCTGGTGGCTCTGCAGCGTATCCTGGGAGGGACGCAGTCCATGACCATATACAAGCCTCTCAAAAAGCTGGCCACCGCCGCCATCGACTGCGCAGTGGATATACTGGACGGAAAGTCCATCGAGAGTGACGGCACCGTCAACAACGGCAAGATAGACGTTCCCGCAAAATACAGCGACGTCATAGCCGTGGACAAAGACAATATCGATATGGTCATCGACGAAGGCATGTTCACCAGAGAACAGGTTTACGGTAAGGAATAATGTCATCCCCGGATAAGATCCTTGAAATACGGGACCTCACCAAGATCTTCGGGGAAGTCACCGTACTGGACAAAGTAAATTTTGACCTGAAGGAGGGGGAGATCCACGGCTTGTGCGGAGAAAACGGCGCGGGCAAGTCCACGCTGCTGAAATGCATATCCGGAGTTTATCCCTCCTATTCGGGCCAGATACTGCTGAGCGGCTCCCCCTGCTCCTTTGACGACATATCCGAAAGCAGAAAGGCTGGGCTGGCCGTGATATACCAGGAGCTGTCGCTGGTCAACGAGCTGAGCATTGCCGAGAACATATTTCTGGGCGAAGAGCCGGTAGTGAGTTCGGGGCTTATAGATACGGACGTGATGTACAGCGAGACGGCGGGGCTCCTCAGCCGCTTCGGCCTGGACCTGAAAGCCGAAGCCCTGGTGGGAGACCTGGGAGTGGGCAAGCAGCAGCTGGTGGAGATAGCCAAGGCCCTCAGCAAGAACGCCCGCATCCTGCTTTTCGACGAGCCTTCCTCCGCCCTTACGGAAGCCGAAGTCAAAGTGCTGATGGACATCATCCGCGGCCTCAGGGACAAAGGGGTGAGCTGCGTATATATCTCCCACAAGCTGGATGAGATATTCGAGATCTGCGACAGGGTCACGGTGCTGCGGGACGGCAAGACCATAAAGACCATGGACATCGGCGACACGAACACGGCCGAGATAATCAGCCTTATGGTGGGCAGAGAAATAACCGACATCTACCCGAAACGCTCTTCGCAGCCGGGAGAAGTCGCGCTGGAAGTGGAAGGGCTCTCGGTGGTCGACGAGCAAAGCGGAAAACAGGTCCTCAAAGACATATCTTTCTCCCTCAGGCGGGGCGAGATACTGGGCCTCGGCGGCCTCATGGGCGCCGGCAGGACAGAATTGGTAATGAATCTGTTTAACGCTTACGGCAGGCGCACCGCCGGCAAGGTGAAGATCAACGGCAAAGAAGTCCGCATCCAGAGCCCCGGAGACGCCATCCGGGCGGGCATGGTGCTCCTCACCGAGGACCGCAAACGGTACGGCCTGATACTGGACAACACCATAAGCTTCAATATGTCCCTCTCAAGCCTGGACAAGTATTCCAAAAACGGTTTTGTCAACGAAGACCTGGAGATCGTCGATGAGAAAAAGCATTTTGACGAGCTCAACGTGAAAGCAAAGGGCATCGATCAGTACGTAGGCGAGCTCTCCGGCGGCAACCAGCAGAAAATCGTATTAGGCAAGGCCCTTATGGCCGATTTTGACATCATTATTTTCGACGAGCCCACCAGGGGCATCGACGTCGGCGCCAAGCACGAGATATACGAGATCATGAACTCCCTTACCGCCGCAGGCAAAGCCGTCGTCATGATATCGGGCGAACTTCCCGAGCTCATGGGCATGAGCGACCGCATCATAGTGCTTTCCGAAGGAGAGACGGGAGGCGTATTCGGCAAAGACGCCACCCAGGAAGAGCTTATGACGGCGGCCATCAAATTCAGTAAATAAAGAGGTTTATATATTATGACAAAGCAACTGAAATTCAGAGACTTTTCTATGGTAATAGCCCTCATCCTGATATGGGCGTTCTTCAGCATAAAAAACTCTCTGTTTCTGGGGCCCCGCAACCTGTCCATGCTGGCCATTGAGGTCTCCATCACGGCGACTCTGGCCCTGGGCATGCTGCTGGTCCTGATCCCCGGAAAGATCGATCTTTCGGTGGGAAGCGGCGTGGGCCTTATCGGCGGTATCGCCGCGGTATTGGTGTTCCACCACAACGTGCCGGCTATGCTGGCTATGCTGGCAGCCATAGCCATCGCCCTGATACTGTGGTGGCTCATGGGCCTTCTCATAGTCAAGCAGAATATGCCTCCGTTCATCATCACCCTGGGCGGCATGCTGGTGTTCAAGGGGCTTTTCTGGCTGGTGATCAAGAACGCCACGGTGCCCGTTATGAAAGGCAACGCGCCCAACATATATTCGTTCCTGACCACCTACTTCCTCTCCCCGTGGATAGGCTATCTCATATTTGCCATCGTTGCGGCAGGCATCCTGATAACGAACGTCGCCTCCCGCAAAAGCAAGATCAAATACGGCTTTGAAGTGGATCTGCCGGAGGTGTTCTGGCTCAAGACCATCATAGCCATACAGATAGTGCTGCTTCTGGTGGTGACCCTGAACAACTTCCGGGGCATCCCCCTCTGCCTGCTGATACTGGGAGGCGTGGCCCTGCTGGTGAGCATAGTGACCCAAAGGACCCGCTTCGGAAGATATCTCTACGCAGTGGGCGGCAACGAAGAAGCCGCCAGACTTTCCGGCATCAACGTGGACAAGGTGGTCATAGGGGCCTTTGCCCTGCTGGGCTTCATAGTGGCCCTGACAGGCCTTATGCAGACCGCCTACGCCGGCGCTTCCACCACCACCGTGGGCGACCTGATGGAAATGGACGCCATCGCCGCCTGTGTCATCGGCGGCACGAGCCTCATGGGAGGCAGAGGGACCGTGGTAGGAGTGCTGTTCGGCGCTCTCATCATGGCCTCCCTGCTCAACGGCATGACCCTGCTGGCGGTAAGCCCCGAGACCAAATACGTGGCCAGAGGCGTTGCCCTGGTGCTGGCAGTGTGGATGGACGTTTATCTCAACAGGAAAAAGAGTTAAAGGATATTGCAAAAGCAGATTGCCCCGGGGGAAATCTGCGTTTTTTTCGCCGGCCGGCTTCAGAAGGCCATGCCCTTCTTTTTCAGATCCTCTTTCCGAAGGTCAAAAAAGGTGTAGGGATCCACTATCTCTATGTCATACTCCGGACACAGCGTCTTCACTTCCTCCAGCCTGCTTATGACAGGAGAAGGCGCCTCCCACACTATCCTCAGGTAATAAAAGGCCGGAGAGCCGGGTTTGGCCCCTTTTATAAGGGAGGCGATGCTCGCCGCGTCTCCCACGTTGTAAAGGGTGGTTATAGGCATTCCCTTCCACACCTGGGGCTCGGGATCCCTGGATCCCAGGCCATGCCAATCTCCCACCATTGAGGCATAGCCCCTGGGAGAAAACTTGCTGAAGGCGTCCTTTACCAGAGGCGTGGGAGTCTGCATATCCAGCACCATGGGCGATATATCCAGATCCAGGGCCTTGTAGTATTTTTGGTTGTGCTTTATAAAAAGCGGCATATTTTCCGGCAGCACCCGGGTGGGGTTGAAATACCCGGCGCAGGTAGCGTCCGCCACGAAATAATCGTTTTCCGTGGCTGTTTCGTAGTAGTAGCTTATCAGGTCGGGATAGGTGTTTATCAGATTGGGGTTTATGCCCCAGGAAAGGGGCGCCGTTCCCCGGGCGGGATCCTTCCAATAGTTCGGCAGGAAGGCGTAAAGGGGAGTGGCGCTGTCGTAATCCGCCATCAGCACGCACAGATACACCTTGTTCTCAAGCGTTGCCTTGGGATGCTTGTTTACTTTCTGCTTCAGGGCTTTGAACCGGAATTTCGAATGGAACGATTTGTTGTAGCAGTTGTGGTCCGCCGTGTTCTGATAGCAGTTGTAGGGAGTTATTAGATACACGGTCTCCCACTCGGTGCCTACGGGATGGTGGCTCCCGGCGCCGGCGTTGGAATATTTTTCAAAATCAAAAAAGCCGGCCAGCTCCGTCATTTGCTTTCCGCCGGTCTGTTTGTACAGGGCGGAGAGCATCATTTTATAGGTCTCGAGATCGGTCCCCAAAGGCTGGTCCGGGTCGTCTCCCGGAGTTTCCGTCCCCCAGGGCGAAAGGTCGTAAACGAACCCCCGGTTCATGACGTCCCAGTCCCGGACCACCGCCCAGGCCATGGTGCCTCCCTTTCTCTGGTTCCAGGCGTCGGTGTTGAGAAATATAAAGTCTTTGGAGCATTTCCCTTTTTCCAGATATTCCCTTATGGCCCAGCGGTAGGCGTCGTTTTTGGCGGAACCCGTTTCCGAGCCGTCGAACCTGCCCCGCAGATCGTGTTTTACCTCAAGCTTCCACAGGGGCAGATATTTTTCCGCAAATTCCGGGCTCAGGACTATCAGGTCCTCGGCGCCGGCGGCGGTGGTGGCCACGTTCACCGTGGCGGGGACCTCCGGATCCCATATCACGGCGCCCTTTATTTTGCCTTTCGCCCACCTGACCAGCACGTCAAGGGCGTCCACGGTATCTTCGTCCACCGGCCTGGGGGGAAGGAGCTTCGGACCCCCGGCGCCGGAGCTTTTCTCCAGGCTCTTGGAGAGCTTCCTGTGTTCCTCCATGGCCTCTATATTGGGAAGGCTTTTGATATCCACCCAGCGTTTCCCGAAAAGCCAATGCCCTTTTTGCGTGAGTATCTCTTCCCACACCTCGGCTTTCTTTTCATTTTTTGCATTCACCCACAAAACGGGCTTCTCCCTGTTCACTATCCCCTGCACGCAGGCAACAGCCAGGGCCTCGTCGTAGGCCCGGGGAGTCCCGTCGTCATTGATGGTGTAACGGTATATCACGTCGGCCCGCAGGGCGGCGGACAAGGCAAAAACAATAACGCACAAAAGAAAAACTTTCATAGCTTAACATTCCTTAAAGATCGTTCACTTATAATTTATCATATTCCCCCCGCTTTGTAAAGAAAAACAGCCGCAGCCCCGGGATACAACGCTCCGCCCGGATGAGACCGCCTTTTTTCAACAAAAAAAAGCCATATATGCTATAATAATATTAGCGATCATACTTGCAGCCGCCACCGGCTGTATCCCATAAGGAGAAACATATGAAGATATTTTTCCGGAAACTATGCTTCCTTGCGGCGGTTTTCGTTCTGCTGCTCCCCGCGGCGGCTCAGGCGCGGACCATCATTTCCACAGACCAGCTGCTGCAGCTTTGCGGGAGAGCAGTGTTTGAAGACATCACACTGGAGGGCATTTTCGACCTCACCGGACAGGAATGGACCCCTATCTCCGAGGTAGCGGAAGGCGTCACCATCGACGGCACAAACGCCACCATCATCGGCCTGGATATGTCGGCGACCTATTACAACGGCCAGTATTATTATTCCGGCTTCGCGGCGCAGAACTACGGCACCATAACGGGCCTTTCCATCCGGCTGGATTCAAGCGCCGTGACCACTGCTTCTTACGCAGGTCCGGTGGCGGGCATTATCGGAATTAACGGCACGGTCGAAAACTGCACGGTTTACGGCAGCGCAGACGACGGAGTCGTCATCACCTCCGATCACCAGCATGGGATGCTGGGAGGGATCGCGGGCTACGTCAGCGGCGCAGTCACCAACTGCACTGTAAACGGCCTCACCATTACCGATACCTCCGGCTCCAATATGGGCGGCATCGCCGGCAGCTGCCACGGCACCGTCTTCGGCTGCTACGCCGGCCGTATATCCGTTGTCGGCACCCACAAGTGGGCGTCCCTGGGCGGCATAGCCGGCTTTGCTGCAGGCAACATGGATAGTCCCGCTTTCGTGGAGTCCAACACGGTGGCGTATTCCTCGATCTCCGGCAAGGCCGGCCGGATGGGCGGCATCATCTCGGTAGCTCAGAACGCGCATGTCACCGGCAACAGAGCCAACTACGTGGACATCATCCACCAAGACCCCGACAACGTCGTTTGCACCCTTGGAGGTATCGCCGGAGTGGTCCAGGAGACCGACGAGATCGAGCCCTCCTACTTCAACGGCAACTATTACGCCCAGGGTCTCACCGGCGCCGGTATAGAGTGGCAGGCAAACGATATCGCCGGCGGGATAGTCGGCCAGTTTCAGGGCAGAGATGACGATCTCTGCTATATGAACTGCTTTTTCTGCACCGATTTCTGCTCCGCTCCCCTGTACGGAGAGCTGACAGGCTATGCCTCCGACGCCAGCTTTGAAAGGTGCGACGGAGTGAGCAAGCGGGTCATGACCGCTTCCGGCTGGGCGCAGGACAACCTGGGGAGAGAGTGGCAAAACTCCGGACCCGAAGGCTATCCCGTCCTCGACAACAGAGTGCCCGTTACCTTTTCCAGAGTCCACAAAGGAGATCTGTATCTCCCCATCAACGGCGTTCGGATCTTCTGGAATGGGCAGGACGTGGCGAACCTGGGGATGGTGGAACCGGATACCCGGTTCGACCCGGTAGACTTCTCGCTGCTGCTTTCCGGTTATCCCGGCGTTTCCATAGCCACCAAGACCTTTACGGTGAACGGCGCTCCTCTCACGTCAGCCATCAAGGCGGGCAATTACAGCAGCATCGATTTTTCGGCAGAGGTGTACAACCTGTTTGTGGAAAACACCCTGCTGCCCTGCATCGAAAAGGGAGAGAAGATCTATCAGAATGGCCTGCATTATTACAGCGCGGATACCCTGATCGCCCTTCGCAGGGCTCTGGACGAAGCCATCGAGGCCTGCAGCAACGACTATTTCAACATCACCGACGATCGGGGCAGAGAGCTCTGCGACGCCATCGAAGATGTGGAAAACCAGAAATTCCTTTTCACCGTGACCCTGACCGGGACCAACTGCGCCACCTACGTGAACGGCGAGGGCGCTTCAAGCTTCACCGGCGCCATGGGCGAGACCTTCAGAGCCTTTGCCTTTGTGTCCAGAGGCTACAGGTTCCTCTACTGGAAGGATTCCGCCGGGAACATCCTTTCCGAGGATCCGGAATTCTACTACACCGTGAGCAGGAACACGGAGATAGAGGCCGTGGCGGTGGCCCCCATGGCTTATACCTTTACCTATAAGGACAACTTCGGCAAGATATACAAGTCCGAAGTGGTCACCGATTACCGGGAGATAGCCTATCCGGCGCAGCAGGGCGAAGGCGGCATGCGCGCCGGCTACGTGGTGAAGGAGTGGACCAACGACTACCCGGGCACGCTTCCCCGCCACGGCGAGGTGAAGACCAACGTGACCTTTACTGCGCATCTCATGAAGGACGAGACCACGTTCAGCGTGCGCGCCGAAGCGGCGGGCAGCATTAAGGTATCCGAGCTGAAGGCTGCGCAGGTGTTCAGGGCCGCAGCCCCCGCCGAATACAACGGCGACGCCTTCTCCTACTGGGCAGACGCCGTCACCGGGCAGGCAGTATGCGGCTCCGCCGGGCTGGCAGTCTCGGTTTATTCCGACATGTCCTTTGTCGCCGTTTACGGCGCAACAAGCGCTCCCGGCACTGTAGTCAACCTGTGGACGCCCATTGTGAGCGACGGCAAGATATCCTTCCCGGCCCAGCTGGTGAAGGGCAGCAGTTTCGGCGAAGAGGTGATGCACGGCGTGCTGCTTCTGAAGTCCGACGGGCAGGTGGACGAGCTTATGTTCGACACCCCCGGCGTGATAGTGGGCAAGTCGGGAGGCCTTTCCGCCAAGACCGGCACCTTTATCATAAACAAGACCAACGTGCAGCCCGGAGAGACCTGGTACGGCAGAGCCTTCTGCGTTCTCAAAGACGGCTCCGGGGCAGAGCAGACTGTGTTCTCCGACATAAAGAGCGCCGCGATGCCCGGACAGCAGGGCAGCGGCGGCGGCGAGCCCACCCCTTTCAGTATGGATGACGAACCCAGCCTTCCGCCCATAGGGGATGGGAACGAATGACGACAAAAAAACGCCCTTCGGGGCGTTTTTTTGCGCTTGCCTATCGTTCCTTCAGCTCTTCCTCCGGTATGAGAGCGGGGTCGAACATCACCAAAGACCTGTTGTCCCAGATGAGCTCCCGCTCCACCGTTTCTCCCGTGGCCCTGTTTTTGGTGTCCTTGTATATCTTTGACACCCGGTAGTATCTGCCGTCCTCTTTCACGAACCGGTGGCCTTCCTCGCTGATGTCATAGGAGAAGGGGAATTCTTTTTCGCTCCGCAGCTCGGCGACAAGGTCGCCGCCTTCGCACCGGACCAGCAGCTGCACGCAGCAGCCGGTATTGTTTTTAAAGCGGTAATCTACGTAGTTGAAGCTCACCGAGGTGCCGTTGGCCATGGGGACCCTGTGGCCGATATCGCAGGCCAGGGCGTCGGAGTGCTTGTGGAACTCGGTTATCTCCAGAGGGCTCCGGAGAACAAGATTGTTGATGGTGTTGGCCAGGTTGCAAAGCCCGCCGCCGGTGCCCCGCACCAGGGTCCCGCGGCGTATCACCCTGCCCTCTTTGTAGCCCTGTTTTTTGCTGACGTTGCCCACGGCGCGCCAGAAGGAAAAGGTCTCTCCGGGCTTTATCACCATACCGCAAATTTTTTCCGACGCCAGGCGTATGTTCACAGCTTTGTTGGTCTGGGTCTCGGGATCGATGCCCGGGCCTGTCTTGATGAGGGCCGAGCGGTAAGAACTCACCGCCGCCGGCAACGTTTCCGTCCGCCGCTCCGAGGCAAAGCGTTCTTTGCCGAAAAAGTCTTTTATATTCCGCGCAAGTATGCCCTTACGCGTGGCAATGTTCCAGAAAAGCGGGTTCAGGTCGCTGAAATTCCGCCCGAATAAACGCATGTCCCTTATCTCCCTTTTATCCCGGCGCCCCGCCGGTATTTTTTGCTTCGCTTATAAAAAAACAGCACCAGGTTCTCCAGCCGCCGTCTTTTTCCGATATCCGTTTCGCCCTCCTCCCGGATGAAATCCACCAGGATGCTTGCCATGCCGCTGAGGTTGGCGCCCAGCACGTCGGTGAAAAGCTGGTCGCCTATGCATACGGCCTTCTCCACGGGGACCCCCAGCAGCTCCGCGGCCCTGCGGTAGTTCCGGGGCCGGGGTTTTCCGGCGTCGCATATATACAAAGCGTCTATGTTCTTCAGGAACCGCTTCACCCTGGCCTCGTTGTTGTTGGAGAGTATGAGGGTCCCGAAGCCCATGGCCCGGAGCCTTTGAAACAGGGCGTCGATCTCCGGAGTGGAATCGCCTCCGTGGCGCACCAGAGTCTGGTCTATATCAAAAACAAGCCCCCGGAAACCCGCTTCATACAGCTTTCCGTAATCTATATCGAACACGCTTTTTGCATATCCCAAAGGGTAAAAAAGCCCGGGCACGCCGCTAACCTTTCATATACCGGCAAACGTCGTTTATCTGCCGGGCAAAACCGCTGCCGAAGCGCCCCTCAAAAAAGGCGCCCCCTATGGTAAAGGCCGCCGGAGCGGCTTTTTTCACTTCGTCCAGCCGGGCAAAGCTGTTGATACTGCCGGCTATGCACACGGGAGCCTTCACCTCTGCCACGAAACGCCGGCAGAGCTCCGCCGCGTCTCCCGTATAGCGGTAGCCCAGAAGGTCGAAGCCGTAAACCCCCCTTTCCAGCAGGGCGTTGGCTTCGGCTATCATGCCGTCTATGCTGCCGGAAAGCACCGAGGGGCGCCCGGAGACCTCCCCGGCAAAGGGCATGTATCTGAGGCCCCGCTTTTTGCAGAAATCGTTTATTGAATCGTAAAAAAGCGTGCCCATCAGGCAGTCGCAGCCGCACTCGTAAGCCGTTTCCGCCCCCGCCAGGCCTTCCTCTTCGGAGTAGGCCACCACCTCCAGAAAGGTCTCCTTGCCGCAGCGTTTCATATATCCGAAAAGCTCCGCCATCTCCCGGCGGGGCAGCGGCTCCTCCTTGAAACCCCAGGCCTCCGCGGCGGCGTCTTTGCAGCCTTCGAATATCTCCCGGGCGTCGGGGACCGTGAGGTCGTTGTGGGTGAGCATCACTATAAGTTTCGGTGTGTTTTTCATGGTATTATTCCTTTTCCCCCAGTTATTATAGCAGTTTTCCCCGGGGCAGGCAATACTTTGAAACGGCGGCAAAAAGCCCCTTGACTCCGGCGGCGGGGCCGTGTTATAATAAAGGTGGACTAATGAAAGGAGCAACATCACCGCTTATTACCCCTGCGCCGTTTCCGGCGCGTCCGGCAGGCCCGGAATATTTCCCGATCTTTTCACCGCGGAGGCGTGTAGCAGATACCGCGCAGAAAGCGTTTTTACCCCAAGCGCCGAAGGAGACGCAAAGCGCGCCCCGTAAGGGCCGAAGCGTTTTCCGGCAAAAAGGATACCCGGATAAAACGGAGGCTCTGCGGCGCTTTGCAAAAGGAGGGCGGCCACCCTTCCCCCGCAAAGCGCCCGCCCCTCCGGAACCATCTTTTTTGCTTCCGGCAGAGGCGCCCCGCAGAAAAAATGAATAAAATGTTGAAAAAAAAAACGGTTTGTTATAATAATGGTATAAACGCCGCTGCGCGGCGGTTTGGAGAAAATAAATGGAATACACTAAAGACAAAACAAAAAGAGCAATTAGAGATGCTTTCGGGGGAATATATAATGCTCCCTGTATAAATTGGTTAGAAACAACAACGGATAATGAATACTATTCCGAAATCATATCAGAATACATATTTAACCATCTCGATTTTTTTAATGCAACAATACCTCAAATTACAAGAACAAAATCTTATGATGTGGGACATACTGGTAAATCAAATAATGAGACTGAAGAAATCGAGGATTTACAAGATAAGATAAGTGAAAAGAAAACGGCTAAAGAAATATTCCGGCAGTCCAGAAAAGGACAAATAAAGAAGGGGATATCAAAAGAGGAATTACTGCCGGTCGGAGACATTGGAAAAGTTCTCGATTATCAGACTCCTCTAAAAAACACAGAAAAGGACGTGGTCGGAGAAATCGATCTTCTCTCGGAAACGGATGATTCCGTATATATCCTGGAACTGAAAATAGAGAACAGCGACGAGACTCTCCTCAGATGCGTTCTGGAGGGTTATACATATCTGAGAACGGTGAATGGAACGAAACTGCTCAAGGATTTCGGCATCGATGAATCCAAAAAGCTCAAAACTGCGCCGCTCATCTATGAAATAGGATATCCCGGACGCGACCTCCGCGACCTTCTTAAAGGCAACCGTCCGAGGCTTAAAGAACTGATGAAAGAATTGGAAGTTAACGAAGTCTTTATCGTGAGCCGCGCCGGAGAAGGCTATACTACACAGAAAATAACGATAAACTAAATCAAAAGGAGATTAATTTTGGATAACGAAACGAAACAAATCAGAGAACAGATCAACACTTGGCACTGCGAAAATGCAGGCTTCAAAAAGGAAAGCCTTGACAGCCTGCCGCAGGATCTTGAAACGAATGAACCGAAGCGGAGGTTTGAATATATCATAGCCCGCAACGGGCTCAAAAGGATGCTGGAAACATTCGGCAAAGACAAGACCGACGAGGCTTCAAAAATTCTGATAAAAAACGGCATCACAGAGGCCTTCGGCATAAAGGAACCAAGGCTTTTTGAAAAGAAATTCGAACAGGCCGTATCCGGAGACGGCAACGAGCTGGAAAAGGTATTCAAGGCAAATTCCTCATCTCTCTGCTGTCTGCTCCATTTTTATAAAAACAAAATCGCACTGCATAATAGTCCGGGGATCGAAAGATTTGTATCCGAATATACCGCTTTTGAATTCAAAAACCCGGTCGTTGATAAAGATCATCCTTCAAATATAGACGTAGTCTTATATAATGAAACAAAAAATATCGTTGTATTTCTTGAATCTAAATACGCTGAGTTCTTTTGGCAGAAAGAGGCAGCGGCTCTCGGCATTTCCTACTTTTGGGAGGACCCCAAAACCAAACAGAAGCCAAGAATCTGGGCTGGAAAACTGAAGGAACGTCTCGGCATAAAGCATGAGTACCAACCGATAGCGCCTGCTCTGAAGCAGATTATCTCTCACTATCTAGGGGTCGTCAACAGACTGTCGGATCCTGTCTCTTTGAAGGGTCAGAACCCCGAGCTTTTGGTGGAAGAGGAAGAGATAAACAACATCATAAAAAACGGCGGCAAGTGTTTTTTGGGGACCATATATGAGGATCACGGCAAATGCTTGACGACCGAACAGAAACAGGCGGGATTCGATAAGGTATATAAAGACGAAACAGAACAATGTACCAAAGACGGCGTTCCCGTAAACTACCGGGCGTTGGCTAAAAATCTCAACAAAATCACAACAGACCTCAATAAAGAGTCTCAGAAGCAACTGGATCTCACCGTCCTTCCCGAGCCCATAAAATACAGCGACCTGAGAAGGTGGAACGACGATAAAATCGACCCCATAGTCAAAAAATTCTACGGCTGCGGCGAAGAAGAATAACGGGCATGCCGCCGGGGCTCCCGTCCCGGCGGCGGACCCCCTGACCGATAGCCTGCGGTCACGGACATCCCGGGGCTCCGGAAAACACCCCCCTGCCGGAAATCTTTTCAAAAGGCTCTGTTCTGATAAACCGTTGATTTTCCGAAGCAGTATCGTTTTCACGATCCATTTTGTATTTTATTAGTGAAGTATCAAATATCAAGGGGGTAGTTTCATATGAAAAATATAAACAGTAATATTTTGAACGAGCCTTCTCCGGGAAGTACGGCCAAATTCCTTTTTGAGGAAATACCTTTCGTTATTATTACCGCAGAGCTTTATGATAAGACCGACGAGGAAAACCTTGAAAGAACCATAAGGTTACGAAGGGAAATCAGATACGTGTTTGAATTAGGTTTTACTGTGTGTCTGGGCAGATATTATACGCAGTCCGTTAAAAAGCGGGTGACGGAGAGGTCAAATATCGTATATTGCAGAGATAAAGGAGAGGATCGCCTGGTTGACTTTGCATCAGCCGCCGGAGAGAAGTATGGGCAAGGATCCCTCTTATTCTGCGACAGTAACGAAGAAGCCTGTCTCTTATATACTTCCGGCAGTTTGAAAGGCCATACGGAAAAGTTAGGGGCTTTCAGTACCCGTAACTTAACGGACTACTATACAAAAGCAGGTAAAAACAAGTTTAGCCTAAGCGATACTGTAATAAACGGATCAGAGTCGGGGGAGACTTGTAAGAACATGTCGGAGTTTATGAGTCTTAAAGTGTTAAAGGGTAAATTAAATACCTCAGACTTTGGCTCTTTCTGCGATTTCTATAAAAGAACAAGCACAGGCGATAAACAGCCTGTTTAATTAAAATCCCTTAAAGAGACCCTATTATTTTTGACTCCAA
>JAEEGL011502282.1_pt1 | contig 13621 bp, 10 predicted proteins | sample 9134231 | NCBI WGS metagenome assembly JAEEGL01 (sample SAMN16246548, study PRJNA631951) | gut metagenome | biome: gut microbiome; feature: rumen; material: fiber-attached | host: Bos | place: Iran: Karaj | collected 2018-10
ACGGCATCATCGCGGATAAGGGACTTATTTATTACCTTTACAAAGGCGTAGATTGGGTCATCTTTCCGCCGCTTATATTCCTTGGCATCGGCGTAATGACCGACTTCGGACCTTTGCTTGCCAACCCGAAGAGCCTGCTTCTCGGCGCGGCGGCGCAGTTCGGCGTGTTCTTCGCCTTCTTCGGCGCGACGCTTCTTGGATTCAACGGCAACGAGGCTGCCTCGATCGGCATCATCGGCGGCGCGGACGGCCCCACGGCCATCCTCACCACTACGAAACTGGCGCCCCATCTCCTCGGGCCCATCGCTGTGGCAGCTTACAGCTACATGGCCCTCATCCCCATGATCCAACCGCCTCTCATGCGGATGCTCACCACGGAGAAGGAACGCAGCGTCAAGATGGAGCAGCTTCGTGAAGTCACCAAGACCGAAAAGATCCTCTTCCCCATCGTGGTCACCATCTTCGTAGTGCTTCTGCTCCCCAGCACGGCTCCTCTCATCGGCTGCCTCATGTTTGGAAATCTCCTCAAGGAGACGGGCGTTACGGACCGGCTCAGCGATGTGGCGCAGAACGCCCTCATGAATATCGTGACGCTCTTCTTGGGCATCTCGGTGGGCGCCACCATGGTGGGCTCCAACTTCCTCAATCTCCGGACCATCTACATCGTGGTCCTGGGCCTCGTGGCCTTCTCCTTCAGCACGATCGGCGGTCTGCTTGTGGGCAAACTCATGTACAAGCTCTCCGGGGGAAAGATCAATCCTCTCATCGGATCCGCCGGTGTCTCCGCCGTCCCGATGGCGGCCCGCGTGTCCCAGAAGGAAGGCCAGAGGGCCAATCCCTCCAATTTCTTGCTTATGCACGCTATGGGTCCCAACGTTGCTGGCGTCATCGGCTCCGCTATCGCGGCGGGTTTCCTGCTTGCCGTCTTTGGCGGCTGACGCGGTCCAGGAATCACTGCAGCGCTCTCTTCGGAGAGCGCTGTTTTTTGTTCCCGTTAGGCAAAACGTTCCGTGCCGTTCTCATGTGTTCCCGTCTAAAGTCCTGACCGTCCGCAGCAGTCCAGACATCCCGGCGGCACGCTTGATTTTCCGCGGCATATGCGCAATAATGATAGTCAGAACTGACAGGAAAACACCTGCCAACCGACCCTGCGTATTCTCTGTTCCCGATGTCCCTTTTCTGTGGTCCGGGCACACACAGCATCCGTGAGCGTGAAATCCCTGGTTTCGTGTTCTGATTCGACATCCAACATGTTCGTGAATGGAGGCAGTCATGCAGTACACTATCGTTTCCTCTTCCGAATACACCTATCCCGACCGATTCGATTATCCGTCCTCTTCGGCAGTCGCCGATGTCTTCTCCGCACGCGGATCCTTCGCCACCTGGCAGCTTCTCCTGCGCGGATTGAACACTTCCACGGTCGATGTGTTCTTCAAAGAACTCCCCGACGGCGTCATTCCTGAGATCTACTCCCTCGTCCCGGTGCAGGTCGAAAGAAATCACGGGATCCCGGACGATCAGCATAAGCCCCACTGGCCCGAGCGTGCCGCTCCCTATTGGCTTTACGACTGCTTCCGGCCATATGACGGCACGGTTGATCTCACGAATGGACAGGGCGGCCTCTATTTCGCTCTGAAATGCGGCCCCGCCATGTCTCCCGGCGTTTATCATCCTGTTCTCGTGGTGAACGGCGAGCCGATCCCCGTGACGCTCCAGGTTTATGCCGCGGTCCTGCCCGAGGAAACGCTCAAGATCATTCTCGGGTACAGCCGTATGCCGCTTGAGAAATTCCATCATCTCATCCCCGGTTCTCCGGAATATGAAGCACTCGACAGGAAATACCTTGCGGCACTCCGGAGAGTTCATCAGAATATGATGTATGTCAAGGGCGTCGACGCTCGGGAGACAGCCCCGACTCAATGGGAATTCGATTTCTCCGGCCTCGTAAAGCAGATCGAAACGTTCGAGGCGGCAGGGATGAAGTATTTCAATCTCCCGTCCGTCGGCTGGCGGAAAAGTTGGCACGAGTCGACGATCCTGCTTTCCGGCAGAATCCCGTCGATGAGTTACGAGGGATACCAGTATCTCATTCAGTATCTTCCTGCTCTGAGAACGGTCCTTGCGGAACACGGCTGGCTGGATCGCTGTGTTATGGGCGTAGCCGACGAACCAAACGCAGAAAACGCCACCGAATACCGCGCCCTCTGCGGACTGATCCACCGCATCTTTCCCGAGATGCGCCTCTGCGACGCCATGTCGTGGGGCAACCTTCACGGCGCGCTTGACGTTTGGGTCCCACTGAATGCCGAATATGACCGTCATCGTTCCGAAATCGAGACTTTCCGTCAGAACGGCGCGGAGATCTGGTTTTATGTGTGCTGCGGCCCGCGCGAATATGGATATATCAACCGCCTCATGGACTACCCGCTGCTCTCGACACGGTATCTGCACTGGGGCAACTACAAGTACGGCCTCACGGGCTTTCTGCACTGGGCGGCGAATCAATACCAGCCGGGACAGGATCCGTTCGTACTGAACTGCCCGGAGCACCACAACACCGACTCGGTCTGTTTCCTTCCGGCGGGCGATACGCACATCCTCTATCCCGGAAGGAACGAGCCCTGGATCTCCGCGCGGCTTGAGGCGGAACGGGAGAGTGCGGAAGACTATGAGTTCCTTCGGAAGCTTTCAGAAACGAACAAGCCGCTCGCCGACGAGATCTGCGGGAGCGTCTTCCGCTCCTTCAGCGATGTGGAGTACGATGTAGCAAAATTCACGGCTGCGAAGAGGAGACTTCTGGAATCGCTGTCATAACTCTCATTTTGAATCTGTTTTTCTACAGCAGATAATCCTCGAGATAATAAACGGGCTGCCGCATTGCTCCGTTCTTCGGAGCCTCCGCGGCAGCCGTTTGTTTGAAGGCGTTTCCCGTTGCTTTCCGTGGTCCGTGGGGTTCAGCGTTCCACCAGTTTGGAGATCGTTCCCCGGTTGATCAGGACTTCGTCCGGACCGGCATCAACATCATACATGTACAGGTTCCCGATACTGCCGTCATTTTGAAACAGTGCGGTCGCCTTCCCGGTCTTGTTCCGGAACTGCACATTGGAAAGAGAGAGCGTGTCGATCCTGGTTTCCGGGAGGATCCGGATCGTCTCGATGTCTCCGAGATGTTCTGTGCGATACAGATTGGAGACGGAAAGATGGTCGATGTCAAGATCGCTGTCTACCCAGATATAGGAAAACACATATCCGGGAGATTTGCGGTATTCCGGTTTCCGTTCCGCGTTTTCCCCGAAAATGTTGTTAAGCACGATATGGCTCATGCTTCCCCTGCGGCCGCTGCGGGGATAATAATACGTCAATCCCACGCAGTTCTGATAAAACGTTCCGAACACATTGGAGATCGTGATACGGGAAACCGGGGACTTGATCGAGAGCAGGCGCACACCGCGCAGGGAATGTTCTCCGAACACGCCGTCTATCTCAATATCCTCGATCGGTCCGTCGTAGCCGTCGTCCGCGTTGATGGCTACCATGTCGTCATAACAGGTCCCCTGCACGTTGCGGATCAGTCCGAACCGGCAGTGACCGTCGACGTGGATCCCGTCCATGTTTTCCAGGGTGGGATTGCCCTGCGTCTGTTCGAACCGTATGTTCTCAACTGTAAAGTACCGGGTACAGGCCATTTCCAGAGAATACGTCGTGGGATTTCTCAGAGTCAGGTCGCGGACTGTCAGTTTTTCCACGCCGCAGAACCGCATGATCGAGCCTCTGTAGAATTCCTGATATACGACGACGGTGTCCGGATCGCCGTTGTCATGGCGTATCTCGCCCTCCGCCATGCCGAGCTGGAAGGGATTTCCCTTCTGGTTGACGTTGTCGTAGTCCCAGATGCCCCCGCATACGGTAAGATTCTCAGCTGCTGGTTCCGCATTGGTCAGCATGAAGCAGCTGCTTTGCGGAAGCAGGCGGATCCTGGCAGTCGGCGCGAAACAGAGGGACTGATTGCTGTGAAGTTTCAGCGTGGATCCGATACAGTATTCCTTTACCGGCGGCGGAAGCTGAACGGCGGCCGTTCCGCTGTCCAGCATCTCCTGGATCGCCGGAGCATCGTCGTTGATCCCGTTCCCGTACAGTTTGTACATCCTCTGACCTCCGTTCGTCTCATCCGTTGGAAAAGATCCGCCGGAACGTGTCCTTCCAACCGCTGTTCCCGCCCTGTCAGCCCGTTTTCTTCCGCATCACCGGGAGCAGCGCAAGGAATGCCGCCGCCTCGGCGGCCGCACAGACCGCTCCCATGAGAGGCGGGCCGCCCGTTTCCAGAAGATATCCGCTCATAAGGCTTCCCAGCATCGCTCCAAGGCATACGTAAAGCCCGTCTCCAACATTCTGTGCCGTATTCACCAGTTCAGGCGGAGCAAGACGCAGCAAAGCCCGCCGCATCCCCAGAAGCGTGAAAGCGTAACTGGCACCCCGAAAGGTACATGCCGTCACCACCCAGAAAACGCTCTTTGCCGCAATGATACCCAGAAGCAGCAGTGCCGCACCGGCCGCGCCGGCCGCCAGAAGGACCACGTCCGGAACACGAAGAAGCTTCGTATTGAGCAGCACGAACACGGCCTCCAGAAGGCATGCCAGAAGGATCGTGAGGCCCTGTACGGACACATCACCTCCTACGTTCTGCAGCAGGACAGGCAGCAGGTTGAGGAGGCTCCCGATACCGACCCCTGTGAGGAGCAGCGCAAGATACACCAGCATCAGATCCCTCTGTCGGAGCAGGACCTTCACGTCTCCCCAGAAGCCGCCGCTCTCTCCCTGTTCCGCCGTCCCGGTCCCCGCCCCGGGATCCACGTCCGGCACTGTGACGGCCACGATGATGAGCACCGCGGTCATCCCCAGGTTCACCCAGGGCATGATGCCGTATCCGAAATGTTCCAGGGCAAGGCTGTAGACCGCGCAGTACACCGCGTAGGCAATAGAGCCTGTTGCACGTACACCGCCGTAGCGCCGTTCCGAATCGGGCAGGCCGCGGAGGATCCAGGTGTCCAGGATCGGGGCACATGGGATGATGAGAACTCCAATCAGCCCCAGGCATGCGACCCGCAGCCAGAAATCCCGGAGCATCACGAGTCCGAATCCAAGGGGGATGGCCAGAAGCATTCCGACCAGAAACACACCTCGGTCCGTGTGTAGGCGGTCGGCAAGAGCCCCGATAACGAACTGCCCGAGAAAGCCTCCGCCGGTGTAGATCAGAACCACGAGACCGATCAGCCCCGCGGGGACGCCCTCCGCATGGAACATGGCGGTGGCATAGCTGGCAATGGAAGCTACTGCGCACCAGTACAGCCCCTGCATCGCAGCCATTTTCAGGGCGACGCCCTTTGTCTGTGCCATAGATTCCCGATCCTTTCTCCCGTTCCCGCACCGCGGGACAGGCCCAGCCCATTATAACGGCGCCTGAAGAAAAAGGCAAGCAAATGCCGCACAGCCGTCTTGCTTTTCAATGGCTTTGATGGTATTATGCACTCGAATCCACCGGTGCGCGGGAGCGCCGAAAAGGAGGGCATTCGTGGAAAAGACAGCACTTGTTACCGGCGGCAGCCACAACATCGGGCAGGGCATCGCCGTGGTCCTGGCAGAAAAGGGTTACAATGTGGCCATCACCTACCGCAACCGCCCGGAGGGAGCGGAGGACACCCGCCGCGCCGTGGAGGCGCTGGGCCGCAGATGCTTCGTGATGCATGCGGAGCTGGGAGAGCCTGACGCTCCTCAGCAGGTAGTGGACTGGGCGTATGAAGTCCTGGGCGGGCTTGAACTTGTGGTCTGCAACGCCGCCAACCCCGGAGGCCGCGGAAGCATCCTCACGGCGACGCCGGAACGTGTGAACGAACTCTATGCGTCCAATTTCCGCAACTATATCCTCACCGCGGGTGCTGGCGCCCGCTATATGGTGCGGGACGGGGTCAGGGGCGGAATCATTTTCATCACCTCTTCCCGGGCCCAGCGGGCCTATCCCGACGATTATCTTTACGGCGGCTTCAAGGCCGGCATCGAACGTGCCTGCCAGTCCATCGCGCTCGACCTGAGTGCCTACGGCATCCGGGTCAACTGTGTCGCTCCCGGCTGCATCTGGCAGCGGGAAGGCGGCTGTCCTGATCCAGAGGAATATACTTTCCTGCGGGACGGCGTCCCCCTCCATCGCAGCGGCACCGCCCGTGAGGTGGGTGATGCCGTGGCATATCTGGCCTCCCCCGAGGCGGGCTATGTCACGGGCATCTCTCTGCGTCTGGACGGAGGCCTCATCCTTCCCGGCATGCGGGAGGGCAGGGATCCCTCCGCTCTCTGGTATTCCACGGAGTGGCGGGAGGAGACGCTGCGGGAGGCCATGGAGCAGCTCAAAGTCCATACTGAAGAGAGGGAGGATTCAAAATGATCCCCATGCATACCATTCCGGGTTATGAGAACACCCGGCCCGGCATCCAGGTGGGCACGAAACTTGAAGGCGCGGTCACCGTTGGACAGGACGGTAGATGGCAGTTCGATGAGGAGGGCATCCGCTTTCTCCGGCAGATGGGCATCGAGTGGGTCATGGTGAACCACGAGCAGGTGCCGGAACACAGCGCGAAAGGCTACAAACGCATGGTGGAGGAGCTGGGCGAACGGGGGCTCAAGATCTACCGTCTCGCGAACAACAACTGCCACAATATGCCTGCCGTTACGCTGGGTCTTCCCGATCGGCAGGAGAAGACCGACCGATATCTGCAGTATCTTCAGGATCTGGGCGAGGCGGGCATCCATTACGCCACCTATGCCCACATGGGCAACGGAATCTGGCGGAGCAACTTCCGGCGGCCCGTGCGGGGCGGCGCCACTGCCGGTGGTCTGGACCTTCAGGATGAGAACCACGGCTTCTGGGGCGGGGAGCAGTATTACGGTCCCGTCTCCAGTGGCCGGATCTACAGTGAGGACGAAATCTGGGAGAATTACGAAACCTTCATCCGCCAGGCGGTCCCTGTAGCGAAGAGCGCCGGCGTTTACATCGGCGTCCACCCGGACGATCCCCCGGTCTACCCGGTGGGCGGCGTGCCGCGGTGCGTCTTCGGCACCTTCGAGGGATACAAGCGCGCCATCGAGATCGCCGACAGCCCCAATGTCGGAACCTGTCTCTGCGTGGGCTGCTGGCTGGAGGGCGGCAAGGCCGTGTGCAGCACGCCGGAGGAGTTCATCCGGTACTTCGCCGAGCGGAAGAAACTCTTCAAACTCCACCTGCGGAACGTGACTGCTCCGCTGGACGCCCCCGGCGGTTTCAACGAGACCTATCCTGATGCGGGCTACTATAACCTCATCCACGTTCTCGAAACCCTTCGCGACGTGGACTTCGACGGCTGCATCATCAACGATCATCTCATAGACATGGTGGGCGGCCACAAGGTCTGCGAGTCGTATTTCACCGCCTACCTCAAAGGCGCCGTGGACGCTGTGATGAATTCCGGAAAGAAAGGATGAAGAAACCATGATCTATTCCGCCATCGTTTCCTGTTTCGATGAAAAGGGCCGGCCCAATCCAGAGGCTGTCGCCGCCGCCGTGGAGCACAACATCGTCCACTCCGGTGTGGACGGGCTCTTCGTAAACGGCAGCACCGGCGAGAATCCCAACATGTCCAACGACCAGCGCAAGCCCATGCTCAAGCTCATGATCGAGGCGGCCGCCGGACGGGTCAAATGCATCGCCCATATCGGTACGAACGTGCTGGAGGAGTTCGAGGAGCTGGCGGAGTACAGCGCAGATTTAGGCTACGACGCCGTGGCTGCCGTGGCTCCCACCTACTTCCCCTACGATCAGGAGGATTATATCCGCTTCTTCCACACTCTGGCCGACCGCAGCCCTCTGCCCCTCTATGTGTACAACATCCCCATCCGCACTCACGTCCACTTCACCCGGGATTCTTTCCGGCGGATCCTCGCCCACCCCAATATCCGCGGTGCAAAGTTCACCGACGCGGATCTGGATCTTTTCACCTCCGTGCGCCGGGACAGCCCTCAGGCGGACCTTCTGTGCGGCTTTGACAACCTCATGGTGCCCTTTACGGCTTTGGGCGCCGACGGCGCCATCGGCACCAGCTACAACCTCACCGGGAAGATCGCCCGCCGGGTCTTCGACCTGACCCGGACCGGGAGACTTGAGAAGGCCCGGAAAGAGCAGTTCCTCCTCAACGACATCCTCGAGGCCATGGGCGGTGTGCGTATGATTCAGCTGGTTAAAGCCACACTGGAGCTCTACGGCGTACACTGCGGCGACAGCCGGTTCCCCCAGCCCGCCACCTCTGCAGAGGACCGGGAAAAGGCAAAGGTCATCTACGAACTGGTGGAGCGGTATCTCTGATCTGCCCTATCATATGAAGAAACGGCGCCGGGATCTTGATCGATCCCGGCGCCGTTTGCCGTATTCCGTTAGTCTGCCAGATGACCGCCTGCGCGGATGGCCGCGATGATGTTCTCCACATGTGTCCGGCAGATCTCGTCGGTCCCCGCTTCCGCCATAACGCGGATGACAGGCTCCGTGCCGCTCTCCCGGACGAGAACGCGGCCGTCGTCGCCCAGAGCTTCAGACGCGGCCTGAACCGCCGCCTGCACGCCTGGATCCGCCAGCACATCCGGTTTGCTCTTTACCCGCACGTTCTTGAGGACCTGGGGATAGAACTGCACGGGTGCCGCCAGTTCGCTCATGGGTTTCTCCTTGGCCAGCATGACTTCCATGAGCTTGAGGGAGGTGAGGATGCCGTCGCCGGTGGTGGCGTACTTCGTGAAAATGATATGCCCGGACTGTTCGCCGCCGATGCGGTGGCCGTTTGCCGCCATGTTTTCGTAGACGTACCGGTCGCCCACTTTCGTCTTCACATAGCCGATGCCGACCTTGTCCAGGGCTTTGTACAGGCCGAAGTTGGACATGACCGTAGTCACGACGGTGTTGTTGAGGAGCTTGCCCCGTTCCTTCATGTAAAGGCCGTAGATATAGAGGATGTGATCGCCGGTGACAACGTTCCCCTTCTCGTCTACGCAAAGGCATCGATCCGCGTCCCCGTCGTAGGCAAAGCCTACGTCCAGGCCGTTTTCCACCACGAATTTCTGCAGGTGTTCGATGTGGGTGGATCCGCAGTCGGTGTTGATGTTATAGCCGTCCGGCTCGGCGTTGATGACGTAGGTCTTTGCGCCCAAGGCATCAAAAACGCCCTTTGCGATGGACCATGCCGCGCCGTTCGCCACATCCAGGCCCACCTTTACGTCTTTGAAACTGAACTTCGACATGGAAATGAGGTATCCGATGTACCGGTTCCTGCCGGCGACGTAGTCTACCGTCCGGCCGATCTCTTCCCGGCGGGCGATGGGGATCTCCATCCCGCCGTCCAGATACGCCTCCACCTTGGCGATGGTCTCCTCGTCCATCTTCTCGCCCTTGCCGTTGAGGAGTTTGATGCCGTTGTCGTAATAGGGGTTGTGAGAGGCGGAAATGACGATGCCGCAGTCAAAATCGTCCACGCGCGTGATGTACGCTACGGATGGCGTCGTCGTCACATGCATGATATACGCGTCCGCGCCGGAGGCCATGAGGCCTGTGCACAGGGCATACTCGAACATATAGGAAGACCGTCTCGTGTCCTTCCCGATGACGACCTTGGCCTTCCTTGCGGCAGACCCGTAGTACCAGCCCAGAAAACGGCCGATCTTCACCGCATGTTCGAAAGTAAGTGTGCCGTTCGCCTCCCCCCGGAACCCGTCCGTCCCGAAGTATTTTCCCATCAGAGCCTCTCTTTCCGCTCGATGTCAAGGAAGTACTTGTAGGTGTCCACGGTGAGCTCGCCGCAGGCAGCCTCGTCACAGGCGATAATGGCTCCCTTGTGCATCTGCAGGGCCGAGCAGGTCCACCTCTGGCTGACGCCGCCCTCCACGGTGGCCGCAAGGGCTCTGGCCTTGTTGTGGCCATTGATGAGGATGAGGACTTCTTTGGAATCCATCACGGTTCCCACGCCTACGGAGAGGGCCATGGCCGGGACCGCTTCGGGATCATTTTCGAAGAAGCGGCTGTTCACAATACGGGTATCTGTGGTGAGTGCCCGCACCCCGGTACGGGAGGTGAGGCTGGTGAAGGGCTCGTTGAAGGCGATATGCCCGTCCACGCCGATGCCGCCAAGGAAGAGGTCTACACCGCCGTAGGAGGCGATCTTCTCCTCATAGGCCTGGCATTCCGCCTCGGGATCCGGGTTCATGCCGTTGAGGATGTTCACGTTCTCGGGCTTCATATCTACAAGATGATCAAAGAAATTGTCATGCATGAACCGCCAGTAGCTCTGCGGATGTTCCCTGGGCAGGCCCAGATACTCGTCCATGTTGAATGTTACAACATTCGAGAAAGAGACTTTTCCCTCCCGGTTCATCCAGGCCAGTTCCCTGTAGACGCCGACGGGACTGGAGCCGGTGGGAAGGCCCAGCACGAAGGGCCGGTCCTCCTTATGGGTGCGGATCTTCGCGGCGATGTAGCCGGCCGCCCATTTGCACATCTTATCGTAATTGTCCTGAATCACGACTCTCATGTTTGTTTCTCCTTATGACTGTGATGGTTTTTCCGGCGCTCTCTGAACGATCACGCCGCCAGTTTTCCAGATGCTGCGCTCCGGGACCACGCCCCGAACGCAGGAGGTGGGGTAGACGATGCTGTCCCTTCCCACTATGGTGCCGGGATTGAGCACTGCGTTGCAGCCGATCTCAGCCCGGTCTCCCAGCATGGCGCCGAACTTCCTCAGCCCGGTCTCCGCCCGCTCGTCCCCGTCGCGGACAGTGACGTTCGTCTTGTCGCTCTTTACGTTGGAGGTGACGGAACCTGCTCCCATGTGGCTCTTCCATCCCAGGATTGAATCTCCCACATAGTTGTAATGGGGCGTCTGGACGCCGTCGAAGAGGATGACGTTTTTCAGCTCGACGGAGTTGCCCACCACACAGCCGGCCCCCACCAGGGCGGCGCCGCGGACAAAGGCGCAGTGCCGGACCTCCGTCTCAGGACCGATGATGCAGGGCGCACCGAGATATGCCGTTGGCGCGATCTTCGCCGTTTTATGGACCCAGACGAGGGGTTCCCGCTCTTCGTAGTCCGGCCCCAGCGCCTGTCCCAGGGCTAGGATCGTCTCCCTGATGCCGCTGAGTGCTTCCCAGGGGAACGTGAACCGGCGAAGATAATCTCCGGCCAGAGTCCGGTCAAGATCGAACAGATCCTGGATCGTAACCATTGGATTCTCCTTTTCGTTTCAGACCAGATTCGGGCATGTGCACACCGCGCGGCCGGAACCGCGCAAAATACGGACAGCACATGCATGCGCCGCCCGATGCCCGTATTCTGTTCCGTGCCGAGAGAATCTCTGTTGCAGTCTTGATTCTGTTTTTGCCCTCTCTCTGACGACGCACGCCTCGCCGTGACAGCACCCGCCGAATCTTTCGATCACTGCCATCCTCGTCGACCGTATCGGTCCCGGCGCTAACGGGGCTCCCCTCCTCCCGTGGGAAGGTCCCGCTTTCAAGGCCCGGCCGTCAGAAACGACCGATCCTGTGACATAATGATACTGTAAAATCCCATTTGTGTCAAGTAAACGGCGGCCGCCGCCCGGTTCGGGCGGCGGCTCGGTCAGTATTCGTTCTACCGGTCTTCCCGGAAATAGGACAGTCCAAGAGAGGCCGGCGGCTGCTTCTCACGCTGGTTGCGCATGCTGGAAATGACCAGCACGATGAGTGTCACCACATATGGAAGCATCTTATAGAGTTCCTTCACGGCCAGGTTCATGCCCGTGGGCAGATACATGTGCAGGATGTAGAGACCGCCAAAAAGGAAGGAGGACAGCACGCCGACGTTCGGCCGCCAGATGGTGAAGATGACCAGCGCGATGGCAAGCCATCCACGGTCGCCGAATGCATCGTTGGACCAGATGCCGGCGCTGTAGTCCATGACGTAATGAAGACCTCCGAGTCCTGCGATCATGCTGCCTACGCAGGTGGCCACATACTTGTAGCGGGAAACGTCGATGCCGGCGGCGTCGGCGGTATTGGGGCTCTCGCCCACGGCCCGCAGATGGAGTCCCACCCGGGTCCTGCGCAGAACGAAGGACGCGACCAGCGCGATGACCACCGCCAGATAGGTGAGGAATCCGTAGGAGAGGAAGATCTTGCCGAACCAACCCAGATCCTCGGCACCGGGGATGGACGCACTGAAATAGCGGCTGGTATTGGAGAGTACAAGGGCGGGTACGTCGCTTCCGGCGATCTTGATGAGGGAGCCGCCGAAGAAGTTTCCGATGCCCACGCCGAAGGTGGTCATGGCAAGACCCGTGACGTTCTGGTTCGCCCTGAGGGTGACGGTGAGGAAACAGTAGATGAGTCCCATGAGCAGGGAACCCGCGAGAGAGCAGATCAGCGGGATGCCAATGGCGAGGAAGGCGTTGGTGTTCGCCCCAACGGCCTGCTCATATAAGAAAGCGCCGATGACGCCGCTGATGCCGCCCACGTACATGATGCCGGGGATTCCCAGGTTCAGGTTGCCGGATTTCTCTGTGAGGGTCTCGCCGGTACTGCCGAAAAGCAGCGGAACGCCCTGAACGACAGCTCTCGGGATGAAGGAGACAAAATCAAACATGTCCGTTCCCTCCCTTTTCCGTATCTGGATCTGCTTCCGGTTCCGCTGCCGTCCCGGTGTCCGCCGGTATCTCGGCGTCCGGTACTGTTTCTGCGTTCAGCTCCTCACCGCTGTTCTTTTCCGGTTCGGGCTCTTCGTTTTTTTCAGACTTGCGGAAGTGGATCCTGTAATTGATGAAGAATTCACTGCCGATGATGAAGAACAGGATGATCCCCGTGAGGATATCGGCAAAGGACTTGTTCAGCTGGAAGTCGGTGGCGATCTGTCCGGCGCCGCGTTGGAGGAAGACCAGCAGGAAGCTCGTAAGGATCATCCAGATGGGGTTGAACTTCGCCAGCCAGGAGACCATGACCGCCGTGAAGCCCCGGCCGCCGGCGCTGGTCGTCGTAAGGGTATGGTCGGTGCCGGCCACCAGCAGGAATCCGGCGAAACCGCAGATGGCACCGGAGAGGAGCATGGTGCGCAGGATGACCCGCTCAACCTTGATGCCCACGTACCGGGCGGTCCGCTCGCTCTCACCTACCACGGCGATCTCGTAGCCATGCTTCGAGTATTTGAGATACACGTACACCAGGCCCGTGAGGATCGCCACCACGAGGATATTCACCAGATACCTCTGGCCGCCCAGGACGGGGAGCCATCCGGCCTCGGAATCGGCATTCACGATGCCCAGGATGCCGGTTCCCTTGGGCACCCGCCAGACGATGTAGAACGCCACGAGCTGCGTGGCCACGTAGTTCATCATGAGCGTGAAGAGCGTCTCGTTGGTGTTCCATCTGGACTTGAAGAAGGCGGGGATGCCGCCCCAGACGGCGCCGGCAAGGAGGCTCGCTGCCAGCATCACCAGAATAAGGAGCCAGTTGGGGAGCTTGCCGCCCAGAAACATCATGCAGACCACCGTGGCCAGGCCGCCGATCAGCACCTGACCCTCGCCGCCGATGTTCCAGA
>JAEEGL011584017.1_pt1 | contig 13621 bp, 13 predicted proteins | sample 9134231 | NCBI WGS metagenome assembly JAEEGL01 (sample SAMN16246548, study PRJNA631951) | gut metagenome | biome: gut microbiome; feature: rumen; material: fiber-attached | host: Bos | place: Iran: Karaj | collected 2018-10
CTTGTAGAGGCGCTCTCGAAAGAGCATACTATTTATGGTTTAGATATTGTGAGCCCGATAAAGGATGGCGTGAAATTTACCTTCGGTTGGGATTTCCTTGATAAGGAGGATGGCATTCCTGAAGTGGATGCGATTATACACCTTGCGGGTAAGGCGCATGATACCAAGAACCAGAGTGCAGCGGATGTTTATTTTAAGGTAAATACGGAGCTGACGAAGAAGATATACGATTACTTCTTGAAGTCAAAAGCAAAGAAATTCATTTTCTTCAGTTCGGTAAAGGCTGCTGCTGATAGAGTGGAAGGTGATTACGTGGATGAGAACGTTATTCCTGCACCAGTTGGTCCTTATGGAGAGAGCAAGATTGCAGCGGAAGAGTATATAAGGCAGATGGAAGATGTAAGAAGGAAGAATAATCAAGAAACTTACATCCTTCGTCCTTGCATGATACATGGACCTGGTAACAAGGGGAATTTGAACTTGCTTTATGGTGTAGTTAAGAAAGGTATTCCCTGGCCACTTGGCGCTTTTGAAAACAAAAGGACGTTTACGTCGATAGATAACCTTTGTTTTATTATCAAAGGATTGTTAGATAAAGATGTCGAATCGGGTGTCTATAACATCAATGACGATGAGGCTATATCTACAAACGAGTTGATTGAGATTATTTGTGAAGCAACGAACAAAAAAGCTCATATTTGGCGTATACCTCGTGGCTTGATGGAGGGGATTGCTAAACTTGGTGGCTCGCTACATTTGCCTTTGAACTCTGAACGTTTGCAGAAGCTGACCGAGAATTATGTTTCATCGAATGCAAAGATAAAGAAAGCTCTTGGAATTGAAGTATTACCAGTAAGGGCTAAAGGTGGGTTGTTAAAGACAATAAAGTCGTTCGAAGGGGAATAAGGTGCAAAAGCTGTTTTATGAACTGGTTCATGTAGCATTAGGCCAGAAGGATTGCTTGTCTAAAACTCCATCTGACCAAGAGTGGGTCGCGATGTTTGATATGGCTGTAAAACAGGCTGTGCCAGGCATCGCTTTTCTTGCTTTAGACAAGTTGTCTCAGGTTGGGCAGAAACCTCCTTTGTCGCTACTGTATGAGTGGATTGGTTTGAGTGAACAAACAAGAAGACAAAATCAGATAGTAAACCAAAGATGCAAGGATATTACTCGATTGTTCTCTGAAGCAGGATTTCATAGCTGCATTTTGAAAGGACAAGGTAATGCCATGATGTATCCCGAGCCTTTAGCTCGTACATCTGGAGATATCGATATTTGGGTTTATGGAAAGCGTGAAGAGATAACAAAGTTCGTTAAACAAAGATGTCCAAATGCCTTTGAACAGTATCATCATATAGATTTTCCATTCTATAATGACGTTTCTGTTGAGGTGCATTATACGTCAGGAAGGTTGCTTACTCCTAAATATAATAAGCGCTTCCAGGATTGGTGTGATAATTATAAGAGGACTGATAATCAGCCAGTCAATGACACTTTAGGTTTCAATATTCCAACTGTCGAGTTCAATGTGGTCTATCAGATGGTTCACATCATGACTCACTTTTTTGTTGAGGGTATAGGACTTCGTCATTTCATTGATTATTACTATGTTCTGAAAGAATTTCATAAGAGAAACAGCTTGGGAAATTATGAAGAACTGTTTGCATATTTCGAGATGCTAAAGTTTGCCCAAGGTGTGATGTGGCTGGAAAAAGAGGTATTGGGTCTTGGAGAGGAATTACTTATTGTCTCACCTGATGAGAGGATAGGTAAAGTCATTCTCAAAGAAATGGAAGAGGGCGGCAACTTTGGTCAGTATGATACCAGATATACAACTAGAAATAAAGGTGTATTTCTGAGAGGACTTACTGATAGTTATAGATTGCTGAAACTCGCTTGTTATTTCCCAAAGGACTCGTTGTGGAAAATTGTGAGGAAGATTGAGAATCAGAAGTGGAAGCTGAAAAAGGTGTTTCAGGGGAGATAGCCATCGGCATCTGCTGTGTGAAATCTTCAGGAAGCTTCTTGAGATACAGTACCGCCTGAGAAATCTTAAGGCGGTAAGAGTAAACAGTACTGTCCGCGTACTGAGCCAAGCGGAGTTTCTTAGTGAAAAGCGAAATGCGATCGCCGTATCCTGGTACGGTCTCAATCGCCTTGTGCAGATGAGTTTTGTACATGATAGTTTCGCTGTGCAGGGGTTACTGACGGGGAGGTTAAGAGAGTCCCGTCATCTCCCTGCACCTTTAATAAGAACGAAAATTAGTGTGAAATATTGGTGAAGGGTTTGAGCCGCAAGGCTTTAGCTTTTTCACCGCAGTGAAAATTAGTACAACAAGATTGCCCAAGTAACAATGCCACTTATATATAATTTTATTCTTATATTAATAATTTCATTGTTTGCTTTTTATGCAATGAAAACAAAAAAAGATAAAGAGATTTATCTAATGGTTTGTTTTATTATAGTTGTTTATGTACATTCAATGGTTAATGTTGATACTTTGCCGGACTTACCGCATTATAAGGAGGCATTTAAAGAAACGTTTAATCTGCCGTGGATAAAGTGCTTATCATGGGGAAATGTAAATTACAAAATAGAACCAGGTTATTTGTTGTTTTATAAGGCTGTATCTGTTATATCTCATAATTTTCAGTTTTTCCTTTGGATAAACAGTTTTGTTCTTTTATCACTATATTTCATAATGATAAAGAAATACTCGCCGTATTATGCTCTTTCTGTTTTGTTCCTATTATTAGGTCCTTTTAATCAGTCTACGTTTGTACTTCGTCAGCACCTTGCTGCCGCTATATTACTGGCATCTTTCCCATTTATTAGAGATAGACAACAGCTTAAGTTTCTTTTTGTTTCATTTTTGGCTTTCTTCATTCATCAGTCTGCGTTAATATTTATCCCTATCTATTATCTGTACAATTTGAATAGGAAGAATCTTAAAATAACTATCTTCATTATGGGTATTAGCTTGTATTTAGAATTTCAAGCTATACTCATTTGGGGGGCAAGTATCACAAAGGGAAACGAAATATATTTATACACAGAAGAAGGTGGTGGCATGAATTTTAAACCAGCCCTATTAGGTATCTTCACATTATTCGTTTATTGGTCTACATTGAGAAGACATGTATTCGATGAAGGTATAAACAGATTCCTTTTTGTCCTAACTTCAGTAGGCACTGTTTTTCTTATAGCAGGTGTAGGCTATGAACCTGCAGGTAGATTAAGTATTTATTTTACGTCATGCCATTTTTTGCTATATCCTATTATTTTTAGTTACATGAACAAGGCTCAATTTGCACGTAATTTCATGTTGCTGCTATTCCTTGCTTTAGGTTATTATGGAGCATTTGTCGGAAGTAGTTGGCATTTTATTGAGCATTTAAAATTAGTATCTTTCCTGTAATTTCTGCCCATAAAGCATAATATGAAAATTCTTTGTTTGATAGAGGCCTTGGGTTCCGGAGGCGCTGAACGCCAAATGGTTGGATTGGCATCGCTGCTGAAAAAAGATGGCAATGATGTGGCGGTGATGACCTATTATCCCAAAGACTTTTATAAATATGTGCTTGACGAAGCAGGCATAGAGCATATCTATGTTGAAAAAGCTCAAAGCAAATTGAAGAGAATTCCAGAACTGGCAAAAACTGTTCGCAAGTATAAGCCCGGAGTAGTTATTTGTTATTCACCTTCAGCTGCTGAGATTGCATGCCTGCTGAAGATGATGGGGGCGAAATTCAAACTCATCGTTTCTGAGCGGAATTCTATAAGGTGTAACAGTAGGCGTGAGAAACTGAAATTTTTCATGTATAAGTGGGCTGATTGCATAGTTCCCAATAGTTATGAGCAGCAACAGTTCATAGCCGAGTATTACCATCGACTTATGAGTAAGACAAGTGTTATTACCAACTTTGTGGATACTGACTATTTTAGTCCTTCAGGTGATTATTCTTCTCAGAAGCCTTGTCGAATCATCTGTGTTGGCAGGGATAATCCTCAGAAGAATCAGCTTAGATTTATCGATGCAGTGAAATTGCTTGCGGATAAGGGACTGCTATTCAAGGTGGATTGGTATGGACGCTTTGAGTCAGAGTATGGTCAACAATGCGTACAAAAGATCAAGGATTTACAATTAGGCGATAAGATAGAATTGAAGGGTGAGACCAAAAACGTGAGGGATGAGTATCGGAAACACGATGTATTCTGTCTGCCATCAATCTATGAAGGATTCCCAAATGTGCTTTGCGAAGCCATGAGTTGCGGGCTACCGTCTGTTTGTAGTAATGTATGTGACAACCCTCTGATAGTGCAAGATGGAGTGAATGGATACCTATTTGACCCTAACAATACCGAGGATATGGCGCAGAAAATAGAGAAAATGGTAATGCTGAACGATGCTGAAAAGAAACGTATGAGCATATCCAATAGAGAAAAGTCGATGGAAATGTTCTCAAAAGAAGCATTTCTAGCGAAGTATAAGAAATTGTTTTGAAGATGAAGAATCTGTATCTTTTTACTGTTAAATATCCCTTTACAAAGTATGCAGAGTGTTTCTTGGAGGATGAGATTACTTATCTTTCCAAGAAGTTTGACCACATACAGATAACGCCATTGGAGAGAGAAGGGTTGGAAGTGAAGTCAATGCCGTCGAACTGCAGCGCTTCAACACCTTTATTTCTCAATAAGAAGAAGTTTGTTATAAGGGGCTTATTTAATTGGCAAGTGACAAAGAAAATGATACCCCTGCTGTTTAAGCACAACACTATTATCGATAAAGTAAGGCGACAGGATTGGCTAAAAGCATATTTTACGGCCAATAATCTCTTGAACTCAGCTGAGGTGAAGGAAATAGCAAAAAAACTCTCAAAGGACGATGTGTGCTATTTCTATTGGGGAAAGTGGAGCAATGTGATGGCGTGTTTTTGGCAAGGCAGATGCCACATGGTATCGCGTTTTCATGGGGAAGGTGATTTGTGGGAAGAATGTCATAAAGGCTTTGTTCCATTAAGAGCGGAAGTGGTTAAATCGCTTGATGCAGCTGCTTTTATCTCAAAAAAAGGAGAAAAATACTTCAAAGAACGCTATCCAGAGTGTAAGACACAGGTTTTTCCCCTTGGTTCAAATGATATTGACTATTGCAAACGTACACCATCAGACAAGATACGCGTGTTAAGTTGTTCGACAGTATCGACCTTAAAACGTGTAACTTTGATATATGAATCACTTTTGGCTGTAGAAAGCAAAGAGATTGAATGGACTCATATAGGTGGAGGTCCTATGATGGAAAAATTGAAACAGATGGTAAGCGAGCACCAAGGATCGTACGTTGAGGTGAAACTGCTTGGAGCAAAGAATCACGATGAAGTAATGGATTACTATACGAAACACTGCTTCGATGTGTTCATCAACCTAAGCACTAATGAAGGTGTGCCAGTTTCCATTATGGAAGCCATATCGTGTGATATACCTGTAGTTGCTACTAATGTTGGTGGTAATTCGGAGATTGTGACAGAAGAAACTGGATTATTGGTAAGTGCAGACCCGACTCCCAATGAAGTTGCAGAGGCAATTAGTAAGGTTATACAAAGGAATTTTGAACCCAGGTTATTCTGGGAGAAACATTATGATGCTGCCAAAAATTATGAGGCGTTTGCAGGATTCCTGTCTAAATTATAACAAGTATGAAAGAACGTGATTTATCAATAGACTATGCGAAGGGCATAGCCATACTGTTGGTCTATATGGGGCATAGCATCCTATATTACCCACCTGGCTTGTTTGCAGGCTGTCAATGGTCGAAAGTGTTGGGCCAGATGATAGTGTCTTGCAATATGCCTTTGTTTTTCTTCATTTCAGGACTTCTTTTCGCTTATAGCAAAAAGAGCAACACGGAGGTCGTCAAGGATAAGGTGCATAGGCTTCTGATTCCGTACTTGTTTACTATGTTGCTAGTAGTTATTGCTAAGCAATTCTTGCCTGCAGATATGTCTGCAAATGCAGGCGGGGGGGGCATTTTTTGGATACTTAATATATTTGTTTATGGAGGTGAAAGATGGTTCGTGTATGTTTTGATGTGGATATTCCTTTTGAGTCTACCTCTGAGAAGTGTCGCATCGAGGAAATGGATATGGATTGCCATTGCAATATCGTTTGGAGTATCCACTGCTTTTGCGCTACCTGAAGTATTCAAACTTGATATGGTGGTATGGTATATAAGCTTTTTCCTAATAGGAATGTACTTGAATCAGTTCTATAAGGAATTAAGAAAGTGGAATACTAAATACGCATTAGCTGTGATATTGGCATTTTTTATTCTAAACATTGTTTTTGTTCGCACTTTGATGACTATCCAGCCACTGAAAATAATGGTGCTCCCATTAACAGGAACAATTGGTGTTATGACAATGTCATGGTTGCTTGACGATTGGTGTAAGAAAAAAGGTAAGGAGAATGTAATAGCCAAATACATTGCATATTGTGGCAGGTATTCATTGCAATTCTATCTCTTTACATTTGCATATCCCATTATCAGATACGTAGTCGTAAATGTGTTACATATCACATCGCCTTTACCTGTATTTACTGTTGTTTTCGTGTCGCAACTGATAGTGATGACAGCGATTGTGGAGGTGACAAGAAGAATTAGAATTTTAAAAATCCCGATGGGATATTAACGAGATAAATGCGATGATACATAGATTGGCTGATTGTATGAATGAGAACGTGCCAGAGAGTACAAAGATCTGGCAGTTCTGTGTGGTATTCCCCAAAGCTCGGATAGGGGAGAATTGTAATATCTGCTCACATTGTTTAATCGAGAACGATGTGGTAATAGGTGATAATGTGACCATCAAATGTGGTGTACAGGTATGGGATGGTATTACATTGGAGGACAATGTGATGATCGGCTCTAATGTGACGTTCACAAACGATATGTACCCACGTTCCAAGAATAAAGACTGGACGCTACTAAAAACAAGAGTATGTAAAGGTGCGACGATAGGAGCAGGTTGTGTTGTTCTTCCTGGCATTACCATTGGCGAAGGGGCTTTTGTGGCAGCAGGTTCTGTAGTGACAAAGGATGTACCGGCTGGTGAACTGTGGTTGGGTAATCCTGCGAGATTTTATCGTAAGGTTGACTTTTAGTGGTCACTTTGCTCAAAATTATTTAAAAATTGAAATCAAAAATTATACAAGATAATGAACATTCCATTTTTAAGTTTAAAGGATGTAACAGCTCTTCATGGAACTGAGATTAACGAGGCTGTAAGCCGTGTGGTTAATGGAGGTTGGTACCTTCAGGGAAAAGAGAATGAGCGGTTCGAAGAGAACTATTCAAAGTTTATTGGTACTAAATATACCGTTGGTTGTGCTAATGGTCTGGATGCACTCATCTGGATTTTTAGAGCATACATCGAAATGGGTGTGATGCAGCCTGGTGATGAGGTGATTGTACCTGCAAACACCTACATTGCCACCATCTTGGGTATTACAGAGAATGGTCTCGTGCCTGTCCTGTGTGAGCCAAAACCCAATACATTGGAGATTGATGACGACCTTATTGAAGGTTTAATCACACCTAAGACAAAGGCCATTGCTATTGTGCATCTGTATGGACGCATTGCCTATACAGAAAAGATCGGTGAACTTTGCAAAAAGTACAACCTTAAATTAGTTGAGGACTGTGCTCAGAGCCATGGCTGTAAGTTTACTGACGGTAGAGTGACTGGTTCTATTGGTGATGCTGCTGGTCATAGCTTCTATCCTGGTAAGAACCTTGGCGCCCTTGGTGATGGTGGTGCTGTAACCACCAATGATCCGGAACTGGCTGCAGCAGTACGCGCTTTGGCTAATTATGGTTCTCAAAAGAAGTATGTGTTTAAGTATGCAGGTCGTAATAGTCGCTTGGATGAAATTCAGGCAGCAGTACTAGATGTGAAGTTGAAGTATCTGGTTGAGGATAATCAGCATCGCAAGAAGGTGGCTCATTATTACTATGAGCATATCAATAATCCGTTGATTACATTGCCAGACTTACTGCCTGATGAGCAGAATGCATACCACCTGTTCCCAATTATCGTGAAAGGCAAGGAGAACCGTGATAGACTCCATGACTATTTGGAAGAGAATGGCGTAGGTACAGTCTGCCATTATCCCATTGCACCCCATAAGCAGGAGTGCTATGCCAAGGAGGCTTGGAATATTCCTCAGTTGAGTTTGCCTATCACGGAGAGGATAGCTGATGAGGAGTTGAGCTTACCAATAGGACCTGCTATTAAACTTGAAGAGGTAGCAGAAGTTGTTCGTCTGATTAACGCATTCAAATAATGGCTAAAAGCATCTGGATAGTTAATTATTACGAAGGCCCCAAATGTAATAATCCACGCTATAAGCAGTTCGCTATGCGATTTGCAGATAGAGGATTTAGGGTTATTACCTTCTATGCAGACTTTGAATTAGAGGATAATGAACCTCTATTCGCGCTCGAAGAGACGAATGGGCTCCAGTATATTCGTGTAAAAGCTCCGCATTATGTTGGCAATGGTCTGGCAAGGATGAAGAGCATTTTTAGTTTTGCCTGGGCTGTTAAGAAGCATTGTAAAGAGTTTGAACGTCCAGATGTAATACTCCACAATATTCATACGCCTTTTGATTATCCGATTGTATGGGCTGCCAAGAAGCATAATGCTAAATATGTGGCTGAAGCATGGGATGCCTGGCCTGATGTTTTTGCCCATTTGGGATTAATCTCTCGTAAGAACCCAGCATTTAAAGTGTTTGAATGGATAGAAAAGAAACTCTATCAAAATGCTGATCAGATTGTTTTTACAATTCTGGGGATGAAGGAGCGTATAAAAGAAAAGGGCTGGGCGCTTGAAGATGGGGGAAAGATTGATTTGAATAATGTTTATTACATTAATAATGGCATTGATTTAGAGCAGTTTGATACAGATCGTGAGGCTTGGCCTCGGCCCGACGAGGACTTGAACGATCCGAAGACGCTAAAGGTGGTTTATCTTGGGAGCATTAATCGTGCTAATCACGTACATACTTTGATAGAGGCCGCTAAGTTAATGAAGGACCTGGACAACTACCGATTTTTTATCTATGGAGATGGTGTTGACCGTGAAGAACTAGAAAAGAAGGTCAAGGACGAAGGTATAACGAACGTTGTCTTTAAAGAGAAGCGTATTCCACTTTGCGAATGTGCATGGGTGGTGAGCCAGGCGAACGTTAATGTGATGAATTACCAAAAGGGTTTTGGGTATATGGGCGTTTCGTCTGGCAAGATGTTCCAATATTTAGCGGCAGGTAAGCCCATATTATGTAATGTGAAAATTGCATACGATGATGTGATTACTGATAATCGTCTTGGCATAGCCAGAGACATAGAGACACCAGAAACGTTCGCACAAGCAATACGTGACTTGGCTGAGCAATCGAGAGCTAACTATGATGCCATGTGCGAGCGTGTTAGAAAAGTAGCAATAAGATTTGATTATAAAAAGCTGGCAGCAGAGGAAATTCAGGTCATTGAATCTGCGCTTAACGGTTAGAGTTTAGCGTTTAGTGTTTAGCGACTATGGAAAAGGAACTGTTTGCACTGTTACGATTGGGGTTAGGCAATAGTACGACGGAGGAAGAGGCTGTGTCGGATTTTATCTTACTGTCGGCTAAACAGTGGACACGGATAGGCGAGTTGGCGCAGAAGCAAGGTGTGCTTGGTGTGATGCTGGATGGTATTGAGCGTTTGGAATCCACTAAATATGGCGCGACGAGAGATTTGCCTGTTGAACAGAAATTGGAATGGATTGGAGAGGTATTGCAGATAGAGCAAGCTAATCAGCAGCAGAGGGCGGTTATGATGGACTTGGCAGAAAAATGGATGCTAGAGGGCTGTCAGGTGATGGTGTTCAAGGGGCAAGCCAATGGAACGTTCTATCCAAAGCCAGAGCGCCGGAGTCCAGGTGATGTTGATTGCTACTTGTTTAAGGACTATGCCCATGGAAACGAAATAGCCCGGAAGATAGGTGCGGATGTAGATGAAGGCTGGTACAAACACTCGCAGATACATTATAAGGGTGAGATGTTCGAGAATCACCAGTTTTTTGTGCATACAAGAGATGGGAAGAGAGGAAAGATGCTCGAGAAAGAGCTTGAAGATGCTCTTTCGGTTCAAGATTCAAGTTTCACGTTTCAGGATTGTTTAATGTATCCACCAGTGCAGTGGAATGCGATGTTTTTGACTTATCATGCTTGTGCGCATTTCGTGTCGGAAGGGTTGCGATTAAAGCAGATTCTGGATTGGGCGATGTTCTTGAAGGCTCATCAAAAAGATGTGGATTGGACGACATTTTATGCTTATTGTGAAAGAAATCATTTGAGACGGTTTGCAGATGCGATGAATCATTTAGCTGTTAATTATTTAGGTATTCAAATATCTAACCCAGCTATTGTGAAAAGGAGTCCATACGCTGAAAAGATTTTGGAGAATGCGCTTTATGAGGATGACTATGTGTTTAGCTCAGGAGAAAGTGGTTGGAAGAATAGGTGCCACATCGTGACAAATCTATTTAAGTACAGGTGGAAGTATGAAGAAGTATATCAAATGAGCATATATAAACAGTTGTGGTTTTACGTCACAGGTTTTATTTTCAAAACAGAATAAATATGTATAAACATTTTTTTAAGCGATTTCTTGATTTCTGGATTTCTCTGACTGTGCTGATATGTATCAGCCCGATATTATTGGTAGTTACGATATGGCTGCACTTTGCCAATAAAGGTGCTGGTGCGTTCTTTACACAAGACAGACCCGGTAAGGATGGTAAGATATTTAAAGTCATCAAGTATAAGACCATGACGGATGAGCGGGATGCAGATGGAAATCTTTTGCCAGATGAAGTTCGACTCACAAAAGTTGGAAAGTTCGTTCGCTCAACAAGTATTGATGAGCTGCCTCAGCTAATCAATGTCCTGAAAGGTGATATGGCACTGATAGGTCCAAGACCTTTAGTGCCATCGTATTTGCCTCTTTATAGCAAAGAACAAATGCGTCGTCATGAAGTAAGACCAGGCATTAGCGGCTGGGCACAGTGTCATGGAAGGAACACTATTTCGTGGAAAGAAAAGTTTGAATATGATGTGTGGTACGTAGATCATTGCACATTATGGACTGACATAAAAGTGATTTTTATAACAATCAAGAAAGTATTGGCTCGCCAAGACATTGCCAAAGAAGGCATGGTGTCTATGGAGGCATTTAATGGACATAATTAATACGTATGAAACATTTAATTATTATTGGTGCCGGAGGAATGGGGCGCGACATTTATTGGTCGGCCAGAGGTTGCAAAGGCTATGGTGAAGAATTTGACATTAAGGGTTTTATTGACGATGATCTAAGCTCACAAGATGGATATGAAGGCTACCCATCGCTATTAGGCACTATAGACGATTATGTCATTGAAGAGGACGATGTGTTTAATTGCTCTATGGGAAACGTTCAAACCAAAGCGCGGATTTGTGAGAAACTAAAGAAAAAAGGCGCTAAGTTTTATACATTAATTAACAAAACGGCTGTAGTTCATGAGCGTACTACGTTTGGTGATGGATGTTATGTTGGAGAATTTGCATTAGTTGGAACAGAAACCACTATTGGAGAGGGTTGTTTAATCCAAGCATATTCCATTATTGGGCATGACTGTAAGATTGGTGATTATGTGAGAGTAGACACTCATTCGGTTATTATCGGAGGTGTTGAGATAAAAAGCAGGGCTACAGTCCATACTGCTGCAGTAGTTAGCCATAAAGTGGTTGTTGGTGAGGATGCAACGGTTGCAGCATGTAGTTTTGTGATAAGAAAGGTAAAGAACGGAACAACCGTAGCAGGTAATCCTGCTAAACTATTGGAATATTAAGTTAAATCATAAAGATGAAAGCATTTTTATTTCCTGGCCAAGGTAGCCAGAAAGAAGGAATGGGTAAGGATCTCTATGAGAACTTCCCCAAAGCGAGAGAGATTTTTGAACAAGCTAATGACATCATAGGCGAGCGTTTTTCAGATTTTCTGTTCTCAGCAACAGAAGACGTTCTGATGGACACCCGAAATACTCAGATGGGCATTTTCTTGTATGAGGTTGCTGCTGCATTAAGTCAGGACGATGTTAAGCCTGATTGCACTGCAGGTCACTCTTTAGGTGAGTATGCAGCATTAGTTGTTGCTGGAGTAATATCATTTGAGGAGGCAGTGCCTTTCATCAAGAAACGTGGCGAAGTATTCTATGAGGCTTTCCAGAAGCACCCAAGTGCTATGGGGGCTATTATCGGTATCCCTGAAGAGCAGGTGCTTGATGTAATCAAGCGTGTTGGTGATGAAGACGGTGAAAGTCTTTATATCGCTAACTATAATGGCCCTGGTCAGTTGGTGATAACAGGTGCACGTGGTACTGTGAAGAAAGCCTGCAAAGTATTAAAGGAAATGGGAGCCAAGCGTGCTTTGGTTCTTCCTCAAAAGGGTGTAGGTCATTCACCGAACTCTGCAGAAGAAGGTGCTATTCTTGGTGAGGAATTGAAGAAACTGCATTTTATGACCCCTCATATTCCTATCTATCAGGATGCAGACGGTCTGCCCCATACTGACCCCAAAGAGATTTTGGAAAATCAAATCAAACTGATGACCTATCCTGTACAGTGGACTGGTATCACCATGAATATGGTTAAGAATGGTGTAACTGAGTTCTATGAGTGCGGAACAGATGATACGCTCCAGAAGATAGTTCGTCGTATGACGCCAGAATCATTAGTGACATCTATTCTTCATTGCCCAAGCTATGAAGGGAAGGTTCACGATTTTTCAATTGTAAAAGAATAAGTTCTTCATTAATTAACATTTTAAACGTTTAAAAATATGACATTAGATGAATTTGTAAAGGCATTTGCCGCTGAGTTTGACGAAACTCCCGAAGATCAGTTCAAGGCTGATACTGAGTTCAAGGCCCTCGAAGAGTGGAGCTCACTGACCGCTCTGTCTATCATTGCTATGATTGACGAGCAGATGGACAAGACCGTAACTGGTGCTGACATCCGTGCCAGCAAGACTATCGAGGATTTGTTTAACCTGGCAAATGGCAAGTAAATCATGTACAATCCTTTTTCATTAGAAGGAAAGACTGTACTCGTAACAGGAGCCTCGTCCGGCATCGGACGAGGCATCGCTGTTGAGTGTTCCAAAATGGGAGCGAAGGTCGTCATTAATGGTCGTAACAAAGAAAGACTCCAGAAAACGTTTGATCAGTTAGAAGGTGAAGGACATATTCAAATCGTTGCAGACCTGTCAAAACAAGAGGATATAGAGCGTTTGGCCAATGAGGTACCAGAACTGAATGGCTTTGTCAATAGCGCTGGTATTCCTAAGATATGTCCTGTTAAGCGAATTGACAGGCAGACATTGGAGGAAATCATGAATGTCAATGCGTTTGGCCCGATTCTTCTGACCTCGCAACTGCTTCGTAAAAAGAAGTTGCAAAAGAAATCATCAATCGTGCTGATTGCATCTATTTCTGGAGTTTGTATGGCAAACACAGGTGAAGGTCCATATGCTGCTAC
>JAEEGL012188314.1_pt1 | contig 13621 bp, 11 predicted proteins | sample 9134231 | NCBI WGS metagenome assembly JAEEGL01 (sample SAMN16246548, study PRJNA631951) | gut metagenome | biome: gut microbiome; feature: rumen; material: fiber-attached | host: Bos | place: Iran: Karaj | collected 2018-10
CGTGCTTTCCGATCCTGGGTTGGTTGTCGAGGAAGGCGATGCGGTCTCCACCGTAGGAACGCCAATATATGTTCCACCGGAAGGGAGATTCACAGAGCCAGCGAGCGACATCTACAGCCTCGGTCTCACGTTGAAGGCCGCGAGCTTCGGCCGACGCATCGAGGACCTGGACAAGGGCCCTGCGCTTGAGGCAGACACTGGCGCGAAACTCTTTCCCGCGTTGTGGCGCATTTTGAACAAGGCGACAGACCCGACCCCTTCCCGCCGATACCAGTCCGCCAAGGCGTTGCTCAAGGACCTTGAGAACCTTCGCCGGAAGATGGCATTTGCCAGATTCTCTTGGGTCTATAAATCGGTAGTAAGCCTTTTGGGAGTGTTCGCAGTTGCCTACGGATATGTTTCTTATCGCGAAAAAAAGAGATTGGAGGACGAGAGAAAGAGGTTGGAGGACGAGATTGCCCCCCTTAAGCTGGTGGCGGACAATCTCCGGACTCTAAATGAAATGTCGGCACAGGATGACACGACGTGGTCTTCGTTTTCCGGTTCGTATTTCTGTCGGACGGATGAGTCTCACAGGCAAAGGCTTCAAAGAGCAGAGGAGAAAGATCCTGCCAGTGCCGCGAAGATGCGCGACATCCTTGACAAAATGCAGGAAATAGACAAGAAGGGTGAAGAAAACAACCGGCGGATTAAAGCCTTGCGTGATGAAAACAGAAATAAAAGCGAGAAGGGCGAAGGAGCTTCCGAGCGGTACAATCAGGCGGAAATGCTTTCCATGGAGAATGAAAAACTTGTTAAGGCCTGGTTGTCCCTTCTTGAGCGGTTTACGGAGATAGAGGATACTGTAAAAGCGAAGACAAACAAATGACATACAGACACTTCAACAACGAATCGACGCGCTCGAGCGTGCTCAGTGCGGTTGCAAACACCGAAAACGAGGCGGCATGGAACATGCTCTTCGACCTCTATGCCGGATTCGTGTATTCGATTGCGCGCAGCAAGGGGCTCAACGCCGACGACGCCGACGACATCGTGCAGATCGTGTTCGCCGACCTCGCGCGGAAGTTGCCGACATTCGCGTATGACCGCGAAAAGGGCCGCTTCCGGTCGTATCTTACCGGACTCGTCAGCTGGCGAGTCATGGACAGGCTCAGATCCGGGAAGCGCGACGCCGAACTTAAAGCCGACTTCCTGGAGGAGGCGAAGGCCGTAACGGCTGCAGGAGACAACGAATTTTCGGAGCGCGAGTGGCAGGCTGCCGCAATGGAGGAGGCGTTGCGCAGGATGAAACCCGAGGTGCGTCCCGAACATTACGCGGCGTTTGTGGCGAGCGCGATGGAGGGACAGGACACGGAAACCGTCACGAATCTCTACGGAATCTCCCGCGACAACCTGTACCAGATTCGCGCGCGCCTCACGGAGAAACTGCGCGAGACTGTGGGAAAGGTGCTTGCCGAGATGGATTCTCCCGATGTGCCCGGTCCTCTCGCCTGATCGCATCCGCGGAAAACTTGCCAGCCCCTTGTCAGATATCCCCTTCCCGCTCGTATATCAGTATGCTCACAAGGAGCGTCCGGTTGAGATAGTCCGGGCGGCCTGCGGCGGAGAGACTCGCTCCGCGACAATTTCCGCCCGCAGGCCTGATTTTTTGGTATACTGAAATCGCCAAAGCGAAAAGGAGATAAGTGAGCGACAAGCCGAGAATCGCGCTTTTCATGTGTGCGTTCTTCCCTGTCCTGTATGTAGGGGCAGCAGAGAACGTTCTGACAAACAATGCCAAAGTGGCGGCGGAGCAGGGTGACGCTGCCGCGCAGTTCCGCTACGCCGAGATGCTGCGCGATGGAAGCGGCGTCAAGAAGAACGTTCTCGAGTCCGTCACGTGGACACGCAAGGCGGCAGACGCCGGGCATGCGGGGGCACAGTGCCAGATGGGGCTTTTCTACATGAACGGGCTCGGAGTTGACCGCGACGAAGACAAGGCCATCGAATGGCTGAAGAAGGCGGCGGCGCAAAACCACGCGCAGGCGCAATACAACCTTGGCATCTACTACGCGAAGTTCTCTGACAAGACGGCCTGTCAACAGGCCCTAAAATGGTTCAAGGAAGCTATCAAGCAGGACTATGCCGACGCAGAGTACAACCTTGCGAAGCTGTATCTGAACCCGCAGCACCCCGCCAGCCGTGAGCCGGATGCCGTCCGCTGCGCCATTTCGCTTCTCCGTCGTGCCGCCGCCCAAGGTCATGTAGGCGCGAATAAGATGCTAGAAGAGCTTGGCATAGCTGTGCCGCAGTCGTCCTCGACGATAGACGAACACAGGCAGATCAAGAATGTACCTTCCTCAACAACGCGTATTAACAAACAGCAAGGAAATCAGTCAATGAAAAAAGATGACGTGCTAAAGCCTCGAAGATTTAGTGCTAAAGGTGTGTTGCTAGGATTCATTGCAGGCGTGAGTCTGTGTGTGTTCCTTGGACCATGTTCTGGATGTAAGACACTTGAGAATTTCTGGAAGAAAATCTCAGAACAAAGACCACCACAGCCACCGCCACAACCTCCGCGGATCGTACCTTGTAAAGAAATTGTAGACGATTTAAGGGTGCTATGGAGTTATGAGCGTAATTACGCATACCGGCACAAGAAATTAGCGCCCTCAATTGGCAAGATGGGCGATGGCACAGGAATCGGCAAGGACGGTTTTGTCCTCGCCTCTTCACTGTGGGGGGCAAGGATTGATGATAATACGAACGCGGTTCCGATCTCCTATAGGGTAGAGGATGCAAAGACGGGACGGAAAGTCTCCGTTGGAGCATATCGATTTGGGATAGTACCGACGTTGACGAGTGCAGGCGAGATTGATCAGTTTTCGGTTATACTTATTGCTGTGCCAGATGTCCCAGCGAATGACGACTTCTGCTTTGTCGCCATCTGCGGACCTATAAATCTCCAGAATGATTTTTCGTTTGACAAGGAGTGGCCTGTTTTTCAGCTTACTGCACAAGAAGAAGTGGTCCGAAAAGTCCGTGGGCTTAAGCCAATTTCAATTGATGGCCTGAAGCAGCGCCTGACAAGTGGAGACCTTAAGCGTTATGTCATTATGACCTTTCGCAATTTGTATTATCCAAAAGATGTGAAATAGGGCATTCCTATTCATCCCTTAAGGCAAACAACTCAAATCACCACAAAAAAGGAACAAACATGAATAGCTGTATCAAAAGAACGATGATTGCCACATTTGCGATGGCGATAGGTGCTTCTGCGTTTGCAGTTGGCGATGTGAACACGCGGTCGCAGGTGTATCTGCCAATGTCGCAACGCGACGTTACAACAACGGTTGGCCGTGACGAGGCAACGAAAGAGTGGCTCAAGTCATGGCATAAGGATGAGGTGTACATGACTGTGTCGGAGTATCTATTTGAAGCTCGACTCGAGGTCGAAAAGAACAAAGATGCGTCTGGTGGCGAAACAATAAGATGGCTCAAGGGCTGGATTGCTGATAAAGTAACAGATTTCGCAAGTGTTGTGGAAAAGGGTAGGTTTAACGGAAAGGCGTTGGCTAAAACATTCGTTTATCATGAGACGCCCAAGCTGCGGCTTATTCGAGATTATCAATATGTTATGGGTAATGGAGTCTGGGGTGGTAACGTAATTCCAAACAACGAGATTGTACAGAAAGTCTTGGCTAATGTAGCAAGCGCAGATGCCATGGGGCGCCAGTATCGGCATTTGTTTTATACTGGGGTTTCTTTTATAAATCCTGTGGTGGGAGATTTTCTTGCGACGTGGGGTGAAGCAGGGTATGAGATTGCTGCAGACTGGGCGAGTTCAAACATTGGTCCACTTGATTCCGAAGGCCGCATAGTTATTAGCGAGAACTCCCTTATAGGAAAGGCTTTCGGCGCGGATGAACGCAAGAAAGTTATGGCCATGGCTATGCAATTCAGCAAAGATGTCAACGGGCGTAAGATTGCAATTGCGTCCAACGGCAAATATTCTCGAGAGCTAAGGGAGATTAAAAGCATAAAATCGGACACTGTTGATCCACGTGCTTCCGTTGACTCCTTTGATGAGTATTTAAGACAAGGAGACGTGGCGAATGACAATCTTAAGGCTTTGATAAAGAGAGAGACGTTTTCCGTCACGAGTGACTTGTTTGATGCGGAAGCACGTAAGCCTGGTGACGTTTGGGTAGTGGATGGAGCATTCTTCAATTCGTTTTTGCATCCAGACCTGAAAGGCGCATTCAGAGGGAGGGCGGTTGTAAAATATGTTCGGGATGAAGAAGGTGAAGATGCATACATTTCTGTTCCAGCACAGGCTTTGGGGAAAGAGAAAGCGTACGATGTGCGTAAGATTGAGGTTTTGCCTTATGGGAAGGTCGATGGCGCGACAGTCTCTACAGATTTGACCTATGACGAAAGGGTTGTCGGTGGAAGATTCTGGGCAAAGTATGACAGTAACAAATCTGATATTTATATCCTAGTGGACAAGGCGTCTGGGCATGTCGTTAATGGACGGCTTAGTCTAATTGCCGACGAGGTGGGGGCATTGCCATCTCTTCCGTTGCTTGACGGATTCAAATCTGCTGGGCAAGCTTCGCTAGACCTGACAATTAGAGGTGAAATTGCCAATCTGAACGATTACAAGAGATAAGGAATGTACCATGCCCGCAAGCAGAACTGAGGGGGGACAAACCGACATCCTCTGCATTTCCGATTTCATCCTTAAAGGGAGGATTGAAACAGAAACGTATGAATGGGAAGACATGTCGATTCATGTCCCAAAGTTTTGCTTGCGGCCTGGAGAGATTACTGCTGTTATCGGTGGTAGCGGAAGCGGAAAGAGCGTTTTCCTAAGCCTTGTGATGGGATGTCCAGCTTTTGGGATAGGTGGTAACGTCGAGTTGTCAGAATTTTGCATGTTCAACAAATGTATGCAGGGTACGGCACTTCGTTCAGTTAGTGCGATGGCAAGATGGCGTAGGCAAGTACAGGACTTCGGCGGGCTGTTTTATTTGCCTCAGACATTCCCGGTTTCCAAGACGCAACGGATTCATGTTGATGCAGCCATGATTCAAGTTGTACAGGCTTTGATATTACCTGTTCGCAAATCAAGGCGGGAAGTGCACGCTGCAATCAAAGAGTCGTTTTGTGAACATGGTTTAGGAGATGCTCTCAAGAAGAACATATCTGGGTTGTCTGGAGGTGAACGGCGTAGGGCTGAATTGTTGGCACGGGTTGTCGCCATGAAACTTGCCAGGCGTCCTGCAGTCTTAATACTTGATGAGCCCACAACGGGATTTGATCCTGCCAATGCGCGAAAGTTCATCAGAGACGTCCGAACTGATGTTGACGAGCTTTGCCGCGATGGTGTTGTCGCAAGCACATTGTTTTCTACGCATGAAATGAGTTGCCTTGACGACAAAGGTGAAGACGGAGGGCGTCAAGTGGTTGACAAGGTTTGCATTGTTCATCGAGATTCAGAAGGAAATGGGAAAGGTAACTGTGTGGTTTTGTTTGACGGGCCACCTGAAACAGTGTGGGATCGTTTTTCCCCAAATGACAACAACGATGATAAAACGTTTACATTTGATGGTGAATCGTTGTTTGAGATTCTGAAAACGAAAACTACGGATGAATGGTTGAGGTCGGCGCCTAAGGAGGACAATTATGTTTCTTGAAATTAGGCGAGTGCTTACTACGTCATGGAGTCGTAGCCGTGGCAGAAACATCCTTGAATTTATAGTTCTTCCGTTACTTGTGGCCTATGTTATGGTTTCCGCATTTCTTGCGCGTTCGGTGCCCGATGCCCAAGGAGAGGCTTTCCTGTTTTTCGGAACGCTTTACGCTTTCTGGTGTGGACTATTTGGATCGTGCCAAGCCTTCAACGGCGAAGTTAATTCGGGTGAATGGTCATATTGGATGCTGGGGATGCATAGAGGTATAGTACGACATTATATTGCACATTTTGTGGTCGCATTGCTATTTGCTTTAATTCAAGTTACAATGTCGCTATTCTTCCTGTGGCTCTTGTGGTGGATAGGCACCGTAATAAAGCCCTTGGCTTATGTCTTTATCACGCATCAAGACGGTGGTACGTTTGTACATCAAATCAGTGATTTGATAAAAGGTGGAGATGCTTTTAACCTATGTGGGCTCAAGGCGATAATGAACCATTTCAACAGCAATGCGAAAGAGCCAAATTTGTTGTGGTTTGGTTTTTGCTGCAGATATTATCTTGTAGGTGTTATTGCTTCTGTGGTATCTGGCGTTGCAATTGGATTGCTTATTAGCGCAAGTTGCCCAACACCTCAGGTCTCACTGTCTGTATCTGTGTTTCTTATTGTTGCGTGTTGCATCTATTCTCATACAGGCATATTGGGCTCTGGCTCCTCCTGTTCAGCTAAAGATCGAGAATTTGCCCCTCTTAGCCTGATTATCAATCAACGAGGACGAGAATTCAAGAGCGGTAATGAGTACGAAAGTACTGTTGATCGTGAGAAGTATCAATCCCAAACACGTTGTAAAGATGGCGGCATGGTGGAACTTTTTTCATTTCTTTTGCCACAACGGTATTTCTTCAACATCGTACGAATTCCATGTTTGAAGTTAGATTATTCGCTGAAATCCGGTGAATGGTATAAAGCCGAGCGTCTCTATGAGCACACAACCAATGTGGTCGATTTTTGCAAATGCCCTGCGTGTCTTGGAGTCATTCGTGTAGATAAGATTAGCCAAGATGAGTACATCATATGTGATGGGCATGAAAATCCTAACCTTATTACGCAATCTTGGATATCGTGTAAGAGTGCTGGTGATTGGAAGAAGAACAACATTCTGGATGATGAAGCCTATGAAGACAAAGGGGGTTCCGCGAAGTTTGAGCAACTATTAAAAGAAGATGTTGGCAGCATAAAAACCCTTCTTGCCCTTTGCCGCAGGATGGCAATAGGAGAAATCATAGCCTTGATGATTTGGTGCATCATTTACATGGCAATAACACTTGTTCTAATGAAAAGAAGGAGGATGTTCAATGAACTGCGCTAATAAATTTATTGCTGCCATTGGTGTGGCTTTTGCAGTCACCACATTATCTGTAGCGGACTCCATAGACTATGGGACAGTCAATCCGCCGTGGAAACCGGGCAAGTATTACTCGGTGGTGTCTCGATATGACATGGAGTTAAAAGGCATCGTAATGCATGTCAAGAAATTCCGTAAGGCATATGACGGATGGTTTTGGCACCACGACGAGAAACTGAAGGAACATTACTTTTCAAATCCGTTTACGGGCACGTATTCATGTTCGCTTAACTATCAAACATTTGGCGCACATTTTGCCAACAAGAACAACGGTTCTGTATTCCGCCGATACGCGAGTGCAGAGGTACAATTCAGGCCTCACGACAGATATGGTAAGACGATTATTCGGGATGCCAACCCCTGGTGGTTCCAGAGGTGGCTCGGACTTGATTCCACGGAAGAGTCAAATCAAAAGATTGCCGATATGATGCAGGATGCTGACTTTATGTTCAGAGAGGTGTTTATGACAGATGGCAGACATCTCGATGGAGAAAGTTGGTATTTCCTCGGTTGGAATCAACCAGAAGCTTTTAAAGCAGATCTGCGGTATAGAATGGATGTTTTCAAGAAAAGTGTACATGCTGTACCCCAATCGTTCTTGGAGAACATTGTACCCAAAGACAGAGCCAGGATCCAACAGTGTTCCTTGGGGACGGATCCGGCATCAGGCTGGGAAAAGGAGAGCTGTCACGATCTTGGCTATTGTGTTGCGCAAGCTGAGGCGAAGATGATGGCATATGCAATTTATGGGCAAGAGAAGACTCGAAATGTTGGTGATGTCTGGGAAATTGGGTCCGAGACTCTTGAAGCGTTCTTCCCTCTCCAGGAAAAAGGACGGAAGCCGTTCTCGTTTACTAGAGGTATGCTCATCTTGACGGTTGAATCAGACAACAATGGCGTCGTTACGGTGAAGAGCATACCCAGAGGGTGTGTTGATGGATGCAACAAATCAACGGATCTTGAAATAGCCCCTCGGACAGAGAATAGTGAGCATAGGCCCAGATTCAAAATGGACATGTGGAATGAGAATGACAACTATGTTCGATTTATCATTGATTCATTTAAGGAGGTTTGTACCAAGGCAGAGCTGAAGGCAACCCTAAAAGAATACTGTGGGGCCGTGCCGAAAGTTGATCAGTTAAGCCTTAACAATAACGATCCTGATTATGAGATGCGTGTGGATATTTCAGATGGCGAGGTTGTTCTACATTGTGAAATAACAACAGAAGTGCGGGACAGAAAAAAAGTGGAGGAAAAATTATGAAGAAAAAGTATGCTGTCGCAATTGCATTGGCTTTCGCTGTTATTTTCATAATCATAACGTCGAGTTGTATTGGTTCGTCGTTGTTTGGAGGTTCGCCTTTGCCTGAAGGAAATTATGTCGCCGAGCGTGGTAGTGAATGGATGCGTGTTGCCGATGATACTGTTATAATCGGTCGAGACGAGTCATCATTTTCCGTCTTACCTAATAGATCAAATGTTAAATTGTTTGACAAAAACGATCTTTCTCGTGCGCACCCCCAGTATCTTCGTAAAATTGACAATGATACGGTTGAATGGATACGTAAGGCATCAGGTCCGGCCCCTCAATACAAAATAATATTTCACAGAAAATGATTGAGTCCAATGTACGAAAGAAACAGATTGTAAGGGGATAGCAATGCCTATTGCTTTAAAGGGAAATATCCATCGAATATTAGTCCTGTTTTTGTCGGTGCCATTTCTTGGTGTCATAATGGCAGGAGAGCCGCTTGGCCTTGTTCTTTCTGGGGGAGCGGCGAAAGGGGCGTATGAAGTCGGTGTCTGGCAAGCATTGGTCGAAGCTGATATGGCAGATGACATCTCTGCGATTTCCGGTACGAGTGTAGGGGCGATAAACGCGGCACTTTTTGCTTCTGTAGGAGATACGAACAAGTGCGTAAGCCTATGGGAAAAAGAAATTGGCGGCATCTTTCAATTCAATACCAATTTGGTTGTGAATATTTTAGGAGAGGAAGGCAGAACTAAGGTTGAACGTGCCTATTCGAGAATGCACAGGAACAAAGCGGAAGACATGGCGTATGCGGCATCCAAGAGGGGGTGCGGCGTGTCGGAACTCCCGCAGGACATAAAGGATGAGATTGAAGAGCGATGTGAATCTGTGGCAAGGAAAAGGCTGTTCCTTGAGCTGCCAAAAATGAAGACTCTTGCCAGCATGCTTTGCGATTATGACGAATCGCGACCTATGGAAGGCTTTATGCCAATAAGCAGGTTGCATTCGCTTATTTCTCGAGAGCTACCAAAGTCGTGGAGATGGGGACACCCTGCGGCATACGCTACGGCACTGTGTAAGGGGGAAGAGAGTTTTTCAATCGTCCCTTTTGCGATCTCAAAGGCTCGTCCAGAACAACGGGCATCTATGATTTGTGCTTCGGCTTGTTTGCCTTTTCTGTTCGGTGCATATGAAGTTAATGGGGCCACATACATTGATGGTGGGCTGGAGGTTAAAGGAGGGGATAATGTTCCAATTGGGCCAATAGTGGAGAATCACCCCAATATCAAGGCAGTCATTGTAGTATATTTGGATGATGAAAGTCACATTCAACAAGAGCAACGAAATCGTGTTCGTAGCGTGGCGAAGAAAGCCGGTGTGAAATGTGTTGTTGAAATAATACCGTCAAGGGATATCAATGGTGCTTTTGGGATATATGGATATATGGATGATTCCAGGGAAACCGTCCACCGGCTGATCAAGCTCGGTCACAGCGATGCATGCAAGGCGCTGGCGAAAGCAAGGATTGGGAATGTGAAGTAACGATGCGATTGGGACAACTATGGCCAGAACGATTTTCAGCATGAGCTTTTTCGGCACCTCGCCCAAGCCCGCCTGTGGCTTGATCAAACCTCAACCGCAAGGACACGCGCAAGCTGCTGACGGGGCGGACTTGTTAAGATAGTTTTGTCATGCAACCAAATACAACTTGATAGAGTGAAGTGGAAAGCCCCTGCCCCTATCCCTTCCCACGCATTTAGGGAAACAAGCAAGAGATTTCATACGCACCGTGATCTCACGATGACGAGATGTGCGAAAAGATGAAATTCTTGTGTAAGATTTCATAGTCTGCTGAGAGTAACCAGTGGACAACTACGTATCCCATGTCAGATTCCGGCGCGGGATGCGTATAGGACAATGAGAATTTCAACAAAGAAGTGAGGGAAGATGGAAGCGAAAACAAAGAAGCGGCTGAAACTGCTTGGTCTGGCGACGGGGTTCGCCTTGCTGCTTGTCCTATCGGGCATTCTCTTTCTTCTCTGGTGCGCGGCCGTAGATGACTACGCCGCGCTGCGGAGAAAACGGGACTATGAGTTCGTGAAGAGGATGGCGGATTTCAACGAGGGAACGATATGCCCCATTTCCAACATGCGGGAATATCTCAACGAGACCGGCTTTTCATATGCCTACGTAGATTTGCAAGATGGTCGGACGTTGCGGATGATTGAGCCAAGCAAGGAATTGGCGGGCGTATATGCCTTGTACGAAGGAGACTACTACTACCTGGCAAAGAAGGTGAATGGAGAGTGTGTGCTTCGCCGGCAGCATGAGTCGGCGCTGCAGCCCAGGTGACGTTGCCTTGTCCCGCCTCTACCACCATGATTTCATACGCACCGTGATCTCGCGAGGACGAGATGGGCGGAAAGATGAAATTCTCGTGTAAGATTTCATCGCCAGGTGAGAGTAACGAGTGGACAACTATGTGTCCCATGTCAGATTTCGGTGTGGGATGCGTATAGGACAACGAGCATTTCAACAAGCAAGGAGACAAATGATGGACGTAACGAAAACGATCCTTCTATGGGCGATGGTGGCCGGGATTGCGGGGTGCTGCAACTACTGCACGCGCACGGAGGGGGAAATCGCGCCTTATGCTTGCGCCCCGCATCCGTACTATTGCACGGCAACAATCTGGCCGGATGTGGCATTAACCCGCAAATACCACTGCGGCACGGCCGCCGCATTCGCACGAATCGCGTGGCCTTTCTCTGTGGTTGACGAGGTGGGCGAAGTCGCGTTTGACACGGTTTTCCTGCCAGTAGACTTGATGTGTCTATTCACGAAGAAGGATAGCGGAGGCAACTGGACTCCAGCAGAACCAGCACGGGAGAATGACATGAGACGCGATCGCGTGCATGGCCGAGTGGAGATCGTTCCGGTTTTCGCCTCTCCTGTCATAGAGGTTATCGGGAACTCGAACGACGCGGCGGTGCAGACCGAAGCTACCTCTGCGTCGGGAGTCGAATGTAAGCCATGAGGTTTTCAACCAACAAGCAAGGAAGTTAGAGAGAGAAACATCATGAAACCACCGCAATTTGTCACGTTTACGCTCTCGCTCGCGCTTGCGCTATCGGTGACTGCAAGCGCAACCAAGCCGGGACTCGCGCCTACGGCAAGCCCTCAAGGCAACCGTCGGGAAGTGTCGCTGAATCTTCCAGTGCTGACCGTACAGAATCGACTTTCAGGAAAAACCGTCAGCAAGTGCTCCTTTCTGCCGATGGCGGTCTCGGTGTCAGAAGACAGGTCGCCGCTTCGCATCAGCTTCTCCGACGACACGCCGAACGGAAGCGGCACGACGATACGCAATAGCCTGTGGACGGCCGCGCTTGTGGCCGCGCTTCAGAACGAATCCCCCCTTCAGGGCGTCAGGATATCTCTTGACTTCAAAGGCGATGTGGACGGTCCGAGCGCCGGCGCCGTCATGTGCCTCGGCATCCTGTCCGCGCTCGCCGGGCGCGAGTTCCCCGATGACTTTGCGATGACGGGCACAATCCTCCCTGACGGCACGGTCGGTCTCGTGGGCGACGTTCCCGAGAAGCTGAAAGCTGCCGCCGCGAACACAAGGATCAAGCGCGTCGCCATTCCTGCGTTTCAGCGTTTTGCGAAGGAGGAGGGCGGGAAATGGGTGGACCTCTTTGCGCTCGGCAGGGAATTGGGGCTGGAGCTGTACCCAGTGGAGTCGATTGGGGATGCCTACAGTTTCCTTCATCGGGAGAAAGCCGTTCGCCCTGTCATCCCGTCCGCCTTGTCGGTCGTCCGCGAAAGCGCGGCATTCGAAGCCGGCGCGGCAGAAGTGTTCAAGTCGCGCGATCTTGCGCTGAACGAAAGGATCGCGGGCTTGTCTTCGAATGATTTGCATAGGATTGCGCACGAATTTGAGTGGGCGCGCATTGATCCGAGGGAGGCCGAGCGTCGCTTCGAGGAGGGAGCCATCTTCGATGCCCTCAACCTGATATCGCTTTCCGATGCATATCTTACGGCTTCATTGAAGTCGTGGGAGTTCTACCTCGATTATCAGGAACGATTCAAGAAAGAGGCGGACGATGCCAAGAAAGCGCCACGCGGCACGGAGGAAATGCTCGAATGGCCGATCGAAAAGCAACTTGCGTTTGTCGACGGCTTCCGGAAAGAGGTGTCGGACTACTGCGAGGTCGCACTTGGCTGGAGGGGAGTCGAAGACGACAAGCCCAAGGGCGAAAAGCCGGAATCGGAAGAGCTGTGGTTTGGGCTCGTGCCCGAGGCAGGTGCTTCCGATATCGAAGCGCAGCTTCCTTCGATTGTCGAGGACGCGAAGACAGAAGGACGGTATCGGCACATGGTGAAGCAGACGCTCAATCGCCCAGACCAGAAGAAAGCGCTTCAAGACGGGGATTGCGACATATACGCGTCGATAGACCATGAAAGGGAGAAACTGTTTGTCCTGATGTCCGAGAAGTACCGTTCTCCAGGCTTTAAAGGAGTGCCCATCCCAGCCATGAATGCAGGACAGGAAGTTTCTTCGACATTGAAGATGTTCAGGAAGGCATGGTCAATAGCAGATGGCATGATCGAATCTGAAGTCGTCGGTCCCATGGCGAACAACGCGTCCGTGCACAGCGAGGCCGCCAGGGACCATCTGATCGAGAACGACTGGCGTTTCGCCGCCTACGACGTGGCAAAGCGCTGGGGCAAGCTGCTTCTTTCGCTTTACGACGAGACGGTAAACGCCGGTGGCTCATTCAAGAATCCAAGCTATACCGAATCGAATCTGCTTTTCATATGTGTCGATCTGTTTGCCGAGGCAGCCGCCCAGGTGCTGAGCCTGAACAAGGAAACGGAGAACGCCTCGTTTGCCGTTTTTGTGACAGATCGGGCGCGCACCTCGGCGCTGCTTGGCATGGAAGCATGCCGGAAAGCCGGGATTCCGTGCTTTGGCTCCGTTCTCGCGTTCCAGAAGGCAGAACGCGGCAGGATCGAAAGAAGCGAAACGGTCACGCAGACTCTTGCGGATTACTGGAGAGCCTCCATGTCCGCCAAGGCGCTTTTGATGGCATTCAAGAAATAAGTTCGTGCCGTCGCGCTTGCGGTTTCGCGGGGGAAAGAGTATACTATTGGCTCGTTTTTGTCCATCCAACAAGGATAAACCATGAAGAAAGTCAGCTACAAGGAGCTCGGCCTCGTCAACACGAAGAAGATGTTCGCGAAGGCCGTCAAGGGCGGTTACGCCATCCCGGCGTTCAACTTCAACAC
>JAEEGL012732151.1_pt1 | contig 13621 bp, 14 predicted proteins | sample 9134231 | NCBI WGS metagenome assembly JAEEGL01 (sample SAMN16246548, study PRJNA631951) | gut metagenome | biome: gut microbiome; feature: rumen; material: fiber-attached | host: Bos | place: Iran: Karaj | collected 2018-10
AAAACATAATCTCTCTTGTAAGCACTCAACTTTGCTAATCTTGGAGTAACTGCTTGTAATTTGGATACAAATAATGCCTTTTTTGCATCTAACAACTCTTCATTTTTTAACAAATCCTCATGGTCTTCAAATGAGATTTTAAGGTTTGTTCCTTCGATTTTTTCAATTAGCATACCATCTCCTTTTCATCAAAAAGATTATTGTTTTTATCATATTTTACAACAATCTCATCCAATCGTTTAATAACTTCCGGGATTTCTGTTGCAAATCGGATTTCCTCCAATAAAGCTGAATTTAGTGTTTCTCTTTTTTCATACTCTGTTGAAAGCTCATCCAAATGCAAAATACGATTCATGTAAGAAAGGAATGTTTCACTAATTTTTTCATTATACGCAAGTTCATATAATTCTAAAATATCCGGAGATATTAAATTAGATAAATATGTAGATTTCTCTGACATAATGTTCTCCTTTCTGTTATTTGCTCTTTTTGTTTTCCTCTTTTTTCTTATATTATACACGATTTTGAATGTGTTTTCAAGGAGAAGAGTTTGATTTTGTCAAGACTATTAAATTTTCAAAGTTCATTTATTAAAATCGGATACGTAAGACTCGAACTTCTCCCCATCGTCCCAAGCGACGTGTGCAAACCTTTACACCTCGTACCCGTAAAGGCAGATTATTCTCCCCATCTGCCATGGGTCATATTCAATAAGGTTTCGTGCGCACTCGTCTCAACCGATGCCAAATTGCAATGATATGCGAACATACCAGAGCAGGGTTTGGTGGTTCCCCTTGACGCTACACCGTATAAGGGTTTCGCTTTCTGAGGGTCTGTTGGGGGCGACCAAATTAAACATGATAAAGTGCCTGTGGTGAGATTTGAACTCACGGTATACCGCTTAAGAGGCGGTTGCCATAACCACTTGGCTACACAGACGAATGATACAACTTCAATGGCTTTGATGTTATCTCCCTCCATATCTCATCAGACTCCTGAGCCCACCGTTAATGTAGCTTTATCTGACCACCTGATGTTCGCCTTGTTGTATCAGTGCGCCTGACAGGATTCGAACCTGCGATATACGGGTTAAAAGCCCGCTGCCATACCGCTTGGCTACAGACGCATATTATATGAGCATTGTTAATTGCTTTCGTCTCTGTTTTCGTTTCATGTTTTTATTCTCCTTTGATTTAATATAGTACAGGTGATGAGATTCGAACTCACACTTTACCGGGTTTGAGCCGGTTCCCTCTGCCAGTTGGGGTACACCTGCATATTTTATAATTGATATTCCATCAATTTCCCATCTTTTGTCTCTTGTGTGTAGTCTTCTGTTGTTACCACCTTTAAGGCCCCCGGTAATAATGCAAATGCCTTTAATTCAGCTAAAAGAACATTATTGCAAAATTCAGACAATTCTTTATCTGATATTTCATCTTTAGTAGGAGCATGTCCATATCTTGTTCGTACAGCGATTGAAAACGGAGCATCTCTTAACACATCATATTTCTTGTACTCTTCTACAAGTTCATCATTTAACTCAACTGTTCGGGTTAACCGCTTAATCTCATATTTCATAAAATGCTCCTTTACATACCCGATATCAGATTCGAACTGATACTGAATGATTTCTGAAACCACCACCTCTGCCAGTTGGGTTAATCGGGCGTACACCCAGAGGGATTCGAACCCTCAAAAACTGGTCTCTTAAGCCAGTATGTATGCCAGTTCCATCATGGGTGCATATAGTGTATAAACACTGATGTACCCGAAGGGATTCGAACCCTCACGCCATATTTCAGGCATCGGATTTTAAGTCCGATTTGTCTACCAGTTCCAGCACGGGTACTTATATTTAGTTGAGTTTTCGAGTAGTAGGCATAATCGCAACATATCTTTTCTCCTTTTTCTTTCACATAGCATTTTCGTAATCCGAAAATTTCTGTTCCATACTCTGATTTTTCTTCATATCGCTATGTGTTTCTGTCTTGAATACAATTTTACCATGTCTTTTACCATTAAAAGCACACATCAGGCATGAACAGTGTATCTTGTTTTTTGAATACTGATGAATATTGTTATACCGTGGATTTCCAAAGTTTCTCACCTTTTTATCCTTATTGTACTTCGATATCGCTTTCCAATAATCCTGTTTCCTGCGTCTACCACGGGAACGGTCTTTCTCGGTATAATCAATATAATCTTCAATATCTTCAAAAGCGTCCATATAAAATCTCCTTATTTTGCAAGATTTGAAGCTCCCAGAGAGATTTGAACTCCCATGAACTGATTACAAGTCAGTCATACTACCATTGTATGATGAGAGCATTATTAGGTAATATAATATATCCCTTTTTCATCAATATTCCGGATTATAAATCCTTTATTTTTTCTTGCGATATCCTTTATTTCTTTTTCATCTCGGATATCATCAGAATAAGCCAACACTTTTACAATTTTATTAGCAGGTGTTTCTATTACAGCAGACAATCTCCCGATGTTGTTAAAAAGCCATTCGTCTTCATCGACTAATATTGGACTTTTCATGAGGTTTACTATGCTCATAATATTATTCCTTTTAGGATGTATTATATTGAGTGGGGAGTACGAGAATTGAACTCGTATCAGATGTTTATAAGACACCCGTTCTAACCGCTGAACTAACTCCCTATATTTTTTCTAAAACACATCCCGCCTGTTAAAGTCGGACGGGTTCGCTACATATTTTGCTACTCTCGGGTCATGACTCCGATAGGGGTAGGACATTTGTTCTCAACCCAAATGGGAAGTACGAGAATCGAACTCATGACCTTTCGCTTATCAGACGAATGCTCTTCCAACTGAGCTAACTTCCCGGTAAAGACGGCAAGGAGAGATTTGAACTCTCAATGACACAGCCCCGTGCATGGTTTTGTGTTTGTTTAAGGGTATTCCACTTGATTTATATGTATGATGCACCATAAATATAAACTGCAACCCACTTGCCGTTATTGTTACAGACAGGCTTCGAACCTGTAATCCGATTATCAATCGGTAAGCCGTCTCAAACCTTATATAAAGGAATACTGATTAAGTAATTACATCCTCGTCCATGTCTGCCTATTCCATCACTGTAACAAAACTCGTAAGTGGATAGTCGGTGCTGCCCCGACCTCTCCAGTTTGGAAGACTGGCATATTCGCTGATAATACGATACCCACAAATGAGTTTTCGGATAAAAGAAGTGCCTGTTTTCTAAAATCTTACTCACTCAAGGTGCCAGACGAGATTTGAACTCGCATAAGGCGGTTCCACAAACCGCTGCATTACCTATCTGCCACTGACACAGCCACCCGCAGCAGATTCGAACTGCTATCACAAGATTGAGAATCTTATATCCTTAACCATTAGAAGAGCGGGCGTTTTATTTGTTTTTGCAAGTGACCCATGAGGGAATCGAACCCGTCGTTTCCACCGTGAAAGGGTGGCGTCTTAGCCGCTTGACCAATGAGCCATATTCCGTCAATAAACAATCTATGCGCACTCGACCATTTATCTACTTACATCTAACGGAATTGTAAGCAAACCTCTGTGCTGTACATACACTTGAACCTCTTCCAGTTCTGGGCAATATTGCTTGAGGAAAGCAACGACCGTATTATTACAACGGCAATTGCGGGAATGGGAGTCGAACCCACTATCGTAGAGCTTATGAGGCTCACATGATACATCCGTTTCACTCTCCCGCAGAAATCACTCCTCAACTACTGTGAAAAACTCTTCGGAAATATCATAGTTTTCCAACAGGTCATTAAGATTATCGGCCCTAACAACTATCTTTTCTCCTGTTGTCTTTCTTGTGCAGATATACGTTCTCATATTTTTCTCCTTTCATTTATAAAGGGGTAGGGAAGGAATCGAACCTTCTACGCAAAAAGATGTGCATATCTTCATGCTCTTTTGTTCACCCACTTGGCAAAAACAAGTGATGCACCACGCATTTTTGTTGCAGAACGCCCACCCATATTTAAGTGCTGACAATAGGATTTGAACCTATAACTTCTATCTTGTAAGGGTAGCACTCTACCGGTTGAGTTATGTCAGCATAACAGTAGACTATAATGGATTCGAACCATCCCCCGTTCCCGTTTACCGTTGATTAGACGGATTCACGGGAACTGTGCCAACCTGTACACCTTAGTCTATCCAGTTATTACTTTAGGCAATCACCCCTATTTCATAACAGTGGAGCTGGTGGGACTTGAACCCACAACCTTCTGCTTGCAAAGCAGTTGTTCTCGCCAATTAGAACTACAACCCCATATATCCTCTAACCCATAGCACACGATGTCCGAATCTACGCTCAAGGCTCACGTTAGTCCAATGTGCGAGGATTAGAGAACAAATATTGCAACGGGGTTCGAACCCGTAATGCCGGAGGTTTATCCGCCGGAGGTTTACCCAATTGAGCCTATACAATATCCTTTACTAATCGGTGTCAGAGGGAGCGACCCCTTTTCGGTTACTCATTTCTTGTCATACGATACGGTAGTGTACACTTTATCTGCCTATCAGCTTCACCGATACTCTTTTCACCTATACGCCGATTTAACGACCACAACGGGACTTGAACCCGTGACTCCGCCGTGACAGGGCGGTGTTTTAACCAACTGAACTATGCAGCCATATTGCAGGGGTGGGAGTCGAACCCACGAAAACAAGGTTATGAGCCTCGTCGGGCGCCGTGCCTCCCTGCCATAAATGCTTTCAGTATTGTAAAGAAAGTGCCTGTTTTTCCTAAAATACTTACTCGCTAGTGGGCAGAGCTGGACTCGAACCAGCAGCGTTTCTTGTGTGGCGGATTTACAGTCCGCTGCCTTCACCAATTAGGCGACCTGCCCTCATGTTCTTTCTTACGCAATATATATGTGTAAAAAGTGTAATATTTTGTATAAATGCCCCGTGATGGAATCGAACCATCCCATACCCTGATTTTCAGTCAGGAGCCATCACCAGATAGCCTACAGGGCCGGGTAAAGTCTTCTTTTGTCTCTTCACCCTTATTAAATCGTTTATTCATACAAAGAGCTCCTTTCCATTCTCTTTTGAGAGAATATATGCTTATCTGAGTGCCTGCTTCAAATAAGAATATATTCAGCTCCCGGAACAGGACTCGAACCTGCAACCTCTCGGTTAACAGCCGCTTGCTCTACCATTGAGCTATCCGGGAATATAAGCTTTGGATTGTTTATCCAAAAAGAAAATCGCCTGCGGGATCCTTTTTATCCTACAGACGATTGCTATGTACAAAACTATTATCTACCTTTTTCTCGGTCGTGTCGTTATAGTTTATTGATACAAAGTTTTCGCCTGAAGATATACGGATCGAGCCATCCATAATTACGATCGACGTAATTTTTGCCTGTGGGTTCTTCTGTCTGCTCTGCATAATTTAAAGAATCCGCGTGGCCCAGTCCTAATGATCTCAAAAATGCGCATATGGAAATAAGCATACTTCTAAACGAATATGCAATCTTCTCGATATGCTGTTTTGTAATCATTTGCTGTCTCATGTCTTTTCCCTCTTTACATCTGTTTTGTATTCTTGTCTTTAAAACTAAAGAAAGTGCTTATCTAATATCAGAACACTATTTATATAGATACCTAATCATATGCCGCCAAACCCTTCCCTGTTAAGCCGCTCATGAAAATATATCTTATAGTGTTCAGATATCGGACAGGCACTTCCTTTATCTTTTAATAGAATATCACAATAAAAAATCAATGTCAACACTTTTTTATAAAAAATTTATAAAATATTTTTTCTATAAACAAATGCTTATTTTATTGTGCGTTTGATGGATTTTTTCTGCCCTCGTATGTCTGTTTTTAAGATAGCGGCTGGCTTTTTATAATGATTTTTTGAATGTATCTTTTCAAGGATCTTCTTGTTTACGTATTTTCGTCTAACAATCTTCTCGTTTTCGGTAATTTTTTCTGCAATCATATCCATGATAGCAGGGGAGAGGTAGTTGCTATACTTGTGAGTTCCGATGTCAGCACATCTTTTCTTGAAAACTTCAAATAAATGAGATGACATAAATAATTTGAAATCATCAGCGGAGATTTTTTGGGTTATGCTTTGTTTTCTTGAATCATAAATAAACAAGTACGGATTATTATTGCCATTTTCGCAAACGTATAACATCATTTTTCGATATTCGTCGATGCGTGAAAAAACAAAATCATTTCCTTTAATGTTCATATTTCTGATCTGATTTTTTATGGTTTTCAAGTGATCAGAAAATAGTTCTTTTGCAGCTAAAATATCTTTTTGATTATCCCATAGGTCTTCGTGATCTTCATATGTGATAACCAATCCGGTATCAAAAATCTTTTCACTTAACATAATGGAACCAATCCTTGATCTTGAGCTTTTTTGATAATCTCCGGCAATTCCTGACAGCACTTTATCTCGTCACATATTGCCAAGTTCAATTTAGCGGTAATATGTTCGTTGTCCATATCATCTGCAATATTTGTAGTGGCATAGAAATATTCTGCGGTATCATTATCAAATGGATCAAATACCTTTTCATACGCATCAACAATTTCACTATCAATGTATATGGTTTTGCCGTTTTTCAATATGAATTTCTTATTTTTTGAAGTGGCATTCATAAAAAACACCCCCTTAAATTTTCTGTTAATTATATTATAACATAAAAATTACAAAAAATCAAATATAAAATATTAATTATGCCAAGTCATTGAGGATTATCATAATCTATATAATCTTCAGCAAGGGCAATTGTCGCAACTTCCATTCCGGCAGAATCAACAACGTTATAGTAAATTGGAGAAGTATAAACAGCTTCCCTGGCATAAATCGTACACGTAGATCAATAAGATATAACGGTTTCACCACCTTTATTATATTATATTCAACAAAAATAGTAGGGATAATAAAACCGAAAAATTATTTATAGCAAGGGAATAATTTTGTCGAAAATTCGTTTCTTTTTAGATATATAAAGTATTATATATATGTATCTGATTTTTTCGGGGAGGAAAATATTTATGAGAGATAAAGGTTCGGAATTTATTAAAAACATATGTGTAAAAATAGCAAATGCGATTAATTATAAGAAACTTTTTATTGCGCAGATTGTACTATGGATACTTTTTTCCATTGCAGCGATAATAACCAGCAGATTTTTATCATTAAAAACACTTATTGCGACTGTCATATGTGTCGGCGCAGCATTATTAGTAACTTATATAATAAATATCAAGACAATATGCGATGCTGACGAATCAAAAACAGCAAATGACCTAAAGTCATCTTTTTTGGCCAATATGAGTCATGAGATTCGAACTCCGATAAATGCAATCTTGTCGATGGATGAAATGATATTAAGAGAAAATGATAATCCATCAATTAAAGAATATGCTACAGATATTCAGCGTGCAGGGAAAAGCCTTCTTGTTATAATAAATGATATTTTGGATTTTTCAAAGATAGAAGCCGGCAAGCTTGAGATTTTGCCAATGGATTACAAGACCAAAGATCTTGTAAAAGATATCGATGTTACATTTAAAGAGAAAGCAGCAGATAAGGGCCTTGAATTTACAACAAATATTTCTTCGAATATTCCTACTATATTATATGGAGATTTTCCGCGTATAAAGCAGGTGATAATAAACCTTGCAAATAATGCAGTCAAATATACAGATAAAGGCCAGGTAAATGTAGGATTTGATTTTATTGATGGAAACATAGTAGTAAAAGTGCAGGATACCGGGAAAGGAATAAAACAGGAAGATATAAGCAAGTTGTTTGCAAAGTTTGAAAGAATAGACGAGCAAAGTAATCGCAAGACGGAAGGTACCGGATTAGGCATGAGCATAACGGTTCAGCTTGTAGATTTAATGGACGGAATTCTTGATGTTGAAAGTGAATATGGAGAGGGCTCTACATTTACCATCAAGATCCCGCAGCAGGTGAAATCTGAAAAAATATTGAAAAAATCAGATTTGTTGGAGGTTGATGAAGAAGATACAACCGGAAAATATTTCTATGCTCCGGATGCAAATATCCTGATAACTGATGATAATGACCTTAACCTCAAATCTATCCAGCTTTTATTAAAAAGAAGCGAAGTTAAAATTGATACAGCCTCGTCCGGAGATGAGTGTTTGTTAAAATGCCGTAAAAAACGATATGACATAATATTTATTGATCATATGATGCCGGGGAAGGATGGAGTTGAAACATTTAAGGAATTAAAAGACGAGCTTGAATATAAATTAAACAGAAAAACTCCGGTTATAATGCTTACAGCAAATGCCTTATCCGGTGTTGCAGAAAAGTTTATATCTTTAGGCTTTTCGGGATATCTTTCAAAACCCGTAGATACTAAAAAACTCGAAGGGCTGATGAAAAAATATATTCCATGGGGAGAGTTTAAGACTGAAGAAAGCATTGAAAATAACAGCGTCTCAGAAAACGCAAAACAAGATATAAAGGCAGATACAGATATTAAAGTAAGAACTTTATCTGAAGATTCAGGCAATAGTCCATCTATAAATGAAAGTCTGAAAAATAACGACGCATCGGGAACAGATAAAAAGGATCCGGTTATTCCATTATTTGACAAAAACATTGGATTGGGCAATTTGGAAACAGAAGATAATCTTGCAGAGATAATCTATTCATTTGTCAATAATCATGAGACAGTATTTAACGAACTCGATGCATTATTTGTTTCAAAAAATATCGGGCAAAATTCCGATTATCAGATAAAGGTGCATGCATTAAAGAGCAGTACAAGAACTATAGGCATGATGAAACTGTCTAAATTGTGTGAAAATCTTGAAATGGCATGCAAGAGCAATAAATTATCTTATATAGAAAAGAATCATAGGCATATCCGTCCGATCTACGAAAAAACAGTAAAATTGTCGGAGTTTGATGAAATTTACAAAATAAAACAAGCAACTCAGGCAGAAAATAATGAGGATATAAAAGAATATCCTCCGATAGAAAAAATATTGTCAGCCATTATCATAAGCATTGATGATGGAGATATAAATACTGTAGATGAATTATTTGAGAAATTTGAGGCATTTTTAAAAACAACCGACTATTATGAGGACATAAAAAATTCGATTTGGACATTCAATAGTGAAAAATTAAAAGAAATTGTCTTAAAATTAGAACAATCTTAATTAAAATACAGTATATTATAAATATATGTTTTATTCGGAGGGCGTTTTTATGATGAAATATTCGCAAAAGAAAGAAAATAAGCGTAAAGAAATAATTGACTATATAACCAAATATACTTTGGAACATAATTATTTCCCAAGCATTCGGGAAATAAGAGATAATTGCAGCATGAAAAGTACTTCTACAATACATGAATATCTAAAAGAGATTGAAGATATGGGATATATTGAGACAGATATTCCGGCTCCGGCAGCAAGGGCATACAGGTTAGCAAAATATGAACTGAAGCCAAAAGCTTAATATTGCAAGGCTTTGTTGAAAAAGGAGAAATATTTTGTAAGATTTTGCAAAAATAGAATATTTGTCTTAAAAAGTAAGATATAATATAAAAAGTATATAATTTCTTTACAAATAAAAAAGGCGGAGAATAAAAATTTTCCGTCTTTTTTGCACCTATAAACATAAATGTAAAAGCAAAAAAGAAAAAAACAAAAAGAAAAGGAGAATAAAATAATGATTATAAGAAAAAGAAATGGAAAAGAAGTAGAGTTCGATGGCAACAAAATTATAAATGCCATTATGAAAGCAAATTCATCAGTAAGTGAGTTTGACCGTGCAACAGCAAGTGATGCACAGGTGATCGCAAGTAAGATAGAAGAGTACCTTATTGATAACGAGATTCAGGCAGATATCGAGGATGTTCAGGAACTTGTTATTCAGGCACTTATCAATGCTGGCCTTTCAAATCTGGCTATTTCTTATGCTACATATAGATATAAGAAACAGCTCGCAAGAAAAGCAAGCAACACAGATGGCGCTATTCTTTCATTGCTCGATCTTCAGAACGAGGAGTTAAAGCAGGAGAACAGTAACAAAAATCCGATGATCAACTCAACCCAGCGTGATTACATGGCTGGAGAAGTATCAAAGGATATCGCAGAGAGACTTCTTCTTCCGGAAGATGTTGTAGCTGCTCATAATGCCGGCATAATCCATTTTCATGATATGGATTATTTTGCTCAGCGGGAACACAACTGCGATCTTATAAATCTTGAGGATATGTTGCAAAACGGCACAGTTATCTCAAATACAAAGATAATTAAGCCGCATAGTTTCTATACAGCCTGCAATATAACAACTCAGATAGTCGCTCAGGTGGCTTCAAATCAGTACGGCGGACAGTCTTTCTCTTTGGCGCATCTTGCACCGTTCGTAGAGGTTTCAAGACAGGCCATCAAAAAAGAGGTCGAGAAAGAACTTGAGGGTTTGGACGTGTCAGAGGAGAAGATTGCTGACATTGTCGAGGGCCGTGTAAAGGACGAGATCAAGCGTGGCATTCAGACGATCCAGTACCAGATCGTAACTCTTATGACCTGTAATGGTCAGACGCCTTTTGTAACAATGTTTATGTATATAAACGAAGTTCCGGAAGGCCAGACAAGAAAAGACCTGGTTATGCTGATTGAAGAAGTTCTTCGTCAGAGAATCCAGGGTGTACAGAACGAGGTTGGCGCATGGATTACCCCGACATTCCCGAAACTCATCTATGTTTTGGATGAGAACAACATAAAAGAAGGAACAGAGTATTTTGCTCTTACCAGACTTGCTGCACAGTGTACCGCAAAGCGTATGGTGCCGGATTATATTTCGGCTAAAGTTCAGAGAGAACTTAAGGGTGAGATTTATACTCCGATGGGCTGCAGGTCTTTCCTTACAGTTGAGGATAAGGTAAGGAACGAGGACGGCACACATAAAATGTACGGTCGTTTTAACCAGGGCGTATGCACAATCAATCTTGTGGACGTTGCATGTTCGTCAAACGGAGACATGGATGAGTTCTGGAAGATCTTGGAAGATCGTCTTGAGCTTTGCCATAGAGCACTCCGTTGCAGACATGAGAGACTGCTCGGCACCGTTTCAGATGTTGCCCCGATCTTGTGGCAGCATGGAGCTATTGCAAGACTTAAAAAAGGAGAGACGATTGATAAGCTGCTTTATGGCGGATATTCGACAATTTCTCTTGGCTATGCAGGGCTTTACGAAATGTGCAGATACATGATAGGCGAGTCTCACACTACAGAAGAAGGCGAGAAATTTGCACTTTCTGTTATGCAGAAACTCAATGACAAGTGTGCAGAGTGGAAAGCTGCTGAAAATATCAGCTATTCTGTATACGGCACACCACTTGAGTCTACGACATACAAATTTGCAAAATGCCTTCAGAAGAGGTTCGGCAAGATTGAGGAAGTAACAGATCATAATTACATCACGAACTCTTATCATGTAAATGTTCGTGAGGAGATCGATGCTTTCACAAAACTTGCTTTTGAGGCTCCTTTCCAGAAGCTTTCTCCGGGTGGCGCAATCTCTTATGTAGAAGTTCCGAACATGCAGAAGAACATCGATGCAGTTATTGGTGTTATGCAGTTCATATATGATCATATCATGTATGCGGAGCTTAATACAAAGAGTGATTATTGCCAGGTTTGCGGTTTTGACGGAGAGATCGAGATCGTAACCGAAGAGAATACCGGCAAGCTCGTATGGCAGTGCCCGTGCTGCAAGAACAGAGATGAAAGCAAGATGAATGTTGCAAGACGTACTTGTGGCTATATCGGCTCTAACTTCTGGAACCAGGGGAGAACACAGGAAATCAAAGAGAGAGTTTTACATCTCTAAAAAAAATAATTAATACAGCTGATCCTATAAGGATTAGCTGTATTTTTTTGATAAAAAATAAAAAAAATTAAAAAAACAAAAAAATATTAGAAAAACATACAATTATTGTATATAATATAAATACACACAAAAAAGTATAGTAAAAAAATAGCAGACATTAAAGAGACGGTATGGAGACGGAGAATGTCCCGACCGGTGCTAATGCCTGCTTTTTTATGTGTGTTTCACGATAATGAGAGCAGGTGATCATGTTGACGCTCTCTTGAAATTATATATTTTGAGGCTTGTTTTTAAGAACAAGAGCAGAGCGGCGATCTATTAATAAGTCCGTTCATAAAACTATTCAACAGGAGCGGATTCATAAAGAAATCGCTTCTTTTTTCATATATTTTTATATTTGGGCAAAAGGAGCGACAATGGTGTTGCTCCTTCTTTTTAATAGGAGGAAACAAAATGGCAGCACAAATGATGGCAGATGCAGCAAAGAAGTATGGTGTTTTCAAGACAGAGGTTGACGCTTATGATGCAGCAACCAAGCTCGGTGATACACTGTTTGTAGTCCGTTACGGATCAGGCTGGATCCTTATGTAAATAATCCGGCAAAAATTGAATAGCCTGTTGGTGGCACAAACCAACCGTTTGAGGTTATATCGAAAAACCTTGGCTGTTATTACAGCGATCCATTTTTTATCACAATAAGCCTACGCTTATCAGTACGCCCGTTGACTAAGTCCGGCCCGGTACAGACGCTAAAGGCTTTTGTGATAAAACTCATATTGACCACATCAGGAGTGCGGAAAGTATCTTAAATATCCCCGCACGATATTGAAAAGATACTTTTCCTGATGAGGTCTTTTTTTATTGCATAATAATTTCACTAATTTAACTACTAATAATTGAAAAACAATTATAATTATGTTATAATATACACGATGGTTATACAAAATAAAAAACAGAAAAGGATTGTTTATGAATCGCAAAGAAACTACAAAATTGCTTACAGACATCCTCGTATATGACAAGCTCACCGATCGGAAATACTACGCTAAAGAAGTAACGCTCGATTATGGGACAGATCATACCAAGCGTATAGATGTTATGCAGTTTATTCCACAGGGCGTTATACATGCTTCCGATATAGAAAAGGGCATATTTGTATGCTATGAAATAAAAAGCTGTGTACAGGACGTATATAGTGGCAACGGGCTTAATTTCTACGGCGAAAAGAACTATATTGTTACAACAATGGAGACATATAAGGCATTGCAGCCGGATATAAGAAGTGGAAAGCTGTGGGATCATATACACAAGACAAATCCGGAGAGCTCTAAAAATTTCGGGATACTCGTCCCGGTTCCCTCACATGTTGATCTGCGAAACACGAGTCAGATAAGTGAACAGTATGACAAGCCTGCAAAGCTTGATGGAACGGATGCGTATCAATGGAAACTGTATTCTGTAATGCCGTGCCATGAAGGGCATAGAGACAGGGCAATGAGTGAATTATTGTTTTGTATGTTAAGAAGTAAGCATTCAAATACGGATTAAGAGGAGAACCTATGGTATACCAGACGCCGTTTACAGAAAAAATAGAAATTAACACGCCTAAAGAAGCTTGCGATGCAATTCGCCGGATGTGTACAATATATTGCCGAAAAGATGCAAATAGTAGGCATCACTGTTCGGGACGCGATGCTACAATATGTGATAATGTAAAAGATCAAATAG
>JAEEGL013360053.1_pt1 | contig 13621 bp, 13 predicted proteins | sample 9134231 | NCBI WGS metagenome assembly JAEEGL01 (sample SAMN16246548, study PRJNA631951) | gut metagenome | biome: gut microbiome; feature: rumen; material: fiber-attached | host: Bos | place: Iran: Karaj | collected 2018-10
AGTACCGCTGCTCGAGGACGTCATAGCTGCGAAGCGGTGCCGGATACATACACATATGCCGAAAGCCGTCACTAAGTATACTATCCTATACTTTTTTCAGTACAACCGCACAGTATGATCCCCCTTCTGAAGCAGCTGTCGCAAGAACATACTTGTAAGCACTCGTATCAGCTTTTCCTTCGGTAACGGTATCTCCGAAGAAGTATGCCTTCTGCTCAGAACCAAGCTCGCCCGAGAGAGTGAGCGCTGCAGTAGCGATTGAAAGCGCACTTGCTGCTGCGCGGCTCTCGCCGACATATGCTCTTACATTGTGTACGGGTGTCTTTGCATCTATAAGCTTGTTATATACATTTTTCTCAACGGTATCCACCATGGTGCATCCGTTACCGAAACCGTAAACGGCATCGATATCTGCGATGGAAATTCCGGCATCCTTAAGTGCAACATTAATTGCTTCCTCAAGTCCTGCCTCAGTTCCGGAAACAGTGCCATACTCAGTAACGGCATGAGTCATTCCGTAGCCTGCTACCTCGGCATATTTCTTAGCGCCGCGTGCATTTGCACTCTCACCGCTCTCGAGAACTACCGTAGTACTTCCGTCTGACATTGCAAATCCGGTATTGCCATAAATTAAAGCTTTTCCGGAAGACACATGTCCAAGCTGGCGATAAAGCTTCTCCATAACTTCGCTGTTCTCATCGGTACCGGTTGCCAGCATCACCTTCGCGTGATTCTGGCGGATCTCGTTGTAAGCATAGCAGAGACTGCTCATACCAGACTGAGCACCATTGGTTACGGTAACGTTAACGCCGCGCATATTTGTCTTGATCGAGAGATATCCGCCCGCTGCATTGTAAACGGTATTGGGGAAGTTAAATGCGGAGCCGCTCTTCGTTCCGTTGGTCGTAATATTCTTCTGGAACTCGTATACGGTAGAAAGAGGGCCGTCGTCAGTTCCGATGATCATTCCGTAATCTTCAGCCTTCTCATCAGCGATCTCGATCTTTGCACTCTCAAGCGCCTCAAGTCCTGAGATTACCTGCATAAGACTGAGCTTGTCGAGCTTTCTGTAGAATGCCATCTTTACATCATATTTGTCGTAATCTTCTTTTGCGGTATTTGAAAATACGGAAGCCTCACTGATAGTCTCTCCGGCCTTAACCTTGTCGATATAATTCTGAACGCCGTTTCCAAGAGGGCTAACGATACCCATTCCTGTTATGTAGATAGGCTCGTCATTAGCAGTCTCGGCAACATTTCCTTCAGCCTTTGAGAAGATGATGCTGGCATTGCTTCCGCCGAAAGCGAAGGAGTTGCTCATAACAAAATCAAGTTTCTTTTCCTTCATCTCATTGGGCATGAAATCGATCTTTCCTGCTTTTTCCTTAAGTGCTTCCTTGTCCTCATCGGTATAACCAATGGTTGGCGGAACCTTATCTTCCACTAAAGCCTTAACGGCATATACTGCTTCGATCGCACCTGCGGCGCCGAGGCAATGTCCTACCATTGCCTTTGTGGAGCTTACGGAAAGGTCATCGTTAACGCTGTCAAAAATAGCGTGAAGTGAGAGGAATTCAGCCTCATCATTTTTAGCCGTTCCTGTTCCGTGTGCATTTACATAGTCTATATCTTCCGGCTTAATGCCTGAGTTTGCGATAGCTGTGCGGATCGCATACATCTGACCGATTCCGTCAGGTCTCGGAGCGGTGATGTGATGAGCGTCGCTGCTTACGCCTGCTGCAAGAACATCGCAGTAGATCTTTGCATTTCTCTTCTTTGCATGCTCATAGGACTCGACAACCATGGCACCGGCACCTTCACCGAGCGTAATTCCGTTTGAATGATTGAAGGGTGAGCAGGGCTGCTCTGAGAGAGCATGAAGTGCATGGAAGCCTGCAAAAGGAACCGCTGCAAAAGCATCCGCTCCGCCAACAATAAACACATCCGCTACACCGGCACGGATAAGCTCACATGCATAAGCAACACTGATGCTTCCCGCTGCGCAGGCATTGCCGACATTGGTGATAACTCCGCCCGCACCCACACGGTTTGCTACATGGTTTGCGATGGGTGAGATGGTCATCCTGCGGATGTCATCGGTATTCTCACCGTTAACTACATAATTTTCTATGCTTACGACACCGCCGACGCAACTTCCCATTACTACGCCGAATCTGGTGGCATCAACATCCTTGATATCCAGTCCGGAATCTTTCATTGCTTCATCGGATGCCTTCATGCAAAGCTTTGATGCTCTGTCGACTCCCTTGTACTCATCAAGGTCATCGCAGGAAACCTCTGCACCGAGGTTTGCATAGCATTCATCCGCATTTACCGACTTAACAACATCAATGCCTGTCTTTCCTGCAAGCGCGTTATTCCAGCACTCTTCAACATTGTTTCCGATAGCGTTGATCATTCCGAGACCGGTGACAACGCAGCGTGTGTTAATCTGCTTGTTCATTTGTAAGCTCCCTTATTTTTTAGTATATCCATCTTGATACCACGGATTGCTTCGCTGCTATGCAGCTCCCGCAATCCTGCAAACATTCGCAATCCGCTTATTTCCTGACTTCGCAGGAAATTGCTACTTGCTCATGTTTGTACGGGTCATTAAGTCAAAATGCTCGTTTATGCAAGCATAACTCGCATTTTTGACTTTTGACCCTAGTATCATTCATATTTCTAAACACGACACTAAACCGGTTTACCTTTCGGCTCCGGTTGTGGGTTGAGTTATTGGTTTGTGCCGGGCTCAGGCAGCATGTCAGCGTTGTATGCATGCACGCTTCACATGCTGCCGATCCCTATCTTATTACATATGTTCAACAACATACTTTGTAAGGCTTGTGATGTTGTAGAAATGCTCCTTGGGAACACCAGTCATTGCAACGCCATACTCGTTGTCGATGCAGGAAATGATTTCAAGAGAATCTACGGAATCAAGTCCGATACCGTCTCCGAAAAGAGCTACCTCGTAATCAAGCTCCTCCTCGGGAATGTTAAGGTTCTCTGATAACATACTCTTAATCTTTGCTGCTACTTCAAGTTCTTTCTCGTTCATTTTTAAATCCTTTCTTTATCATGGCCTTATAGGCCACGGTCATAGCACATCTGTCAGATTATATCAGCAATCAAACTATTTTGCAACTTATGTTTTCTTAATTTCTTCAGATCAGCTTCTCAAGGCAGGCGACCGCTTCTCTGCATTCCTCACAGTACTTCTTCAATACCAGGGACGGCCTTCCGCTCTCATGAAGATCCGGGTGAAGAGGCTTTCCGATCACAAGATGAGTCAGCCTGAAGGGATTTATCTTCCTGCTGATAAACATCGGAACCGGCGTTGCTCCTGTCTGCTTTGCCAGCACAAGGAATCCCGGTTTAAAGGTGTCCATCTGTCCCGCGGGACTGGTATGTCCTTCGGGCAGTATATATATGGAAGCTCCCTTTTCCATTATTTCCTTGGTAGCATCAAGCCATGCTGTATCGAGACCGCTTTTCCTGTCTATTGATATGTAAGGCATATTTTTGAAAAGCCAGTTGTATGCCTTTTTGTCGTACCAGTCTTTTCCAACAAAGGTCCAAACCCTGTATCTGTGGAGCAGCCTCGTTATCAGACAGCCCTCCACATACCCGAGATGATTGGAAAAAACGATGCAGTTTCCCCTAAGTGCATCTTGAGTTTCTTTCTTGTCTTCCCAATGGATCCTCATCGGATAAATGATCCGCAGGAACGGGTATGCCGCCCAGAACAGGAATTTTGCTATTCCTTTTTGTACCAAATGTATTACCGGCATTTCCTAACCCTTTCTGCCGTAAGGACCAACATTCGGATCGTCCCAGTTAAGATTGATTATACGCTCGAAGGTGTTGTGTCCGAGCATCGGTATTGCAAGCTTCTTTAATGTCTCTTCACTCACTTTTCCCGTTGTTGCAAACTCTTTTCCCGCTTCGGTATATTTTACAAGATACTTTTCCACCTTGGGCTGAAGCGTCTCCTCCGCCAGCATGCCTCCCTGCGCCGCAGTGATAAGCGTATAATTGCCTTCACCGCAGATGATGTCGTACTGTTGCTTAATAGGGCCGTAACAGCCTTCAGTTTTTTCATATCCGCATGCCGAAACAAGAACAAGCTTTTTCTGCATCAGTTCGGGATAGCGCATCTTGTGAAGAAAGCTTCCGCTCTCCTCGTTTCCGCCAACACCGCGATACTCCGAAACATACGAGATCATTCTGTCAACAAACGCCTTCATCTTTGAGGGCTGTCCAAAAAAATAAAGCGGGAAGCTTTCGATTATGACATCGTTGGCCATAACCAGATCCCTGAGTTCGTCCATATCATCGTGAATGATGCATCTGCCGCGATCATTTTTCCAGCAGTAGAAGCATCCCATGCAGTGCTCTATTCTTTTGCTCCCGAGACTGACTTCCGTAACCTCTGCGTCCGGAACCGCCTCTTTAATGCCCTTTACAAACGCATGGGCAACCTTAAGGGAAGAACTTTTCTCACCCCTTAAGCTTCCGTTTAAGAGTAATATCTTCATAGTCTGTTTTATTCTCACATTCGAAAATCTTTTCGTTTCAAATATGCCACGGAAAATCTCTTTTCCGTAGGCGACCTTTAAGCCGGGTGGCACATACAAGCGTTATTTTCTCATAAAATGCGGGTTTAGGCAAGTGCTTAGAATGTAAAAAGAACAGAGAAAAGCTGTATGTCCGATCAAACATACAGCCTGCATCCGGTGTGAACAATATTCAGTTTCCCGGCATTTTTGAAAAAATACAGAGTTTCAAGTGTCTCGGCGATATACCCGATATATCTGTCAGAGCGTTCGTTTCCTTTCGGAACAGAAAGAGATTCTATCCTTTCCAAAATAGGAAATAACCACTCACAATATTTTTTCAGGACATCTTCTTTTGCGATAATAACATTATAGTTGTATAGCCATCTCTGCGACAAAACCATAGGGAAGTACTCCGCATATTCAGGACTTAATTCTTCGAGTGCCCTTATCACCGCAATCCAATCCTCATTTTTTAAATATCTCTTATGATGCTCATTAATGTCCGGATCATATGCAAGAGGATACGGAAGTACCGCATCAACACTATTATTTTTCAGTCGGTTCAGATCCTCTTCAGATAAGTCCAGCATCCTCCTATACTGCGCAAAACCAACATAGAGCGGATGTCCATCGCGATAATTTTGTGAACACAGCCTGTTTTTCCAAATCCAGTAAAGAACCGTTAGTTCACAGTAATTACAGTTTTTTTCTGAAATATTGTCCCCGGTATCATCCCTAAGTTCCGCTATAGTAACGCCGTCCAAAGCAGCACCCGCCTGAACGGCATACAGATGATCACTTTCCGGTGCAGCATTCTGCAAAGGACGGTCATGCGTTGATCTCGCGACATAGACACTTAGATCAGCCTTTTCCCGACCGGTTTGAAGAGACCTGATCGTTTTCAGCCTTCCGCTCTTTTCAAAATATTCACTCATAAGCTCCGACCACGCCGAAGACGAAAGCTTATGAAATCTCATAAAGCCAAATGATTCAAGCGTTTCTGCTATACTTTCCTGTACATTTTCAGGCGTAGCTATGACAATATCGTAATCATTTTTATTATCTATATTTGCAGCAAATTCCGCTATCTCTCTCACGGGTATCCCGCAAAGGGCTGAAGCATTAATCCCCATCTCGGTCACAAGAAAGCAGACTACCTCCTTATCGGGATAAAGCTCTTTCAACGCAAAATAAGCACCCAGAGCATATCCCTGCGCGCCGTAAATTGCTATCTTTTCTTTAGCTAATGATCCTGATTCAAACATAAAAATCTCAGCCTAACACACCGCACTCATTGCAGCATTCTGGCTAACCACGGCATTGTTTATATACTGATTTAAACTTATACCTTCTTGCTGAGCAAATCTTGCTGCTTGCATATGAACAAACGGTGCAAGACGTACTGTCATTTTTCCGCTGTAATCGTCAAGTTGATCGGATGGAATTTCCGGGATAGGTATTCCCGTTTCTTTAGCAGTCTCAAGCCATGCTATCTCGTTTTCTTCAAGTTCAGAGATGGCTTCGGCAATATCATCTCCCTGGCCAACGCACCCTTTAAGCATAATACTCTTGGTCACCCAGAAAGCATGTCCATCTGCTTCATTTTGAAAAACTTTGAAAGGATATTTAATCATTACTGCCACCTCCCATTGTCTCTATTTCTCTAAAAATGTCGCAATGTATACTCATGCATTTCATCTTAATCAACTTTCCTCACACAATATCACCTAATTTCTCATTAAGCCTTTTATGTTTTGAAGTCAGCTAAATTCCTATACTAAAGCATTTAATTCCTGCTCAACTTCTTTGACAAACTCAAGTGAATATCCGCAAAAATCGGCAATCTCATCAACAGTTTTTCCCTTGCGAAGCATATAAGTGATTCTTTCCTTATCACGCTCTTCTTTTCCCTCATCCTTGAACATCTGCATCGTTTCAGCTTCATTATATTCCGTTAGACACATACTCTTCACCTCCGCTTGGTTAGCCAGAAGAAAATCCTTTATTTCGTAATCATCCGGCATATCCTTTAAGGCTTTGTCTACAGCTTCATCATTTTCCATAGTTTTCCGATTATTTCTGACTTCCTCAACAAACCAGGAATACTCATATAATACTTTGCATCCTTTAAGGACTTCACTATTGTAATCCGGCCTGATATTGATCATATGAACAGTGACTTCAACATCCGATTCCGCCTTATCACATTCTTTAGGAAAAGAATCACTCAGTTTAAGTACTCTATCGCCTATATCCCCTGTTCCATTATAGAATGTCACAAACTTTGGCATAGGCAAAGTCATAAGCTTCGTTCCATACTGGTTCTGCTTAGTTCTCTTTATATACTTATCATAGTGCCTTCCAATATACATAAGCTGCCTTACCGGCATGTTCGGATTGAAGCTGCTCTGTTGTTCATAGAGACTCACAGTACTTCTGATCATGAAAGAAACATCATCCTTCATGCCCATATATACCGTATCCTCCATGGTCGTGATCTCTATCTCGTCCGGATTATCATAAGCAGTTCCATTCATTGCATTATACAAAGACAACGTCCATGCTCTGTTCTCTGACCTTCCAAAAATAAAGGAAAACAATCTGTCCTTGTAGTTACGATTTATCTGATCGTCCATTATTACCCCTCCGTAATATTATAACATTGACAATAAACAACCTTCAAGTGCACAATATGCCCCTGATAACAATGAAATAATGGATGAAACATCCGAAATGTCGGCTGATCAGCCGGAACCACAAGAATTAACATGGAACTAGAGTCGCTCCAACATGGCAAGAAGTATATTACCACGCTCCATTCCTGATGTAAAGTATGAAATTGTCAATGAACAAAAATTATATTTGAATAGCGCCTCAGCTATCTTTCCCAAACAGATCCCTTGTGTATACCTTCTCCCTCACATCATCAAGAATGCTGTCGTACCTGTTTGCAACGATCACGCTGCTTCTATTCTTAAAATCTTCAATATCATTAACCACTTTGCTTCCAAAGAATGTCGTTCCATTCTCCAATGTGGGTTCATAGATTATTACCGTTGCACCCTTTGCTTTAATACGTTTCATAACACCCTGAACCGAGCTATGACGGAAATTATCGCTCTCAGTTTTCATCGTCAGTCTATATATTCCGATGATAACATCCTTTTCTCTTCCAGGCTCATAAGCAGACTCCGCAGAATATGAATAATATCCTGCCTGATGCAAAATACGATCAGCAATAAAATCCTTTCGTGTCCTGTTACTGTCGACTATGGCCCTGATAAGGTTTTCCGGTACATCCCTGAAATTCGCAAGCAGCTGCTTAGTATCTTTAGGCAGACAATATCCGCCATAACCAAAGCTCGGATTATTATAATGCCCACCGATCCTGGGATCTGCGCATACTCCATTTATGATGGCCTGTGTATCAAGTCCTTTGGTCTCGGCATAAGTATCAAGCTCATTGAAGAAAGAAACTCTAAGGGCAAGATAAGTATTTGAAAACAGTTTGACTGCTTCCGCTTCCTCAAGCCCCATTATTATAGTTTGAACTTCTTCCTTCAGGCTGTTATTTGCCAGCAAATCCGCAAATTCTCCGGCAGCAAGTTCTGATTCTTCATCTTCGCCGCTTCCGACAATGATCCTGCTCGGGTACAGATTATCGTATAGAGCTTTCCCCTCACGAAGAAATTCAGGTGAGAACAAAATTCGATCGGTATTAAATCTCCTGCGAGCCTCTTTTGTAAAACCGACAGGTATGGTGCTTTTTATAACAATAAAAGCCTTACTTCCACTACTGATAACACTGTCAATCACAGCATCGACAGCGGAGCAGTCAAACATTTCCGTTTCGGGATCATAATCCGTAGGTACAGCTACAATGACAAAATCCGCATCAGAATATGCTTCCATGGGATCAAGCGTTGCATGAAGATCAAGTACCCTTCTATTATCCCGGGCATCTTTTATATATTCCTCAATAAGCGAGTCCCTTATCGGCGATTCAAAATGATTTAGTTTCTCAACCCTATCCTTTGCAATATCAACTGCTGTCACCTTATTATTCTGCGAAAGCATAACAGCAAGAGACAATCCCACGTATCCGATTCCCGCAACAGCTATCTTCATAGATAAAACCCTTCATCAAAAACCAATAAAATGTTTCCTGCAATGAGCAATTTTATATTCCGTATGCTTCATAAAATAAATGGAGATCAGCCTCTCACCCAAGAAGCCGGCATATCTGCCCTGATATGCATCTTCTCTTATCCCGATTCTTTTTTCGCATTCAAACAGTATCGGGAACAAAAATGCGCAGCAATCATCAAATATCTCGCTTTTGGCAATAAACATATTATATGCAAAATACCAGTTCGAAGCCTGCATCATCTTAGCCGTTTCCAAATAATCGGGGTGAAGCCTTTCTAACTCCTCCATCATCACTTTCCAGTCATCTTCTATATGATCCTCGGAAAAAACCGTATAGACATCCGGCTCATTATAAATCGGAACAGTCAAGACAACATCAATATCCGATCCGGACAGTATTGCCCGCTGCCTCTCATCAAGATTAAAATGTCTTCTGTAATGGCACAATCCCTTATATTTGCTATGATCATTTTTCCATATCCAATACAGTGCTGTCAACTCGCAGTAACGCCTATTTTTTTCGGAAATATTATCCTCCCCGATAGCATCATTCAATTCACATAAATGCTTATCCGTCAGCTTCTTTCCAACCTGGATGGGTATCTCCCAAGAATAGTCATTCGAGTTTTCGTATAATACCTTATCCATGTGGCTAATAGCCCTATAAACATGAATATCCAATGGTGATTCTTTCGCACCGGAAACATCATCAATATCAATATACGGCATATCAAATCTCTGCAGAAAAAATAACGAATAAGAATTTGCCCTTACTTCGCTCCATATATCGCTCTCAAATGTAAGCGGAAGTATATTAAAAAACCCTCTTCGATATAATGCTTCCGTTATTTCGTTTAGATTCCTTTCCATAGATGCCACGACAACAAGATAATCCTTGAACTTATCCGGCGCATCCTTCATATCTATGACAGGAATCCCCAGGACCTTACTCGGATTATTTGATATATCCGATACCATAAAGCTTTCTATCTCAAAGCCATACGGTTCCGACATTAAAACTCCCGCCACTTCCCTCGCTACAACTCTGGCTCCGAATATTATAAGCCCCGGATACTCCGCTATCCTTTTTATCATTTCGTCAACATACTTGAATCCCATAAAAAACTCCCGATGCAAAGTAATCATTTCATACTTTACATCGGGAAATTATCATTACAGTTTATTCAGCAAACTAAACCGTAGCTCTTAATTCCTGATCAATTTTCTCTACCAATTCCTTTTCATACCCGCAGAAATCAACGATCTCATCAACTGTCTTCCCCCTACGTAGCATTTCAGAGATTTTTTCCTTATCTCTAAAAAGAATTCCATCTTCTATTCCTATATCATAGAATCTCTTATCAGGAAGATCCAACACCTTTCCGCCCATGATATCACCTACCTTCTCATTAAGCCTTTTATGTTTTGAGGTCAGTTTACTCACTACACTATGTGTCACTTCAATAATAACACTAAAAGTCTGATGTTAGACTTCATTCAAGAATGATTAGTGAACACCCCAAGAACACTAAAGAATCTCCCCCCAGAATCTCAACTGATGTTTGTGAGTGTATCACACACCGGCTCCAATGTAAAGTATGAAATTATCAATGAACAAAAAACCTAAAACACTACGTTGTATTAATAAACCCAATGTAAAGTAATCATATATCAGATTTTAAGAACTTCCGCTTTTAATCCTATTTTTAATAAATCTAACATAAATGCTTCCACATCAGAATCCTTAACCGATATTTCATTCCAAGGCTTCATACCTAACGAGAGATATTTGTTTTCCCCAAGATTATGTACTGAAAAAATCTGAGTCGGTACATCCTTATATCTTTTTAAAAAAGAAAGTAAAGCATCCCTATTATTTTCATTAAATGTATATTCATAGCATAAAGGAATCCGAAATACATTTATTTTTCCTTTTTTATACGCATAATCTACATTTTCCAAATAAGTTGAAAGATTCCCGCCCAATACATCCTTGCAACGTTTCTCATCCAAAATCTTCACATCCACAATCAAATGATCAATATATTCAAGGATAACCGTCAGGTTTTGTTTGGGCACAAAAAGTGCTGTTTCAACCGCAATATTTATCCCCTCATTTTTTAATAATTTGAAGAGTTCCACTAATTCAGAACTCTGAAGCAACGCTTCTCCACCGGAAAAAGTGACTCCTCCTTCTTTTCCCCAGAATGCTTTATCTTTTATGATTTCTGTATAAAGCTTTTCTGAACAATAATCTCTACCATACTTCCCGGCAACCCCGTCTTTAAAAAAATCTTCTATGGCATAAGAAAGATTCTCGGGATTTGAGCACCATGGACAATGCAAGTTACAACCTTTTAAAAAAACTGTTGTCCTAAGACCCGGACCATCATGAAAACACATCCTTTGAATATTTGTTATTCTAATCTCACTCATAGTAATCCATAAAATCTGAACAAGTCGACTCTGACTTCTACTATTTCTCTACGATGCCCGTCCCTCACTTTTTAACGCTCTTGATATAAGCACTTCCTTATATTCCTCCGGGAGATCATTGAAATATGCGCTGAAGCCCCAAACTCTTACTATCAAATTGGGAAACTTGTCTGGATTCTCTTTAGCCTCTATTAATGTTTTACTACTAACAACATTCATCTGCATTTCAAAGAAACCTACTTGAATAGCCCCCATCAGGAAATCCATATACTTTTCCCAGTTATTGTTGATAAAGTCCGGACTCACCATATAATCTATAACATTTCCATTAAATCTTCTTTCTCCATACTCCATCTTAGAGGCAAAGTTTACAATCTCCGTATAAGCTGTACTATCTTCATTTGAAATATGAGTTATAAAAGGCTCTCCGGCACTTCTTCCATCTAAAGAAGCATCAAACCCCTTTCCTGCATCGAGATATGCCGACCCGCTTAATCCTACTTTCATCTTCCCACCAAGATATGAGTTCCAATCAAATATTTCCTCAGAAACGCACTTAGTGATCCTGTTAACCAGCTCAACTACGCAAGGATCATCAGTGCCATAGTAGGATGGTTTCTTTCGAAGCTCATCGCGCAGCTTCTCATATCCCTCAAAATTAGTTATAACCATCCTCTTTACATCTGTAAGAGAGTATTCTCGCTTATCATATATATATTCTTTAATATATAAAAGCGAATTCACAAGGTTTCCCATCGCCACAGAAGTGATTCCAACATTGTAGTATCTTGCTCCACCTTGTGAAACATCTTTTTTTCCGGCTTTACAATCATCCATAAATACAGACATAAGCGGATTATATTGATGTCTAAGAGGCTCTATAACACGCTTTACTGCCTTAAGATTTCTGCGAAGATATGTTATATACTTTTCCACCAACTCATCATACGAGCGAATATTTTCAAGTTTTTCACGCCTAAGAAGATTATCGAAAGCTTTAAGATAGTTTAGAACCGTCATATTGTTCATACTACTGCTTTTTCCACCCACTAAAGGTTCCCAGCAAGCAGACGTAGTCCATTTAAGCGCATCATCTAAAGGCACCCCAAATTCAGTAAGGCATGGTATAACCACATCATCATCTGCCAGCAAAGGGGCTCCGATACCTGTAACAATAGCTTTTAAAGCAGTCTCTACCAAGTCTCTGGGAGTATTCTTATTGACGCGAAGAAGACATTTGGGATCAGACTGATGCTCCAATCTCATTGCCTCGATAAACATATATGTCAGATCATTGCATACATAATTCCCGGCAGAATCTGATTCTCCAAGAACGAATATTTGGCCGGTATCTCCCATAAGTACATTGCTTTTATACTCATAATGCTCATGCAATACACGATAAAGATCTCTTATTATATCCAGCGCTATGTCTCTACTGATTACTCCGGCCTCCACATCTGCTTTATAATATGGCCCAAGTATAGAATCCCATGCGCCCAGTCCTGTAAGTCTGTGATCCATCTGCCAAAACAGCTGGTTAACAAAAAGCATTCTTTGAATAGCTTCTTCAAAACCAGCTGCCGGTCTATCAATCATGTTTTCAAAATAGCATATACTTGTTGTTCTTTCTGAATAAACACTCTTCAGTTTCGCTATAATTCTCTCAGACAATAGAATCAGATTATCAAGTACGCTATTATAGCTTTTGCAAAAATCATTGGTGATTTCGGACTCAGCATATTTAAGTTGCTTAAGCCCATTTTTAACAACTTTGGCATAGTTCGGTGTCAAATTCTCCCATCTAAACCCTTTCGTAGAGTCAAACACATAATTTTCATCAATAAAATACACGAACCTATCATTTGATATCTCTATATTAATGTTTCTGCACACAAGTCCAAATATCTCATCATAACTCTTATCTATGCCGTTTTCTTTAAAATCATTTGGAATATTCCTGTCCAGTGTAATCATAGGTTACCTCTCTTGCCGCGTGTTAACGACCTCTAAAACTCATACACAGCTTCTCTAAGATTTAGAGTTGGCAGCTCCGGAATTTTAAACGCCAGTGTTTTACTTATAACGTCGTAATTACCCACCGGAGTTATCACTATCACGTCAACCATAGGCATCTCGGCGATCCTATCAACGGTTATCACCGGAATACCTTCATTCTCCAGTATTCCTTCCCCGTTTCTATCCACAAAATACTTAATCTCAATTTCTGAATCTTTTATTTCTTCATACAGAAGCCTTCCAAGATCACCTGCTCCATAGATAGCTATGCTTTTATAACCATAGTCCTTGAAATAATTGACAAATGTTTTACCGGCATTACGGTTCTCCAGCCACCTCTTCATGGTAATAAATCCGTCATTATCTGAATTCTTATTGTCGAAATCTTCCAAATGCATATTCATCCTCTATCCCATGCCATATCATTAACACAAGATCAGTATCCTCTACCG
>JAEEGL014066761.1_pt1 | contig 13621 bp, 17 predicted proteins | sample 9134231 | NCBI WGS metagenome assembly JAEEGL01 (sample SAMN16246548, study PRJNA631951) | gut metagenome | biome: gut microbiome; feature: rumen; material: fiber-attached | host: Bos | place: Iran: Karaj | collected 2018-10
ATCAGCTCACCTTCCAAAGAAGCATCCTTCTTGTTAGGGTTCTCCATCTCCACATAGGCATTTCCTGCCTCTTCGAGCATCTTTTCTGTCTTCACAGCACGACCTTCGTTCCACCACAGCAGAGCTGTACCTGCAATAAACAGAAGAAAACCTGTGCCTATTGCCCTAAATGAGTTACCTACTCGGGTACCATAACCCGTCGTTGTTACTTCTTGATAAGCCATAATGATTAATTTAAACGGTTATTTTATTTAGTAATGATTGTCGCATTATTGGTTTTAGCGGTAAAACTTGATCTTAATCTTCCTCATCCTTCTCTGTCAATATGGCCTCTACCGGTAATTGTCGGCTGATGGCTGAATGGAAGGATATCAGCGTCTGGCTGCTTGCCAATCCCAGCGGCTGCAGCTGGTCGTGAATGATCGTGAGCAGATGGTGATTGTTCAAGGCATACAGTTTGATAAACATATCAAAGTTACCTGTTGTATAATGGCACTCCACCACTTCAGGGATCTCCTTCAATTTCTCAACCACCTCATCAAAAGAGCCTGGGTCTTTCAGGTTCAGACCAATATAGGCACAAGTCTCATAGCCGATTTTCTCAGGATCGATGAGGAACTGTGAGCCTTTCAGCACACCCATGGCAGTTAGCTTCTGGATACGCTGATGGATGGCAGCACCACTGACATTGCAGGCACGCGCCACCTCCAGGAAAGCCACACGGGCGTCTTCTGCTATCATGCGAAGTATCTGTTTGTCGAGTTTATCTATCTTACTCATAGGTTAATCATTTTGTTTAAATTCCGTTGCACTATAATTGATTCTGAGGGCATACGACTGTTGCAAGGCTTGTTTCACATCATTGATCACACCCATAGGGGTTTGGCGATCAGCCCTCAGACTAACCGTCAGCTTTTCTGCATTCTCAGGCGACATACCACTTCGGATTTCCTCGATACGGGCTGGGATAGCATCAGGTTCTATCAGGTCACCATTCAACTGTACGGCCCATTCACCATGAAACTGTCCGATATAGATATTCACTACCGATGCCTTATTGGCCAGTTTCTGAACACCTGAACCCTGAGGTACCTGCAGCTTCACCTTCACCTCATCACTACGCATGTGGGTGACGATCATAAAGAAGAAGAGAACCGTGAAAATCAAATCAGGCATCGATGCCACATTCAGTGAAGGCACCTGTCGACGCTTGCGCTGGAACATACTCTGCATCGGCCTCATCGCTCACCTCCTTTCAGATCTTCACTGATACGTTGGGGATAATATTCGTTGGCTACTGTCCGCTCTTCATTATTACAAGCCCGATAGTGCTTGCCGAAATGCTTCTGGGCATAATCCTCACGCAGCGCAGCGTATGCACCCACGATGGCATTCTGCATCTGGAAATAAGCCTCATAGCTGGTCTGACGATCTGCCTTGATTGCTACAACATGCCCTTCACGATTGACAGAGGCCATCGCCTGCACTTCTTCAGAAAGCTGCTTGGGAGTCATAACCTTGCCATTACACGTCAGCTGATTCTGTGCATCAAGTTCCACCTGCAACACACAATCCTTATTGATATCCGTCAGCTGTTCTTCTTGCTGAGGTGGTGGAGCCATCTGACGCAGCAATCCCTTCTCCGTATCCATCGATGATGTTACGAGGAAGAAAATCAACAGCATGAATGAGATATCTGCCGTTGATGTGGTATTCAGCTCCGGAATTTGCTGACGATAGCGCTTACGAAACATCCTATAATTAAAAGGGTTGAGGTATAGATAAACATATCCGTCGTCTTCAACCAGAACGTGTCGGCAAAACGCACACCATTCGTCATGACAGGCGACGAAGAACCCAGAAGGAAGGTGACCACCAGGCACACCACCAATCCTATAGCCACACACCAGCCAATACGGCCAGCAGGCACACCATTGACAATATCGTCGCCTTTCCGTCTGCTACGGAGCGTATGCCACACTGACCAACCAGTCACTGCTAAGGCAACAACCAACATCAGGTACATCAGTCCCAACATCAGATCTGCGAAGAAAGGCGATACGATATTCATGCTTTCTTGTTTTTATAAACAGTAATCATGTCCAACAGCGTAATAGCCGACTCCTCCATCTGCGCTGTCAGGCGCTCAATCTTTGAAAGGATATAGCTATAGAACAACTGCAGGATCAGTGCCACCACGATACCAAAGATCGTTGTGATCAGTGCCACCTTCATACCTTGAGCCACGATAGTAGGACCAATATCACCAGCCTGCTGAATCTGATCGAAGGCCATCACCATACCAATGACAGTACCAAGGAATCCCAATGAGGGCGCCATCGCAATGAACAGCTTGATCCACGAACAGCCTTTCTCCAGGTTAGCAGCTTGCAAGCCGCCAAAGTTCGTAATGCTGCGCTCAATGGCATCCATAGGCTGATTGATATGCAAGAGTCCCTGATAGCAAACGCTCGCCACTGGACCACGGGTGTTTCGGCAAAGTGTCTTGGCACCTTCCACATCATCAGCCTGTAAGCGATGCTCAATATCCTCCATCAGCTTACGGGCTTTGATCTCTGACAGCGTCAGATAGATGATTCGTTCAATACAGAAGGCCAATCCCAGCACCAGAGCCAGGGCCACTAACGACATAAAGCCTACATTACCATCAATAAACTTTGTTTTCAACTGCTTATGAAAGCCACCCTCCTCTGCATCTGCATCAAGGTCATCCGTCAGCATCATCTCTGAAGCCAACGAATCACTCATAACAGTAGCCGATGCAGTCGTATCTGCAACAAGCACAGTATCTTGCTTAGACCTTTCTTGGGCTATGGCTGTTTGCGTACCAAGAAGCAAACAAATCAGTGAAAACAGAATAATCAGTCTTTTCATAACTTATCAATATTCTGCGGAGAGAACAGGATTCGAACCTGCGAACCGGTTTTGCCGGTTACACGCTTTCCAGGCGTGCCTCTTCAACCACTCGAGCACCTCTCCTTGCGTTTTTGTGAATGCAAAGGTAGTGTTTTTACCGCACATTCTATGGATTATAGGGTTATATTTAATATTTTTTCGCAGTTCAAGTTGGTCTGGTTGGCTATCGTCTCTGCATCCACGCCATAAGCCTCTGCCAACCGTTGCAGGACATGAGCCACAAAAGCAGGCTCATTACGCTGTCCGCGCATGGGTACCGGCGCCATATAAGGTGCATCTGTCTCCAGCACGATCCTACTCAGAGGGACACAGGCTGGAAGCACTTCCGGAAGGTGGGATTTCTTGAAAGTCAGCACCCCGCCCACACCTAATACGAATCGTTCAAACTGCAGGAGTTCTCTGGCTTCCTGCTCATTACCTGTGAAACAATGGAACACGCCGCCAGGCAAATCGTCTTTGTAACGTTTCAGGATGGCTACCAGCTCATGCTGGGCTTTCCGGCAATGGATCATCAACGGCAGCTGGAACTCGACAGCCCATTTCACCTGTTCCTCGAAAGCCGCCAACTGTGCCTGTTCAAACTCCCGACTCCAATAGAAGTCGAGTCCCACTTCACCTACTGCAACAACCTGGGCACCAATAAGTTTTTCTTTTATCTGAGCTAAGACAGTTTGCCAGTCTTCTTTCACCTCCTCAGGATGAAGTCCCAGCATCGGATAGCAATAGCCAGGATACCTTCTGCACAGCTCCAGCACAGTGTCACACGAAGGCAGGTCGATACCAGGAATACCAATAGCTCCTACCCCAGCCTCCTGAGCACGAGTGACAACAGCTTCGAAATCCTCGGCGAACTCTTCGCCGTCAAGATGACAATGGGTATCAATGAATCTCATCAACTCTCACGGGTCATCATCTCGGCAGCGTAGGCTTTCAACTCGCTTTTACGCTCTTCAGGTACATTGACCTTTGCCAGATACTCCAAACCACGGTTATAGTACTCGTCCATCTTGCGCTCACACAGCTCACGGATGCCTATCTCGTCATAGAGTTTCGTGACAGCTGCCACTTTCTCATTGCGATCGAAATCCTTTGCCGCAATCCAGTGCTGCAGCTCCTTACGCTGTGCCTCATTGGCAAGATTCAGCGCATTGATCAGCATATAGGTCTTCTTATTAGAGGTGATATCACCACCAATATTCTTTCCAAACACCTTGGGATCACCATACACATCCAAAAGGTCGTCCTGAAGCTGGAATGCCAGTCCTATCTGCTCACCGAATTTATAAAGATTCTCCTGATCCTCCATGGATGCGCCTGCCAGGATAGCACCGATCTTCACGGCACAGGCAATCAGCACACTGGTCTTCAGCCGGATCATCTCAATATAGTCTTCTTCCTTGACATCATCACGCGTCTCGTATTCCACGTCGAGCTGCTGTCCCTCTCCCACCTCATAGGTTGTGATCAGGAAAGTGCGGAACACGTCCTTTACCTTATCCACCTCGCAGTCTTCGATGCGCTCGAAAGCCTGCAGAAGCATCGTATCACCTGAAAGAATAGCCTGATTGGGGTTCCAGCGCTTGTGCACTGTCTCATGTCCACGACGCATGTCCGCATTGTCCATCAGATCATCGTGCAACAGCGTGAAGTTATGGTAGGTTTCCAGTCCGATGGCTTGGTTCATGATCCGCTCCGGATCATCCTTGTAGAGGTTATAGGTCAATAACATCAGTACCGGGCGGACACGCTTGCCGCCAATAGCGAGCACATACTTGATAGGCTCATACAGACTAAAAGGCGGACGATCATAAACCAGACCGTCAAGTACCTCATTCACTTTCTTAAGTAATACTTCTGATTGATACATATTTCTTTCTTATAGATTAAACACGATTGGTATGCAGACCTTGGTACGACAAGGCTTCGCATTCATCACGCCAGCCTGCCATTTCGGCATCATCTTCAGCACACGCAGCACCTCACGGTCACAAGAGGCATCCAGGTGTTCCGTCAGTTCCAGGTCGCTCACGCTGCCGTCTGTATTCACGACAAACTGGGCCACCACCTTTCCCCTGATCTGCTTCCGCTGGGCTGATGGAGGGTATTTCAGATTCCTTGTCAGCCATTTCATAAACTCCGAGGCTCCTCCAGGGAACTGGGGCAGATCCTCCACCACACGGAAATCCACTGGCTCGTCATACATATCCACCACCTCAGGTTTATCCTTTTCCTCAGCCTCCTTCTGATCTTTCTGCTCCTCCGGGCGTTCCACGGGCTCTGGCTCGAAAGTCAAGTCCACATCGTCATCCACCAGTCGCAGCTGCTCTGACTTGGGTTGCTCCACCTTTGGCTCCTGAGGCAGCATCATGGGAATCTCATCTTTATCACGTTTGAGTGGAGAGAGTTCCATCTCAGCCTCCAAGTCGTCATCCACCTCAAAGAATGCCCAGCCACTGTCATTGCTGTTCCATTCCAAGGCAACAAACAAGGCTGCAAGTACAACGATCAATCCCACGAGGAATCCTTGCACTCGCATGCTCTCTATATCTGCCTCACGACTTTTCTTGACTTCCATAATAAATCCGGCATTCTGCCGTTATATCTTCAAATCGGATGCAAAGATATAAAAAAGAAGTGAAAAGTAAAAAGGTAAAAGTGAAAAGGTTAAGAAATTAAGAATTATTTCGTAATTTTGCGCCCAACTTAAGAGATTTAGGAGATGAAAAGTGATAAAGTAAGCATCAAAGCGTCATTCAAGAGCAGAGCCGACAGTCATCAGCTCCTGCGCTTGTGGCTCCTTCTCCTCATCTCTCATCTTTCCATCCTTTCTGCCCTCTCTCAGGAGAGCACCACCTCCTACAATTTCCTCCGATTGCCAGTCAGTGCCCATGTGGCAGCTGTCGGAGGCGACAACATCACACTGACCGACGACGACCCCTCGCTGATTTTCCATAACCCTGCCTTAATCAATGGTGTCAGCGACAAGAGCATCAACCTCAACTTCATGGCATTCATGCAAGGGGCCAAGACTGCCAGCGCCGCCTTCATGAAGGGAGCAGGCGACAGAGGCACCTGGGGTGTCACGGCTCAATACATGGACTATGGCAGCATGAAGGAGACCACGCCGGAAGGACAGGAACTGGGCACCTTCTCGGCGCGTGACATTGCCGTTGGCGGCACCTTTGCATACGCATTTACTAACGAATTCAACGGTGGCATCACAGCCAAGTTCATCACCTCCTACATCGCCGGATACAACGCTTTGGCAGTAGCAGTTGATTTAGGACTCAACTATTTCGACGAAGAGCGTGACTTCAGTCTTTCGGCAGTAGCACGCAATCTGGGCGGACAGGTGAAAGCCTACGACGAACAGTTTGAACGCATCCCCCTTGATCTGCAGGTAGGTGCCTCCAAGCGCATCGGACAGTCGCCCTTCCGACTCTCTGCCACACTCAGTCGGCTCAACGATTGGAGCGAGGGTTTCGGACATCATATCGCCGTGGGAGCCGACATACTCTTAGGGCAAAACATCTATATCGCTGCGGGATACAACTTTCGCAGAGCCAGCCAGATGAAAATTAGCGACACAGAGGGAGACTCTTCCCACGGGGCAGGCTTCTCTGCCGGAGCAGGTCTTCAGCTAGAGCGTTTCAAGCTCCATGTGGCTTATGGCAAGTATCACGTCAGCGCATCATCCATTCTGATCAATTTATCTTACGCATTATGAAAAAAATAACTATTGCAATCGATGGCCACAGCTCTTGCGGAAAGAGCACGATGGCTAAGGACCTGGCCCGCGAGGTGGGCTACGTCTATGTAGATACTGGCGCCATGTATCGCTCAGTCACCCTTTATGCCCTTCAGCACAACCTCTTCAATGCCGACGGGAGCGTGAAGACCACTGAGTTGGAACAGGAGATGCCCAATATCCAGATCAGTTTCAAGTTCAATCCCGCCACAGGGCGCCCTGACACCTATTTAAATAATGTGCGCGTGGAAGACGAGATCCGTTCGCTGGAGGTGAGCAGCCATGTCAGTCCCATCGCCGCTGTCGGCTTCGTACGTACAGCGATGGTAGCCCAGCAGCAACAGATGGGCAAGGACAAGGGTGTGGTAATGGATGGTCGTGATATCGGTACCACCGTCTTCCCTGATGCCGAACTGAAGATCTTCGTCACTGCCAGTGCGGAGGTGCGTGCCCAGCGTCGTTTCGACGAGCTGAAAGCCAAGGGCATGCCGGCAGACTACGACGACATCCTGAAGAATGTGCAGGAGCGTGATTATATCGACTCCCATCGTGAGGTGAGTCCACTGCGCAAGGCCGATGATGCCATCGAGCTCGACAACTCCCACATGACCATTCCAGAACAGAAACAATGGCTGCTGGATCGCTTCAACGAGCGTACAGCGCAATAATTTTGTTCCATTTACGTAATTTTCTCATCATTTTGGCAGTTTTATTGTTTTTTTTACTACCTTTGCACCCGCAAACCATTAGAACTGATTCAAAAAGATGAGAAAATTACTCTTTACAGCATTACTGTCACTCGCCACAGTAAGTTCTGTCCATGCAGGTGGACTGATGACCAACACCAACTATCACATAGCTTTCGACCGTATGTTTGCACGTGGTGCCAGCACTGAGATCGACGCTGCTTACTCCAACCCCGCCGGACTGGCTTGGGGGCACGAGGGATTCCAGCTCTCACTCAACTTCCAGAAGCCTTGGCAGCATCGTGATATCGACACAAGCATTCCAGGATACCTTGGTTCCAACTTCGAGAAGAAATACAACGGTGTGGCATCAGCCCCCATCGTACCAGCCCTCTTCGCTGCCTATAAGAAAGAGATGTGGGCCTTCTCAGCCATGATCGGCATCGTGGGTAGCGGCGGATTCGTGAAGTACGACGAGGGTATCCCCATGTTCGAGGTGCCCATCCGCGCCATGCTGGCTCAAAGCGGACTCACACCCGACAAATATGATTACAGCGCCAACATGAAGGGCAAGCAGTATATCTACGGCGGACAGTTTAACATCACCCGCAAGATCAACGACAACTTCTCTGCTGCCGTTGGTATCCGTGCCAACTACTACGACGGCTACAGCCGCGGTTTCGTGAATGCCAACATGGGTGGCGCAGACCTTATCGACCTGCAGCTCGACTGTATCCAGCGCGGCTGGGGCTTCGCACCTATCTTCAGCTTCGATTACCACGACGATCGTCTCACCATCAGTGCCCGCTATGAGTTCCGCACAAAACTCGCCACAGATAACGACACTCGCACCCTCTCAGCACGTATCAAGAATACCGATCCCGCCACCGCCACTGTCATGCCTTACATCGAGGGCGACTTGGCGCTCCAGCAGTTTGGCGACAAGGTGGCAGCCTACAAGGATGGGGCAGAGACACGTTACGACATGCCATCACTGCTCGCAATAGCTGTCGGCTACGAATTCACCCCACGCCTTCGCGCGGCGCTGGAATACCACTTCTTCGACGACAAGCATGCCAAGATGGCAAACAACAGACAGAAGACACTGAAGCACGGCACCCACGAGATCCTCGCCGGTGTCGAGTACGACATCAACGAGAAGTTCACCATCAGCTGTGGTGGTCAGCGCACCGACTACGGTCTGTCCGACGAATATCAGCAGAACACCTCCTTTGCCTGCGACAGCTACAGTCTCGGACTGGGCGGTGCCTGGAACATCAACCAGAAGATGCGCCTCAACGTCAGCTACTTCTGCAGTCTCTACTCCGACTACACCAAGCAACAGGAAAAGTATATGGGCACGCCCTATACAGGAACCGAGACCTACAGCCGCACCAACTACGTGATCGGTATAGGTCTCGATTACAAGTTCTGACCCCCAAAAACTACATAGAATTCTTGAAGAATTCGAAGGGAATTCTTCAAGAATTCACATTGAATTATGGCACTATTCTAAATTTTCCTTGAAACCCGCTCTTCACTCAATTTGGGCGTTTTCCACGTAAACGAAGGTTAAAAACGTTATATTTTCATAAATTAAAGCTCCAAAAAGCCGGTTTTGTGATTACATGTAATCACGAAAGTCACTTCGGTTTTTCGTAACTTTGCAACTGCGTTGCCGTCCCGTCGGCGGTCTTTCCAGGGGTTCCCCAAGGGAGTGTATCTCTCCCTAACAGGTCCCCTTCAGAGGGGGACCTTAGGGGAGAATACACGACCGGTCCCTTGGGAACCCCGTTACAAGCCGCCGACTTTCAGTCCGCAGCGGTGATTTCGTTCAGGGGTTTCATCACGAAATCACGCTGGTGCATCAGGGGATGAGGGATCTTCAGGTCGGGTTCGTCGATGATCAGGTCGTCGTAAAGCAGGATGTCGATATCTATCGGACGATCGTGATAGCGGGTGGTCTTGTTGCGGATGGTGGCATGACGCTGGCTCTTGCCTAACTCGCGCTCTATCTGCTGCGTGGTCTGCAATACTTGGCGGGGCGTGAGCGATGTCTCACAACAAATGACAGCATTGAGGAAGCTGTTTGCTGACTCAAAGCCCCAGGGCTCTGACGAAACAAGAGAGGACTGGCGAACAACCAGTCCTACTCTTTCGCCTATCAGCGTGATCGCTTTGCGAATATGATCTTCCTTATCACCGAGATTGCTTCCCAGTCCTAAATAGACCTCACTCACAACAGATGCTTTAATCGTCGAGAATCAGCATGGCATCGCCAAAGCAGCCGAACTTATAGCCGTGCTTCAATGCCAGCTTATAACCCTCATACACGAGGTCGTAGCCACCGAAGGAGCACTCTGTCATCATCATCGTTGACTCGGGATGATAGAAGTTGGCAATCAGGGCATTGCTCATGCCAAACTCATAAGGTGGGAAGATAAACTTATTGGTCCAGCCCTCAAACTCCTTCAGGTAGCCATCGGTACCAACGGCTGACTCTGTGGCACGGGCGGTGCTCACACCTACGCAGCACACACGATGACCATTTTCCTTTGTCTTGTTCACGATGTCGCAGGCTTCCTTGCCTACAAACATCTGCTCTGACGACATCTTGTGCTTGGTGAGGTCTTCCACCTCGATGGGATCGAAGCAGCCGAGTCCGCAATGCAGCGTGATATAGGTGAAGTTGATGCCACGGATCTCCATACGCTTCAGCAGCTCACGGCTGAAGTGCAGACCAGAGGATGGGGCTGTAACAGCACCTTCGTTCTTGGCATAGATGGTCTGGAAGAGGTCCATGTCTTCTGGCACTGCAGGGCGCCTATCCACGATATAACGGGGCAGCGGGGCCTCGCCTAAGGCAAAGAGCTCGCGCTTGAACTCGTCGTGGGGACAGTCGTAGAGGAAGCGCAGCGTGCGTCCGCGACTGGTGGTATTGTCGATCACCTCAGCCACCATGGGGCCATCATCCTCAAAGAAGAGTTTGTTGCCAATGCGGATCTTACGGGCTGGCTCTACCAGCACATCCCACAAACGCAGGTCGGGGTTCAGCTCACGCAACAGAAACACTTCGATCTTGGCGTCCGTCTTCTCCTTGGTGCCATAGAGACGAGCGGGGAACACCTTGGTATCGTTGAAGATGAACGTGTCGTCCTCATCGAAATAATCCAAAATATTACGGAAGTCGAGATAGACGGGATTACCCTCCTTGTCGGTCAGGTCGTTACCTTCCTCATCCTTCTTGGTCATTTCGATTTTCCCACTCTTGCGGTGTATCACCATCAGACGACACTCGTCGCGATGATAGGTTGGCTCCAGTGCCACCTGCTCCTCTGGAAGCTTAAACTTAAACTGTGATAATTTCATATATTAATGTGACGAATTTGACAATTTGACGATTTCACGATTTGACAATTTGACAATTTTACGATTGTGACAGCTGGGCTTCGAGCCAGGCTGGGAAGTCGTCGAAGGTGAGACAATCCTCGATCCTCACGTCACCCACACGCGTTCTGCAGAGGGCTGTGAGATGGGCGCCACTTCCCAGTGCCTCGCCGATGTCGCGAGCCAACGAGCGGATATAGGTGCCCTTGCCACACACCACGCGCAACTTGAGCTGCATCGTAGCGGCGTCGAAGTCCTGCAGCTCGATCTCGTCGATGCGGACGGGTTTCGCCGCCAGCTGATGGTCGCTCCCTTGTCGAGCCAGTTCATAGGCTCTGTCGCCACCTACCTTACAGGCAGAGAACAGCGGGGGCTGCTGCATGATGTCGCCCACGAAGCGAGGCAGTGTCTGCTCTATCAGCTCTCGGGTGATATGCGCCGTGGGGAAGGTCTGGTCGATCTCATGCTCCAGATCGTAGCTGGGCGTGGTAGCCCCCAACTGCAGCGTAGCCGTATATTCCTTGGTGTGCTGCTGCAGGCGCTCGATCTGCTTGGTAGCCTTACCAGTGCAGAGGATCAGCACGCCTGTCGCCAAGGGATCCAGCGTGCCTGCATGACCCATCTTCACCCGCTTCACCTTCAGTCGCTTCGACACCACGTAGCGGATATGCGCCAAGGCCCCGAAACTCGACATCCGGTAGGGCTTGTTGATATAGATGTATGCGCCTTCGTTGAAGTTCATCAGTCAATATACATGAGTACTACAAGTGAGCCTAAGATGGCGCAGTAGATACCGAAATAGATGAGCTTGCCGCGCTTCACGAGGTTGATCATCAGCTTACAAGCCAGACAGCCTGAGATGAATGCAGCCAAGAAGCCTACCAACAGTGGTATCAACTCGATACTGCCCATGACAGCCTCACCCTTCACGGCCTTCAGCACGTCGAGGAGTGCCTCACCCAGAATCGGAGGGATCACCATCAGGAATGAGAACTGTGCCAGCTTCTCCTTCTTATTGCCCAGCATGATACCTGTGGCTATCGTTGAGCCAGAACGCGATACGCCTGGCAATACGGCTACTGCCTGAGCGATACCGATGATCAGCGCATCCTTCCACGAGATATCTTCTTTTTGTCGGGGACAGGCGTAATAGGAGAAGATGAGCAGAGCGGCTGTAATCAGCAGGCAGAAGCCTACCAGCATGAGTCCTGACCCGAAGGCCTCCTCCACCTGATCCTTGAAAAACAGGCCTACGATACCTACGGGAATCATCGAAACCACGATATTCAGAAGGTATTTCGTCTCGGCGTTCATCTCACACTTGACGACACCTTTGAAGAGCCATGCTATCTCACGCCAGAGCACAACGAGGGTTGACAGTACTGTGGCTACGTGTACAGCTACGGTAAACATGAGGTTGTCCTCACCATCATCCATCCCGAAAAATGCCTGTCCGATGGCCAGATGGCCACTGCTACTCACAGGCAGATACTCTGTAAGACCCTGAATAATGCCCAGGATCAAAGCTTGTATCCAATCCATATCTATTATTATTAATTTAGTCTTTTGGTTTCCTTACCACTGCGTAGATCATCGACACAAAGCCGAAAAGACATACGATGGGTGCCAGCTTCGTGCGACGGGCACTGAAGATGTCAGGCTCGAAAGTTGTATCTGTAGAGGCTGGACCTGTCATCAACAGGAAGCCTATCACCACGATAATCATCCCCACTGCCAACAGCAAGTAATTCATCTTGTCGAATGCAAAATCTTTCTTATCCATTTCTCTAATTTTATCATTTTAAATTTTTACATTCTTACATTTTCAAATTTTATACAGTTCTCCTGGCGTCATCTTGAGGAACTTGTTCACTGAAATATAGGCACTGACGCTGGTAATGATAATACCGAACAGCAAGACTGCGCCTGCCGTGATCGCCAGCTCCTGCCAGGTGATGATCGTCATCATATTGGGCTCATAATAATAGAGGCCATACACGCAGAAGCCCAGTACCACAATGGCCAGCACGGCGGCAATGATACCTACCAGTAAGCCCTGTTTCATAAAGGGGCGCCGGATGAAGCCCCATGAGGCACCCACCAGCTTCATCGTATGGATCAGGAAACGGCGCGAATAGACACTCAGGCGGACAAAATTGCTGATCAGCGCAAACGACACAAACGTAAGCAGACCTGCTATCACCAACAGCAGCAGGTTCATCTTCGTCAGGTTACGGTTCACACTGTCCATCAGATCCACCTGATAGGCCACGTCGGCCACCTTGGGATTCTTCTTCAACTCAGCCGCTATCCACTTCAGGGAGTCACGATTGGCATAATCCGACTTCATCTGCAGCTCCAGCGTGGCAGAGAACGGGTTCATACCCAGAAACTCCGAAGGGTCAGAGCCCATAGCCTCCGACTGCTCCTTCAGCGCCTGTTCACGGCTGATGTAATCAATGTTCCTGGAATACGGGCGATGATACAGATCCCTACATAGCAGTTTGGCCTCATTCACCGATACCTCGTCTTTCAGCATCACCGTCACTGTGAGGTTCTCTTTCACCCACTGCGACAGGTTGCGCGACGTCAGCACGGAAAATACGACCATTCCCAAAAGTACCAGCACCATCGTTGTGCTAATGCACAAGGTGACCATCTGCACACCTCGACGGTTGCCAGTCTTGTTTCTTCGTCTTTTCATGAATCTTACGTACGTAAATTTTTCGAATTCGGGTGCAAAATTACTATTTTTTTTAGACATAAGTACATAATGACAGATATTTTTTTGTTTCTTTTGTTCTTTTGTCTCGAAAAAGGCGTACCTTTGCACCCGTTATGAGTACAATTATCTATCCATCGC
>JAEEGL014978330.1_pt1 | contig 13621 bp, 8 predicted proteins | sample 9134231 | NCBI WGS metagenome assembly JAEEGL01 (sample SAMN16246548, study PRJNA631951) | gut metagenome | biome: gut microbiome; feature: rumen; material: fiber-attached | host: Bos | place: Iran: Karaj | collected 2018-10
GATTCTATAAGGATCGATACGACCGGCAGTTATCAGGCACCTAGACAGCAGTCTCAGCCAGTCTATCAGCAGCCTCAGCAGCCCGTATATGAACAGCCTGTTTATCAAAGGCCGCAGCAGCAGCCTGTATATCAGCAGCCGGTTGAACAGCCAATATACCAGAGACCTGTAGAACAGCCGGTATATCAAAAACCGGTTGAGCAGCCTGTTTATCAGCAGCCTCAGCAGCCTGTCTACCAGGAACCAATCTACCAGCAGCCAAAAGAAGAACCGGTTGCAGTTGAAAAACCAATCGAACCTGCTCCTGTTGCTGTTGAAGACAGAATAGCTGAATTTGAAGCCTTTGATGATTTAGTCAACTCGGCAATGAATGAACCGGCTAGACAGGAAACACCTGCAGTACAGGCTCAGCCGATCGAATCAATCGAAATTGAAAAACCTGCTGCCAGAACTGTAGAGATCACAGCTCAGAAACCTGTTGATCCTGAATCATCAAGATCTACTATTGATATGTATGATCAGATCCAGGAAATATTCAATAATTCAGAAACAGAAACAACTCCGGTAGTTGAAAATGTCAATACATTTGCCGACAGACTTGAACCTGATCATTCAAATGAGACGGCAAGATCATATGTCAACGAGACCATTCAGGAAGTAAGCGACTACAATAAGCAGAATGGCGAACAGACCATCGGTCAGCTCACCAACAACATGGTCAATGAGATCAGACATCATGAAGAGCCTAGGGAAACTGTTCCTGAATTCAAACAGCCGGCATTCAAGAATGATGATGATTTCAGTAATACTGTTTCCATGGAAATCTCCAAGATCATGGATGAGATTCCGGCAGACAGAAAAGAAGAAGTAAAGGTTCAGCCGGTCAAGACTGAAGAAGTCAAACCGGTTGTTGAGGAACATCCTGTTCTGGCTCAAAAGCTGGAAGATACGATTGAAGAAAATGTTGTTGAGATCAAGAGTCTCAACGAGATTCAAGCCGAAGAAACTCTTACCAGAGATACGGTTTCCAACACGATTCCGTTTGTGGTGACAAATGACGATGATGATGAACTTGAAGAAGATGAGGAAGGTTCAAATACGATCCTCAACATCATCCTTATCGTTCTGATCATCATCCTGGTCGTTGTTTTGGGTCTGATCGTGTTCTATATCTTAAAGACTAAAGGAATTATTTAATGAAGATCAATATTGCCATAGACGGACCTAGCGCTGCAGGAAAGTCGACCATCGCAGATATGGTTGCCAGGCAGCTGGGATATACGCATCTTGATACCGGCGCAATGTATCGGGCTGTAGCCTATTGTGCTGTAAAGAAAAGTATTCCGGTTGAAGATGAAGAAAAGATTGTGGAAATGATTCATGAAATGAATCTTGAAATGCCTGCCGATGGAAGAGTCATCCTGGAAGGCGAAGATATCTCGGAAAAGATAAGGACTAATGAGATATCGATGTGTGCTTCGGATGTATCCAAGCTGGAAGGATGCCGCAAGGCACTTGTGAAGATGCAACAGAAGATCTGCAGGGACGGAGGCTATATCCTTGACGGCCGTGATATTGGTACTGTCGTGCTTAAGGATGCTCCGTTGAAATTCTATATGACAGCATCGGCTGAAGCCAGAGCACAAAGAAGAGTACTGCAGAATATGGAAAAGGGTATCGAAGCTGATTATCAGGCGATACTGGAAGATATTATCAAGAGAGATTATCAGGATATGCACCGTGAATTCTCACCGCTCACAAAAGCAAAGGATGCGATCGAGATCGATACATCCAACGAGAGTCTTAAACAGACATTCGATCGGGTGATGAAGATAATCAGGGAAAAACTGGGAGAATAGAAATGATAGATGGAACTGTCGCAATCGTTGGTAGACCCAATGTCGGTAAGTCGACAGTTTTTAATAGGATTCTGGAACAGCGGGTTTCGATCGTTGAAGATACACCCGGTGTCACCAGAGACAGGATCTATGGTGACTGCACCTGGCTGTCAAAGACCTATCGCATGATCGATACCGGCGGTATTCAGATTGAGGATGTGCCTTTCCAGAAGGAAATCAACGCACAGGTCGAGATCGCTATTGAGGAAGCTGATGTGATCATTTTCCTGGTTGACGGGCGAACCGGTCTGAGTAATGATGATGAATATATCGCAAGATTGCTGCAGCGTTCAAACAAGCCGGTCATTCTGGCTGTAAATAAGATCGATGATATCTCCAAGATAAACGACATCTACGAATACTATGCCCTGGGCATGGGCGATCCGATCGCTGTCTCAGGAGTTCATGGCATAGGCATAGGCGATCTTCTGGACAAGGTCGTTGAACTGATGCCTGAAAAATCAATTGAAGAATATGAAGGCATGATCAAGTTTGCGATCATCGGCAGACCAAATGTCGGTAAATCATCACTTACCAACGCCTTTTTGAAACAGGACAGAGTAATCGTTTCGGATATTGAAGGAACGACCAGAGATGCGATCGATACGGTGTTTACCGCCAATGACAGAAACTATGTCGTCATTGATACAGCCGGTATCCGCAAAAGAGGCAAGGTCTACGAGAGTGTCGAAAAATATTCGGTCTTAAGAGCTAAGGCTGCAATCGAAAGAAGCGATCTGGCTTTGGTTGTGCTTGATGGCTCAACCGGAATAATCGAACAGGATAAGCATGTCGCCGGTCTGGCTCATGAAGCCAAAAAGGGCGTTATTATCGTCTATAACAAATGGGATATTGTGGACAAGGATGATAAGACGATGTCTAATATTACCAAGGAAATAAGAAAGCAGTTTGTTTATCTGGATTATGCGCCGATCGCCTTTGTATCAGCCAAGGAAGGCAAGCGCATCGAGACGATCCTGCCTTTGATTGATGAGGTCTATGAAAATCTCAATAAACGCATCAAGACCAATGTCCTGAATGAAGTCATACTGGATGCGCAGATGGCCAATCCGGCTAAGCCGCATAACGGCAAGAGGTTCAAGATCTATTATGCATCGCAGGTCTCAAGTGCCCCTTGTACGATCGTGCTTTTCTGCAATGATCCGGAACTGATGCATTTCTCATACGAAAGATATATTGAAAACAGGCTCAGAGAGGCCTTTGGCTTTGAAGGCGTGCCGATCAATATCATTGCCCGGAAAAGATCAGATAACTAAGAAAAACCTCGCTGAGGTTTTTTAAATGACTTAGACAAAAATAAAGGATCCGTTAAGGATCCTTGTTGCTTAATGAGCATAAAGCGTAACACACGCTTGTGATGTACTCGTCGCTGAAGAGATACAGACTTGAGCTTTTGAACCTCCTCCTGTATCAACAGAGAAGCCGGTATCATCAGTTGTTCCGCTGATTACTTCGCCGGTATCAAGAGTGACAGTAAATAAATATGGAGGAAGCGCTACGCCGGTATAAACTGCTGACCAATGCGGGAACCAGATTCTGCCGTTTGCGTAAGTCGTCTGACCATAGATATTAGTCGTAGACAGATCACAGCCATCGCCGACGCACACGCCATTACCACCGTTTGCGGCACCAAATGTTGCAACAACTGTGGTTCCATCAAACATACCGGCAATATTACCGACGCCGCCGTTTATCTTCTTAACGTTTTCCATACTGATTTTGTATGCTTCAGAAACCGATACGAGCGGATGATCTTCTAGTGATTTTTTTGCAATATAACCAGTTACGGTGCCATATTCACCTCCGCCACTGGCATAAGGGTATGCGCCTTTGGTGTGAGTAAACTGAGTAACTGATTCAGGCATCTCCAGCGGAGTGTATGGATCATATTCACCCAGATGGTGTTCCTCAAGCTGGTCAAGTATTGCAGCTACGATATGGGACTTGGTGTTAGCCTGATATTCTGCAGATGAGAAGTAGGCACCTTTTTCAAGTTTGTCGTATCCTGTCCAGCAGGAGATCGTGTATTTGTTTGTCTGCATGACCAGCCAGCTGTCTTTGGTTGCACCAACCGGAATACCGAATTCTGTTCCGGAGTTGCCCCAGTCGGTCGTGCCGGTCTTGCCGTAGAGCGGATAATCTCTCCCTCTTGCGCAATAGAGCATCAAAGAAGAGAAAGCACCGGACATGTTGTATTTTTCAAGATAGGCTACCATCCAGGCTGTTGCATCAGAAATAGCCTGAGTGCCTTTGGTGTCGGCATACCATCTGTCTCTTCCGTCAGTGTAGTCGATGTAGTTGACACAATGCGGACGGATATAACGGCCGCCGTTTATGAACATTCCGTGCGCTGCCGCCAGCTGAAGCGGCGTAACCAGACATCTGTTGCCGCCGATCGCAAACTGCAGGTCAAAATCGGAATAATCGAAATTAAAACCGATTGAATTAAGATAGTCTACAACGAATTCTTCACCTTTTTCTTCAACAACTGCAGCCAGTGCCTGAACGGCCGGTGTATTCTGGGATCTTGCCAGAGCTTCCGTCATCAGCATGTCGCCATAGTAGTGATGATCATAGTTGGAGATCAGGACATTGCCGCCATACAGGTAGTAAGGTTGATCAGTAAAGGTATGGGATGTCGCATAGCCCAGAGCGTCAATACACAGGGCATAGTCGACGACCGGTTTGATTGATGAGCCCGGGTTGAGATAAGCACTGGTTGCGCGGTTGAACTGTCTTGCGGAATCAGTTTCACCTCTGCCGCCGCCCAAAGCTTCAATGGCGCCGATCTGATTATCCAGAACGACGACCGCACTCTGACAGAGTTCATTAGGGAATTCAATGCCGACATACTCTTCTTCATTCTGCATGTCGTAGATGTATTCCTGCATGTAGGCATTCATGTTGGTGTAGATGTTCATGCCTACCTTGTATGGACTTTCGCCCGTGGTTTCGATAACTTCATCGATTACTGCATCGATATAAGCCTGATATTTCTCGTTTACTTCTGAGAAACTGTCGGCGGCTCCGGCCAGCAGATCTTCCATTCTCACGGAGTTGGCCAGATCAGCTTCAGCCTGCGTTATATATCCGTGCAGGACCATCAGATCAAGAACTTCGGCACGGCGCTCGTAGGCGTTTTGCAGATAGTTGATCTCCGGGTCAAGATAATAGTTGTCGTTTTTATACAGATCGTTATAAGGGTTATAGGTGTTAGGCGAGTTGATGAGACCGGCCAGGAAAGCCGATTCTGTCAGGTTTAACTCGCAGGCATTTTTGCCGAAGTAGTATTCGGCAGCTTTCTGGACACCACGGATATTGTTGCCGTAGTTGACTTTGTTTATATACATGGCCAGGATTTCCTGCTTGGTCGTCTCGGTAAAGTTTTCCAGTTCGAGAGCCAGGACGATTTCCTGCATCTTACGCTTGATACCCGACATGCCGGTTCTTGAGGCGATCGTTGAATCTTCACCGGCATCGATTGAGAAGTAGGAGTTCTTGATCAGCTGCATCGTGACCGTCGAACCGCCTTGCGAGAAATCACGGGTCTTGATGTTTTCGATGATAGCCTTGGTGAAACGCGGGATATCGAAACCAATATGTTCATAGAAACGCGAGTCCTCGATGGCCAGGAAGGCATCGATCAGACAGTTCGGCATCTCTTCATAATCGATATTCTCTCTAAGATACATGCCTATTTCCATGATCTTGTTTCCGTTTGAATCGTAGATCATCGATGAATCCGGTGAACGCAGATCTTCGACATGCAGTTCCGGCTTGTCTTCACAGAGCTTGTAGGCGAATATGCCGGCAGCGATTACGCCACATATTCCCAGAAACAGCACGATACAGGTCACAATAGCCAGTACGAAGGTAACTTTGCTGCCTTTAGGACGAGGATCCTTTTGCTTCAGGACGCTTTCCTTCTTAGGCTTTTCAGGTTCCGGCTGTGTCTTTTCTTCTTTCGGCTTTCTTTTGAATTTTTCCTTGATATTGTTCACAAAAGAAGAAACGGCAGCATTTTTAGGCTGTTTCACTTCTTCTTCGGTCGTTTTTCTTTCGTAGGTTTCGATAGACTCGGTAATAGGCTTCACGTCTTCGTAATATTTGATACCGTCTTCGCTTTCCTGAGTCGGATGAGCGGTGAGAGTCGGTGTAAATTCAGGGATGTCTTCATCGCTGTGCGGGATCTCATGAGCCGCTTCGGTGATGATATCGGATTCCTGACTTGTCAGATGACGTTTTCTCACCTTCTGGAGAACTGCGTTTATGCCTCTTACCTGGGAATCGTTAAGCTCTTTTTCTTCTTTCATACAATTATTAATTATACTATATTTACTTAATAAATGATAATATTAAGGCATGATAAACGAACGTCTGAATAAGCTTAAAACAGCGATGATCAAGCACAATATCGATGTCTATTATTTCAACACTTCCGACTATCATATGTCAGAGTATGTGGCTCCGTATTTCAGGACCCTGGAGTACTATTCGGGGTTCAGCGGATCACTAGCGACGCTGTTAGTGACCTTGAAGGATGCCTACATCTTTGTCGACGGCCGCTATCACGTTCAGGCAGAGAGACAATGTGCACCGCATGGACTCAAAGTCGTCAAACTGGGTACCAAGAACGCACCGGATCCGATGACTTTCCTCAAAAGGTATTTTACCGGCAAGACGATCGGCCTGGATGGCAGAAGGACGAACGTCAGGTTTGCGAAGGAACTGCTTAAGAACAATATCAGGATTAAGAACGTTGACATCTATTCAGTGTTGATTGAGGATCGTATTCCGCTGCCGAAGGATCCGATCTATGAGCTTTCCACAAGATATACAGGTATTTCCCGCAAGACGAAGCTTGAAATGGTCAGACGTGTCCTAAAAGGCAAATGCCATATTGTAAACAATCTGGAATCGATCACCTATATACTGAATCTGCGCGGTAATGACGTGCCATATACTCCGGTCTTTTATTCCTATCTGGTCTTCCATGGCAAGAATGTCTATCTTTTCATGGATGGCTATCGGATCGATAAACATCTGATGGAAAGGCTTTTTGATGATGGCGTCATTGTCAGACCATATGACTCCTTCTATAAATTCCTCTACAACATCTCCAACAGTAAGATCATCATTGATGAAAACAAAGTCAACTATGAGACTTACGTGCATATAAACCGCAGCAATAATGTCCTTTATGACAAGCGCTCCCTGATCGAAGACATGAAGTCAATCAAAAATGAGACCGAACAGAAGAATGTGCGTTTGGCTCACATCTATGACGGCGTAGCCATGATCAGATTCTGGATGTGGCTGGAAAATACCGACAAGCGTTTTATAACGGAATATGATGCCGCCCAAAAGATCGATACCCTGCGCATCTCCTACAAGGCCAGGGATCTCAGCTTTGCTTCAATCGTCGCCCATGATGAAAATGCGGCTTTGATGCATTATTTTCCATATAAGGGCAAGGCGGCGCGGCTTAAGAATCGAGGCATTCTGCTGTTTGATACCGGCGGACAGTATCCGGAAGGAACGACCGATGTCACAAGAACTGTTGCGCTGGGAAACGTAAGTCCGGAAGTAAAGAAGTATTTCACGCTGGTCCTTAAATCAATGTTCAATCTGAGTGAAGTAAAATTCCTGAAAGGTCTTAGCGGCAATCAGCTCGATATTCTGGCCAGAAAGGATCTCTGGGAGATTGGCGTGGATTACAGGTGCGGTACCGGACACGGCGTAGGCTTCAACCTCTCGGTTCATGAGTCACCGCCGAATATCCGCTATGGTCATACAGACAACGGTTCGGAACTTGCGGAGATACAGCCGGGCATGGTGTTCTCGGATGAACCGGGCGTCTATTTTGAAGGAAAATTCGGCATCAGGTGTGAGAATCTGCTGTTGTGCGTGAATGATGCGAGCAATGAATACGGTCAGTTTCTGCGTTTCGAACATCTGACCATGGTGCCTTTCGATCTTGATCTGATCGACATGAACTACATGGATGAAAGAACGATCGAAGCCCTGAACCGCTATCATCAAAGAGTATATAAAACACTGCTGCCTTATCTGAATGACAAGGAAGCACAATTCTTAAAGGAAAAGACAAGACTGATATGAAACTTATAAGCTGGAATGTAAATGGATTAAGAGCACTGATGAGCAAGGGCAACCTCATCCCTTTCATCGAGACTGAACAGCCTGACATCATGGCCTTTCAGGAGACCAAGATGCAGGAAGAACAGTTGAAATTCAATTTTGACGGATATTTCCGCTACATGAATTCAGCCTTAAGAAAAGGCTATTCAGGGACGATGGTCCTCACTAAGGAAAAGCCTTTGAAAGTCATCTATGACATCGCGGAAAAGGAAGACCCGAAGGAAGGAAGAGTCATAACTCTCGAGTATCCTGATTTCTATTTTGTGACGGCCTATGTGCCTAATGCCAAAGACGGCCTCAAGAGGATTGATTACCGCATGCAGTTTGAAGACGATCTGAGAAAGCATCTGCTTAAGCTGGATAAGAAGAAACCGGTCATTTATACCGGTGATCTCAATGTGGCTCATAACGAGATCGATCTGAAGAATCCTGATGAGAATCATTTCTCTCCGGGTTTCTCCGATGAAGAAAGAGGCAAGTTCTCCAAGCTTCTTGACAGCGGCTTTGCGGATTCATTCAGAGAACTGTATCCTGAAGAAGTGAAGTATTCCTGGTGGTCATACCGGACCAAAGCCAGAGAAAGAAACGTAGGCTGGAGAATCGATTACTTTGTCGTATCCAAACGTTTCATGAAGAATGTCAAAGATGCGATCATCTATGACGAGATCGAAGGCAGCGACCACTGTCCGATCGGACTGATAATCTAGAAAGCAGGAAAAGATGGAAGTAAAAGAATTTATTGAAAAGAATTTTGAACAGATGAAGGCTGATCTTAAAAGCGTCGTCGATATCAATTCAGAATACAGCGAAGATGTAAAGCCTTTCGGCTCAGGTCCGAGAAAGGCTCTTGATCAGGCTTTGAAGCTGATGGAAGAAAAAGGACTCAGAACGACCAATGTGGATTATTACTGCGGCTTCGGCGAGACCGGACAGGGCGACAAGCTCATCGGCATTCTTTCGCATCTTGATGTCGTACCGGCAGGTGAAGGCTGGGACAGCGATCCCTATGACATGATCGAAAAGGACGGCTACGTCTTTGGCCGCGGTGTCACCGATGACAAAGGTGCCGGCATCGCTTCGATGTATGCCCTGAAGTATCTCATTGATGAAAAATATCCTTTTAAGAAAAGAGTAAGACTGATCCTGGGCTGCAACGAGGAAAGAGGTTCAGCCTGTATCAGATACTATGTTTCAAAGTACGGCGATGTCGACTACGGCTTTACACCTGATGGCGAGTTCCCGGGTATCTATGCGGAAAAAGGCATGTGTGGAGCAACACTGGTGGGCAGAAATTCCAGGATCATCTCCATTGAAGGAGGCGATGTTTCCAATGCCGTATGCAAGAAAGTAACTGCAGTGGTACCTAATGGCAGTTTCGATGAAGAAAAGTTCAAAGCTTATTTCGAAGAGAAAAAAATCCGCTTTGAGATTTCCAGACATGAGACGACAAAGGTCACCGTATTTGGAAGCGCTGCTCACGCTTCTACCCCTGACCTGGGTGTCAATGCCTTCAATCACCTGATGGAAGCACTCTTTGTATCAGATTTCAACGATACCTTCACTGACTGGTTCCATAAGTATTTCGGTCTTGATCTCCATGGTGAAAGACTCGGCTTTTTGACGATCGCTGATGATATCACCAATACTTCGATCAATTTCGGTGTTGTTTCCATGAATGGCAGGGATATCAACGTAACCCTGGATATGCGCTTCCCGGTCAAGGCCAAGGCCGCAAAGGTCAGAGAGCTTTTGGATATCTCCGATGAAAACAACGAATGCGTGATAAACAATACCGTCGATCCGCTCTACTTCGACATTAATTCACCGATGATCAGAGCTTTGAAGAAAGCCTATGTCGATGTGACGGGCGATACGGAAAGGGAGATGGAAGCGATCGGTGGCGGTACGTATGCCAAGGCCATCCGCAACATAATCGCGTTTGGCTGCGAATTCCCGGGAGAGGAAAGCCACATCCATGACGTCAATGAAAGAATGAATCTGGAGCTGTTCAAAAAACAGGTCGAGATCTACATTGAAGCGATAAAGAATCTTAATGAAATAGAGGACTAGCCTCTATTTTTTATCTACATTTGATATAATTTAAGTATCTATGAAGAACGCTAAAATAGCATTGATCTACGACTTTGATAAGACTCTTTCTCCTAAGGATATGCAGGAGTTTCATTATATTCAATCTTTAGGTTATGACAATCCGTCGGATTTCTGGAACGAGTGCGGAGTCTTTTCGGATAAGCATAACTGCGATGCGATCCTTTCATACATGTATCTGATGATCGACAAGAACAAGAATCTGACTCAGAAACAGCTGATCGATGAAGGCAAGTACGTCAAACTCTACAAGGGTGTAAACACCTGGTTCAAGAGGATCAATGATTACGGCAGGAAACATCACGTAAAGGTCGAACATTACATTATTTCATCCGGCCTTACCGATATCATAAAAGGCACTTCGATCGCTTCGGAATTCAAGAAGATCTACGCCTGCACCTATGCCTATGATGAAAAAGGCAAGGTCCTTTGGCCTTCAAGAGTCGTAAACTATACCATGAAGACCCAGTATCTGTTCAGGATAAACAACGGTGTCTTCATGGAGACCAATGACGAGGATCTCAACAGCTCCACCCCGGATTCGCAAAAGTATATTCCGCTAGAAAACATGGTCTATTTCGGTGATGGAAGTACTGATGTCCCGAGCATGAAGGTCGTTCAGCAAAACGGGGGAACGACGATTGCGGTGTTTGGCGATGATGACAAGAAAAACAGAGCGGAAAAGCTCTATGAAGATAAAAGGGCTACTTTCTTTGTGAAGGCCGATTATTCAAGCGGCAGCAAGGTTGAAAAGATCGTCCAGGGTCTCATAGATTCTCTGGAGGCGAAGACCCGTCTAGAAGATTATCGATGAAGAATATTGACGTCGTAAATGATTTTGACATTAAGAGTCTGGGAAGTTTTTATCAGCCTGATAAGACTGTTTTCAGAGTATATGCACCGGACTATAATAGTATGTCTCTGATATTGGATGATGTATCTCATCCGATGAAAAGAACCGGCAGCTGCTTTGAACTGACAATACAGGGGGATCTTGAATCAGCCAGATACCATTACGAATGCGATGATGGCGTCACTTTCAGGGATCCTTTTTCTTATCTGTCCGATGCCAGGGATTCTTATGTCCTGGATACGGAAAAGTTTTTAAAAGAGACTTACGCACCAAAAAAGCTCACCTGTGATCCGATCATCTATGAGGTTTCGGTAAGAGATTTCTCCTCTGATGAATCATATACCGGTAAATATCATCGCAAGTTTTTAAGTTTCACCGAAGAAGGCTTAAAAAGAGACGGCTATTCCATCGGCCTGGATTATCTTAAGGAACTGGGTATCACGCATCTGCAGCTGATGCCGATCTTTGATTTTGACAACGACAAGACCGATTACAACTGGGGTTATAATCCGATAGCCTACAGCTATGTCAAGAAGGACTATGTCTTTGATCAGGACGATCCGTATGCCTATGTCAATGAACTAAGAAAGACCATCAATGTCCTGCATCGCAACAACATCAGAGTGACATTCGACTGCGTCTTTAATCATGTCTACAATGTCAAGACCAATGACCTGGGCAAGATGATGAAAGGCAAGCTCTATCGTCTTACCGGCGAAGGCAAACTGGCTGCCGGTTCACTGTGCGGCAGTGAAATTGATACGGAGAACGAATTTGTCAACGCCTATATCCTGGAAATGATCGAGCGTTATGTCAGGTGTTTTGATGTCGACGGCATAAGACTTGACCTTATGGGCATCATGGGTTCAGCGACTGTCAACATGATGTATGATCTGATCAGCAGATATAAGAAAGATTTCATCGTCTATGGTGAGGGCTGGAATATGGGCGATGCCCTTGCGGAAGATATGCGCGCCACCATCAACAACGCCCATAAGATCCCTAAGATCAAAATGTTCAACGATTCCTTCAGGGAGACGATGATCCATTATGTCAGTGGCAACGACATGATCGACGGTGATGTCATTAAGTATATATCCAGCGAAAATGAGTATCTTGACTGTTCGCAAACCATCAATTATGTCGAGTGTCACGATGACTATACCTTCTTTGACCGCATGTCGATCTATCTGGAGGATGATGATAAAGAAACGATCAGGAAAAGATGCTTCCTGGCACTGGCACTGGTCTTGCTGTCGAGAGGTCTGCCGTTTATTCATTCAGGTCAGGAATTCCTAAGGACCAAGCAGGGCATCAGGAATACCTACAACGCACCTGACAGGGTAAACAGGTTGGATTGGGATTTGCGGGTAAGCAATGACGATCTGGTAAAAAAAGCCAGAGATCTGATCAGAATAAGAAGAGAAAATCATGATTTGAATGCGGATGACACGAAAGTCAGTTTCAAGATCCTGGGTAGGATCATGCTGTATAAGGCAGGTGATACATATGTATTCTTCAACCCGAGCAACGATGATCTGACTTACGAAGACAGCAGAAAACATCATGTGATATTTGATGATTCGGGCAGCTGCGATTACATCAAAGAAAACGTGTTTGTTTCCGCCCATTCCCTTGTCATATGCAAAGAATGATGATTATAATTAGATTAAGATAAGTATTGAGGAGTACTATTTCATGAAAAAAAATAATATGGTCGCAATGATACTTGCCGGAGGAAGAGGATCCAGACTTTTTGATTTGAAAAAAAAGGTCGCTAAACCTGCAGTCCACTTCGGCGGTAAGTATCGGATTATCGACTTTGCACTGTCAAACTGTGCAAACTCTCACATTTCTACGGTTGGCGTACTGGTCCAGTATGAATCGATTCTGCTGAGTTCTTATTCCGCAAGAGGCTCAACCCGGGGACTTGATTCCAATGGCGGCGGGGTCTATGTCCTTTCACCTCGTGAAAAGGATGAGACCGGTCTTGGCTTATACAACGGTACCGCCGATGCCATCTACCAGAACCTCGACTTCCTTGATCAGGAAGACGCCGAGTATGTGCTGATCCTGTCAGGCGACCACATCTATAAAATGAACTACGAAAAGATGCTGAAGGCCCATATCGAAGCAGGTGCCGATGCGACGATCGCCGTCATCGAAGTCCCGAAGAAGGAAGCCAGCCGCTTCGGCATCATGAATACCGACAAAAACGACCGCATCATCGAGTTCGAAGAGAAACCCAAGGAGCCCAAATCCAATCTGGCTTCGATGGGCGTATACATCTTCAGCTACAAGACGCTGAGGAAATATCTGAAGGAAGATGCCAAGAACCCCGATTCTTCGCATGACTTCGGCAAGAATCTCATCCCGGCCTATCTCAATGACAAGCTGAAGCTCCAGGCCTACCGTTTCAAAGGCTACTGGAAGGATGTCGGAACGATCGATTCGCTCTGGGAAGCCAACATGGATCTGCTGGAAGACAACAGCGGCCTTGACCTTTTCGATCCCGAATGGAAGATCTATACGGACGACGCCAGCGCGACGCCCCAGTGCATCGGCGAGAAGGCGAAGATCA